>Ga0265780_10009288_pt1 | contig 11807 bp, 13 predicted proteins | sample P1T30metagenome_FD_192432 | JGI IMG/M metagenome (GOLD analysis project Ga0265780, IMG submission 192432) | Plant litter microbial communities from East Loma Ridge, Irvine, California - P1 T30 | ecosystem: Environmental > Terrestrial > Plant litter > Unclassified | place: USA: California... | reverse complement strand
AACGGCTTAATTTTCCGGGAGTAAAATCGGTTTTGTAAATGTCGGCAACGGGCACCTCCATATACTTTTTAGCCCATGGCAATACACCTTTTTCTATAATCAGATGATTATCGGTGAGATGCCATTTTTCGTTCGCCTTTTTTAATATCAGGCTGAATCCGAGCAGCACAACAAGTAATCCGGCTCCTTTAAAGGCAGCGGCCTGATTGTTAAGGAGAATAAGTCCCGCTAATACAAATAATGAAGGCAGTACATAAACGATCCAATGTTTTTTTGCCGTAGCAAGAGGCGTTTGTTTTTTGTTTGTTTTCTTGTTCTTTTTCATAAAGCGTTATATAATGTGCTTCTACGAAAAAAAAAAGAAAAGGGTTCGGGTTAAATGATCTTTCTTGTGAGGTTCATCAATCAGAAAATACAGGTTTAATAAACCGGATGTTTCTCGTCAGTCCTGAAAATTTAGTCCGTTTTACGGCCGACTCCCGGAATACTTTTTTGAATACCTCCTCTGTGATATCTTCCCAGTCTTCCTTTGTAAGTTTCAATAAGTCGGGCTGAGGCAGGAAGGCGCTCTCATTGTGAATGGTAGAAAAACGATTCCAGGGGCAAACGTCCTGGCATATATCGCAACCGAACATCCAGTTATCCATCTTTCCATTGAACTCGGCAGGCAGCTCTTCTTTCAGCTCAATAGTAAGGTATGAAATACAGCGATTGGCATCGACTACATAGGGTGCAATTATTGCATCAGTAGGGCAGGCGTCTATACAGCGCGTACATGTGCCGCAGTAATCCTTACTTAACGGATTATCGTATTCGAGTTCAAGATCAACAATCAGCTCGGCAAGAAAGAAAAAAGAGCCGGATTCTTTATTGATCAGGTTTGTGCTTTTTCCTGTCCAGCCAAGTCCCGACTTTTTTGCCCAGGCTCTGTCAAGTACCGGTGCAGAATCTACAAAAGCCCGCCCATGAACTTCGCCGATCTGCTCATTGATTATATTAAGTAAGTCCTTAAGTTTATCTTTTATAACATAATGATAATCTTTACCATAAGCGTATTTGGATATTTTAGGGGCGGCCGGATCCTGCTGTTTTTCTTCTGTATAATAATTCAGACCAAGGGAAATTACTGATTTTGCACCGTCTACAAGTTTTCTGGGGTCAAGGCGTTTGTCAAAATGGTTTTCCATATAGGCCATCTTCCCGTTCAATCCCATTTTAAGCCAGTTCTCCAGAGGCTGCGCTTCCTCTTCAAGAAAGCCGGCTTTAGCAATTCCACAGAACATGAAACCCAGCTTTTCTGCCGCATCTTTAATGATTCTGCTGTAATCGAGCCTGTTAGAGTACATAGTGCAAAGATAACATATAACGCTAAAGTGATTTTGAAATTTAGCCGGGTAAAATGTAGTTTTACTGTAACAAATAGTGTTCCTTTAACTCCATACCTTAAAAAACAAAACCCAATGATCACTAATCATGAAATAGATTATCAAATCCATGGCGAAGAAATGCAGTACGTGGAAGTTGAACTGGATCCGCAGGAAACAGCGGTAGCCGAGGCAGGCGCCTTTATGATGATGGATGACGGTATCCAGATGCAGACAATATTCGGAGACGGAAGCCAGCAGCAGAATGGTTTGCTCGGAAAACTCTTCAGCGCTGGTAAACGCCTGCTAACCGGCGAAAGCTTGTTTATGACGGCATATACCAATATCGGTAACGTCAAAAAAAGGGTGAGCTTTGCCTCTCCTTATCCTGGTAAAATAATTGCGCTGGATCTGTACAGACAGGGAGGAAAAATTATATGCCAGAAAGATGCCTTTCTTTGTGCGGCAAAAGGAGTAGCTGTCGGCATAGAATTTCAGCGCCGTTTAGGAGCGGGGCTTTTTGGAGGCGAAGGTTTTATCATGCAGAAACTGGAGGGCGATGGAATGGCATTTGTACATGCCGGCGGCCACGTTACCGAAAGAGAACTTCGTCCGGGCGAAATTCTGAAAGTTGACACCGGCTGTATAGTAGCATTTACACAGAATATTTCTTACGATATCCAGTTTGTAGGCGGTATAAAGAATACTATATTCGGCGGCGAAGGCGTGTTCTTTGCAACATTGCAGGGACCTGGAAAAGTATGGATACAAACTTTACCTATTAGCAGACTTGCAGGCAGAATATTGGCTTATGCTTCAGGAAGCCGTAAGGAAGAAGGGAGTATTCTGGGCGGATTAGGCGATCTGCTCGACGGCGACGGAAGAAGATAAATAAGGACTAAGCCCTGGAGGCAGGTAAACCTGACCGGTCAATGCTTTGCTCCGGGGCATTTTTTGCACCTATTGCCTTTTTTATATTTTTTGCAGCACTTTTTATAATCGCAGCAGGCAAGTATAAACCCTATTCCTTTCGAGAACTCAGGATCTGTCGGCAGCTCCCTGCCTTCCGCATTAATATCCAAAACCGGGCATCCCTCCATATCAGAACAAATATAGGTATTTAGATTGATTCTAAAATTATCAAATAGTTTTTATATCGTTCGCGAGAACCAGCTCTTACCGAAGGGTAGATATCTATTTTCTACAGCTCGGCAGAGCTGCAGAAATCGCTCCTTAAAGCACGGAACTTCTTAGTTCAGAAGAAATTTCCCGGGTTACCATAATAATATCTTCAGCAACGTGGGTATTATTAATAATAACCTTATCTGCAGAGCCCTTGTAGGGCAGCAGAAACTGGTTATAAGCGGGCAATACATGATTTATCCATTGGTACATTACCATGTCGCGGTCGTATCCTCTTTCCTCAGAATCCCGTTTAATTCTCCTGTTGAGCGTGACCTCCTCATCAGCATCCAGAAAAATCTTCATGTCAAAAAGCTCAGCAAGCTCTTTATAGTGAAATATGAACAGGCCCTCAACCACTATAATTGGGGCAGGATTGATAGTTAACGTTTTGGCCTGATCTTCAGCCATATTAAAAGTATACTCCTTTTTGAGTACAACTTCTCCGGAAAGCAGTAATTTCAGATCATGCAGCAGTTTCAGGTCATCGATACATTCCGGCAGGTCAAAATTGATCCAGCCATTTTCGTCTATAGGCTGCTGCTCTTTAGGCTTATAATAGTCATCCTGAGAGATAAGGCTTATTTCACTATCAGAGAAGTGATTAAGAAAACAATTTAGAAAAAAAGTTTTACCTGAACCACTGCCTCCCGCGACACCGATAACAAAAGGTTTATTCATGTGGGACTCCGTAATCTATACTAACCTGAAATCGTTTATCCAAAGCACCAATTAAATTAGCCGTAGCTTTGGTTATAACAATAATAACGTCTTTTGTTGTTTCGTTCTCCGTAAACTTTCCGACGATCTTGGCGAAAGTGGTTTTGCCAGTCATCGGGTTGGTGATCTTGACGATCGTTCCTACAGCCGCGGTACGATGGAGAGCTAACATTTTTGTCCCATCCAGGTTTTCGTCATCAATCCATATCGCTACGCCGCGTTCGGTTCGCTCTGTAAGCCCAAGCCTGTTGGTCGCTATTCTCGGTTTATCACTTACCTCTACGTCCTGCTGGTTATTTGCTGAAGTTTCCTCAGGCTGCCTGACTTCCTCTACCGGAGCGGTTACCGCTGTTCGCACAGGTTCCGTTTCTGGCACGGCTGCTGCCGCTCCCGGAACTTTTAACAACTGACCAACACTTAAGCTGTTACTGCTTAAGTTATTTAGCTGTTTAATTGCATCAACAGTTGTATTAAACCGCTTAGAGATAGCAAAAAGAGTTTCTTTAGGCCCAACCTTATAAGTAGTAAATTCTCCGGCTGCGGCAGTCGGAATAACGGGTGCTGCAGAAGCTGCCGCACTGCCGGCAAATTTCCTGGAGGTGGGTACCCTTACAATTGAACCGATCTGAAGAACTTTATTTCCGTTCTCGGCAATAAGATCTTTGGGCAAGACATTATATATGCGGGATATAGAATAGTAAGATTCCTTAGGATCTACTTTATGCAGAATGAGTTGATTACCTTCATTATTCTCGACACCGACGGAGTCGCGCAACGAGGCCGCATGAGATCCGATAGAAAAAAGCAGGCAAAGAGCAGCCAGAATAGAGCGCATTTGTTTTTTATCTCCGTTTTTTAATTTGCAATTATAATAAATAAGATACAATTTCATGCTTGTCTGCACGAATACAGAATAAATGTTCCTGCACGATAAAGAACGCCTCCGGATTAAGTTTTTGTATAATTCCTGTTAAATTCTCTTCAAGTATTATATTGCCGTTCTCCAGGATCAAAAGTTTCTGTATGAACCCGGCATCTTCTTGTATATGGAACACATAACAATCTTTATTATTTATGCTGCAGTAAGATAAGGGCCCTTTGAGACTGAGCGATTTATATCCCGGAAGCAGCGCATAATCTGCAGAGATTTCCGGCAAAACAATATCGGCGTAAACCGGCTGGTAGTCTTTTACTGAGCTTTTTATGGTTAAACCGGTTTCGGCCGACTGAAGTTCCATCATCCGTGGCTGAATGAGGGTATTATAAGTGATCAGGCCTTCATTGCTTATATCGTAAAGCGCCTTATTAAACTGTTGCCATTTTATCTTTCCGTCGGGTGCTATTGCTATTATTCCTTTATGCTCAGGGCTCTGATCTGTGGCATAACTGTGCAGGAAGACTGTACCTTCATAAACCCGGTCAAGCCCCCAGTTCCAGCCCTCCTGCACCGTTTCCTCTTTAAACAGGCATTTCCCCGTTTTATAGTCGAAAGCTGAATAGGTTGCCTTATGGTTGGCCAGGTCCCTGGTTTCGACGGCTACAACGGTTCGCGAATGATCAGCTTCTATTTTCCACACAATTCCGGAGAACTTTTCTGCCAGCGTTGGTTTTAGTGTATATTTATCGTCCGAATGCATTAACAAATTAAACGAATTAAACGATGCGGCACCTAAAACTATTGTTTATATTATTTGCATTGTCTGCCGGAGGGTCTCTGCTGGCACAGGAAAAAGAAACTGTTTATGTTTTTGATCTGAAAGATGAAATAGGGCCGGCCGCCTGGCGTATTACCCAGAAGGCATTTCTTAAGGCCGACGAGATAGGAGCTACTACTATTCTGGTACGGATGAACACATATGGCGGAATGGTTGACTATGCAGATTCCATTCGCACCAAAGTGCTTAATTATAAAGGAAGGTCACTTATTTTTATAGATAATAACGCCGCATCCGCCGGTGCGCTTATCGCAATAGCTTTTGATAAAATATATATGACCCGGGGCGCAGGTATCGGCGCTGCCAGTGTGGTAAATCCAAAAGGAGAGATCATGCCTGAAAAATACCAGTCCTTTATGCGCGGACTGATGCGCGCTACTGCACAGGCCAAGGGCAGGGATCCCCGGATAGCTGAAGCATTCGTTGACCCTGATATCGATATACCCGGTATCGTACCCAAAGGCAAAGTACTTACTCTGACCAGCTCAGAAGCAGTAAAAGCCGGTTATTGCGAAGCAGAGGTTAACAATATTGCAGAGGTACTGAAAGCAGAAAAGCTGGATAATATTACGTTGCAGGTGCATGAAACCGGATTACTCGACAAGGTTCTGGCTTTCCTCATCAACCCTGCTGTGAGCGGGATCCTTATTTTATTAATTATCGGCGGTATCTATTTTGAAATGCAGAGCCCGGGAATTGGATTTGCCCTGCTGGTCTCCGTTCTGGCTGCACTGCTTTATTTTGCACCTTTATACCTGGAGGGACTGGCAGCACACTGGGAAATAGGGCTGTTTATTGCCGGAATTATCCTTATCTTACTGGAGGTATTTATCATACCAGGTTTCGGAGTTGCAGGAATTTCCGGTATTATATTCGTTATAGCAGGCCTGGCCCTGAGCCTGGTAATGAACGACTGGTTCGACTTCACAGTTACCGGCTCCGAAAAGCTTAGCGGCGCACTGATCCTGGTACTCGGTTCAATGATTATTTCCATAACCTTGTCTGTACTGCTGGGAAAATCGATAATGAAGAGCGGCGCTTTCCAGCGTTTGGTACTGCAGGATGAGCAGAAATCGCAGCTGGGTTATGTAAGCGGCCGGCAGTCGGGCGAGCTGATAAACCGCGTAGGTATTGCTAAAACCGATATGCGTCCCTCCGGAAAGGTTGAAATTGATGGTAAATGGTATGATGCCGTATCTCTTGACGGTTATATCGTCAAAGGAACGGATGTACTGGTAGAAAAGCAGGAAAATTATAACGTATTTGTAAAGAAGAAAACCAGCGAAAACCATATGCCGGTTATATAGTTTTTAATCAAAATTTGTATCATTATGAAAGCAGAAGAAATCGGTCTTGAAGAAGTAAAAGTAAGACCTATTGTAGACCAGCTGAATGAACTGCTGGCTAATTATCACATTCATTACCAAAAACTGAGAGGTTGCCACTGGAATGTTAAGGGTAAAAGCTTCTTTACGCTCCATGTAAAATTTGAAGAACTTTACACCAATGCCATAAGCACTATAGATGAACTTGCAGAACGCATACTCACCCTTGGAAAGGCGCCGATGAGCACCTACAGCGATTACCTTGAATCGTCCAGGATAAAGGAGATCGTAACGGAAGGAGTGGAGGATGTTGAACTTGTAGCTGCAATCCTTGAGGATTTCAGTACACTTATCGAAATAGAACGGGAGATCATGGAAACAACAGCAGAATCTGGCGATGACGGTACAAATGACATGATTAATAAATTCATGCAGTTCAAGGAAAAGAATACCTGGATGCTCAGGGCGTTTATAGGAAAGAACTAATCTACCGGCCGGCAGCAGAAACTGCCGGTTTTTTTGTTTAAAGGGCATTACAAATGCCGGTCTCAGACCTCCTCCTTGCAAACGGGAAGGATATAAATTTTAAATATTTACATTTTCCGCCGTACATCGTCGCGTTTGTAACGCGACTGAGCGAGACAGCGTTTGCAACGCAATCCCTAAAAACCTTACATCGTCCGCGTTTGTAACGCGGCTGAGCGAGAACAGCGTTTGCAACGCTATCCTTTAACTACTCTCAGGACTCCGAAGACAAACCCTTATATTCCGAGCTATGCAGCATTTTGTTAATGTTCATGATCTTATCATCAATGTCATTAACACATTTTTCCACTTCCTTGATCAGCTCTTTATCTTCAATCAGTTTTTCCCTCTCCAATACAAGAAGCCCCTTCATAGTTGCGATCGGACTCCTGATCTCATGCGACAGGTGAGAAGAGTATTCTGATAATTTTCTGTTCTTAACCTGCAGGTCCTTTGTTCTCTCTTCGATGGTAGCTTCCAGCGTATGATTGGCCTGATCCAGGTTCCGGGTATGGATCGAAATCTCGTCATTAAGTTCCTGCAGCTTTTTATTCGTTTTAGCCTTTTTCTTTACATTCATGATCAGCAGGGAGATCACCACGCAGGCAAGTCCCAGAACCAGTACGGTAGCCCAGTAAATTACCCGGTTGGTCTTCTGCCGTTCCAACAGTACCAGTGTCTCTTTTTCCTTTTCAAGAAACTTCTGCTGCTCCTCAAATAATCCAAATTTCCTTGAAACAAGCTCCTTAAAATCAACACTATCTTGTTTATAAACCTGTTTCAGGTAAAAAAGTGCCTGTTTGTAATTTTCGCGTTTGGCTTCGAGCTCATAATATGTCTTAAGGTAATCCTGCTCCAGCTTGGTATCCTTCACAATCTGTGCATAAGCCTGTCCTTCGATAAGATATTCTTCAGCCTTATTATACTCGCGCTGACCGATAAAAATTGCTGTCAGTGTCAGGTTTATACTGGCTACGGTATTATTGAGCTCGTTCTCCTTTGCCTTATGATTGGCCAGCAACAACAATTTCTTCGCCTTCTCCGCCTGGTGCAGGTTATAATAAATTACGCCCTGATTATGCAAACATTGAGTAATACCGATAGGGTTATTGATCTCCAGAAACAGGCGGTAACTCTCCTGATAACTTCTCAGGGCCAGCGTGTAGTTCTTTTTGCGTGTATAAATATTTCCGATATTCAGATTGGAACCGGCGATAAGGTCTTTAATGTCGAGTTCCTTTGCCAGACTGAGAGCCTGTTTAAAATACAGCAGTCCTTTATCGTAATCGATCTCCCTATAAAGGTTTCCTATGTTATTGTAAATTTTTGCCTGGCCTTTGAGGTTATGTGTCTGCTGATAAATAGAAAGCGAGGTCAGATATTTTGCTATGGCGGTATCACTTTTTCCCAGGTAATAATTCCCGATCCCGATTACCCGGTAGGCTTCAGCAATACCATCTTTAAAGTTAATCTTAGAAGCCAGATTAAACGCTTTCTGACCGTATTCAATGGATTGATCCGGATCAGTAAGCCTTATTTCGTATCCCAGCCTGTTTAACTCCTCCACTCTTAAACTGTCTTGATTCTTAAGCTGAGGCTGAGAAAAAACAGGAATATAAACTATTAATAGAAAGATACTTATAAAAAATCGCATTTTTGCAATATACAGCTGAAAGATAAAATTAATTCTCCAACTTTTACGTTAAAAAGTTCGCTAATTTTACGCTTTACAGAAATAACGCTCAAATCCTCTCTTACATGAAAAAAATATGCTTAATAGCAGCTATGGCTGCTATTGTATTGGTGTCTTGTGAAAAAGAAACCGAACTGAAACCTGTTTTACCTCTCGTTCACTCCGGGCTGCATATTAGTAAAAATGACCTTAGCGCCTGGGACTAGCTTTTACCATTTTTTTAAACATTAAATCGATAAAACATGAAAAAAATCCTGTTGATAGTGGCAATACTGACCACTGGTTTTGCGTCGTGCAAAAAAGATGAAGCCGTTAAACCTGCATCCGCAAGCAGCATCATAATTATGGGCGGCGACAAAAAAGACCTCAGCGGCTGGGACTAAGCCATAATGATCAAACACAAATAATTAACTCATCACACATCCCCACTTAACAATAACAGACATGAAAAAGATCCTATTAGTAGTAGCAGCAGCGACAATCGGTTTAGTATCCTGCAAAAAAGAAGAAACAGCAAAACCTGCCGTAAAAAACAGCGTGATCACCATGGGCGGCGACAAAAAAGACCTCAGCGGCTGGGACTAAGCCATAATGATCAAACACAACATAATTAACACAATCACACATCCCCACTTAACAATAACAGACATGAAAAAGATCCTATTAGTAGCAGCAGCAGCAACAATCGGTTTAGTATCCTGCAAAAAAGAAGAAACAGCAAAACCCGCCGTGAAAAACAGCGTGATCACCATGGGCGGCGACAAAAAAGACCTCAGCGGCTGGGACTAAGCTTATATTACTGTTTATATAAATAAAGTTTTTGAGATCCCTATATTTGCTCAAAACTATACAGTATGCAAAAGATAAAACAATATCTGGAGGATAATAAACAACGCTTTCTCGATGAATTATTCGAGCTGCTTCGTTTCCCCTCAGTAAGCGCTGATCCTAAATACAAACAGGATGTTTTAAATACTGCCGATTTCGTGGCAGAAAAGTTAAAACAGGCCGGAGCTGATAATGTAGAAGTATGTCAGACCGCCGGATATCCCGTTGTATATGGGGAGAAAATAACAGACGCTTCCAGGCCAACGGTATTGGTATACGGACATTATGATGTGCAGCCAGCCGATCCGATTGAGTTATGGGAAACCCCGCCCTTTGAACCGACCGTGCGCGACGGTAAGATATATGCAAGGGGCGCCTGCGATGATAAGGGGCAGTTTTACATGCATGTTAAAGCTTTTGAGCTGATGATGCAAACGGCTGATCTTCCCTGCAACATCAAATTTATGATTGAAGGCGAAGAAGAAGTAGGCTCTGATAATCTTGGCATATTCGTTAAAGATAATAAAGAACGGCTGAAAGCGGATGTTGTCCTCATTTCAGACACATCGATGATCAGCCTTGAAACACCTTCGCTCGAAACCGGATTGAGAGGACTTTCATACCTCGAAGTAGAAGTTACCGGCCCCAACAGGGACCTTCACTCAGGCGTTTATGGCGGTGCGGTTGCCAATCCGGCAACGATCCTTTGCCAGCTTATCGCTTCGCTGCACGACAAGAATAATCATATCGCCATCCCCGGGTTTTATGACGACGTGCAGAGCCTTACTGAAGAAGAGCGCACCATGCTGAACGCAGCCCCTTACGATGAAGAAGAGTATAAAGCAGACCTCGATGTAAAAGAACTTTGGGGAGAGCAGGGTTATACCACCATCGAACGTACCGGTATCCGTCCTACACTGGAAGTAAACGGCATCTGGGGAGGTTATATAGGTGAAGGTGCCAAAACAGTGCTTCCGTCGAAAGCTAGCGCAAAAATCTCCATGAGACTTGTGCCAAACCAGCAGTCGGATAAGATCACTGAGCTGTTCAGCCGTCATTTTGAAAATATAGCGCCTGATTATGTAAAAGTCAAGGTAACACCTCACCATGGCGGTGAGCCGGTAGTTACACCTACAGATAGCGCTGCATTTAAAGCAGCAGGAAAAGCGATAGAAGAATCATTCGGGAAACAGCCAATTCCTACCAGAGGCGGCGGCAGTATTCCTATTGTGGCTCTTTTCGAAAAAGAACTGGGAATAAAGACAGTGCTTATGGGCTTCGGGCTCGACAGCGACAATCTGCATTCCCCCAATGAGAAATACGATATTGCAAATTATTATAAAGGCATCGAAACTATCCCTTTATTCCATAAGTACTTTGCTGAGCTGAGCTGATCAGCATAAGCCTGCCAGCGATTTCAACAACCGCTGGCAGGCTTAATTTTTTTTCCATACCATGAATTAATTCAAAGGGGAAAAATAAGCCGCCGGAGATACATAAATATCTTACTTTTGACAGATAATAAACACAAATAAAAGATATTTAATGAAGTTACACATCCGGCAGCTAGGGATTGCCATCCTCCTTTTTACGGTGGTGGTATCCTGCAAGAGTTTCAAAAAAGCGAGCCATACTGCGCCCGCCAGTTCCGATCCGTGGAATACTGCAAAAGAGATCCTGAAAGAAATCAAAGCTCCGTCTTTTCCTAAGAAGGAATTTTACATAACCAGTTACGGTGCTATCGCCAATGGCAAGTTCAATTGCTCAGAGGCTTTCAGAAAAGCGATAGAAGAATGTAATAAACAGGGGGGAGGAAAGGTGGTCGTTCCAGAAGGCGATTTTTATACCGGGCCGATCTATCTGAAAAGCAACGTCAATCTTAACGTAAAAAAAGGTGCGAGAATTTTGTTTTCTACACGCCCTGAAGATTACCCTATCGTTTTTACCCGTTGGGAAGGCGTTGAGCTCATGAATTATTCCTCGCTTATTTACTCTTTTGGCGAAAAAAATATAGCCATAACAGGTGAAGGTACGCTGGACGGGCAGGCAAATGAAACAAACTGGTGGCCATGGAAAGGCCAGGCACAGTATGGCTGGAAAAAGGGTATGCCAAGCCAGGTCGATAAAGACAAAAGAGCTGCCCTGTTTAAAATGGCCGAAGACGGCGTTCCAGTAAGTGAGCGGAGATTTTGAAAGGGTTTTTATCTGAGACCCCAGTTTATACAGCCTTATAAATGCGAAAACGTACTTATCGAAGGAGTTACGGTAACAAATTCACCGATGTGGGTGCTTAACCCGGTACTTTGTAATAATGTTACAATACAGAAAGTAAGAGTAAACAGCGCCGGCCCGAATTCAGACGGATGTGATCCCGAGTCATGTAAGAATGTACTTATCAGGGATTGTTTCTTTAATACCGGCGACGACTGTATAGCCATCAAATCAGGTAGAAATG
>Ga0265780_10009287_pt1 | contig 11807 bp, 5 predicted proteins | sample P1T30metagenome_FD_192432 | JGI IMG/M metagenome (GOLD analysis project Ga0265780, IMG submission 192432) | Plant litter microbial communities from East Loma Ridge, Irvine, California - P1 T30 | ecosystem: Environmental > Terrestrial > Plant litter > Unclassified | place: USA: California... | reverse complement strand
ACCGTTTCAGACTACTTTCTCAGTCCGTTACCGATGTTGTGGAGAAAATGTCAGAATTCGACCCCAAATTACTGCAAGCCTTGTTCGGACAACAGCCTGCAGCAAGCGCCATCGTCTCATTAATGTTTTCGTCCACGGAAGACACTCGCAACTCCGCTATTGAGCTTCTGAAGGTCATTAGTGGGGAAGAAGAGCGCCGAGGAGCTCTACAACATATCTTGAGAGCCCATTATAGGCATGTTGTTCGAGGCATCTCGGACTCAGTCCGACAAGTTCGGCTGAAGAAGGCCTTCGCTCCCGCACCAAGTATGATCCGGACATGTACCGACATTATTGACATCCTTTGCAACTCTCAAGACGGGATTCTGCGAGGCCGAGAACACGACCCCAACGACGCTGCAGCAACAATGAACCTATGGGAGAGCCTATGGGATTCACTGACGATGATCTTCGCCACCACTGAAGCCTGGAGTAATTTGGGTTTCTACGACAAACATATGATGATGGACTTTTGCCGAGACACTATGCAATTTGCTGATGTTCTGTTCGACCAATGCAGCATCTTTGCAACTGCGCTGAAACCACCGACCGGCGATGAAGAAGAAGCAACATCAAAAACAGCGTTACTCAAAGAGCTGCTTGCTCGGCCTGCAAACGCGATGGAAGGTCTGGCGAAATGGCTTCGACTTCGTGACGAGTTTCTGTCTAGTAAATCCGTCACTTTGATTAGCAAGCTTCTTGTTCGTCTACATCGTGTGTCCATCGAGATCGACCCCGATGCGCTCTCATACATGGAACGAGTTCTCTCAGGAGACGTCCGCGCGAAGCTGAGTCAGACACAACAGGCGGAGCTGCAGCAAGCGCTTGAAGAGCATCTGGGCCGCCCGCTCGTGAAGGAAGAAGAGCCCGCGCAACCCAAGCAAGCATCTATCAGCAAATGGATGGCTCCTGGAACGGCACAGTCTACGGCAGATGCCAAAGCTAAGTTGTTGGCCAGCATGACTTCCGGGTCTAGTAAGTTCCAGGAGCGACGTGAGCAGATGAGAGCCGCCGAAGCGAAGGCTGCGCAACAGAAAGCTCTCAATGACAATAAGAAGAATACCCAGGAAGAGTTCAAGCGCAAGCGGCAGGCCGAAAAACTAAAGCGCGAACAAGAGAAAGCTGCTGCGATCGCTAAGGCAAAGGCAGCCCGGGGCGCTTCAGGTCTCACCGCCGAAGCCGGCTCTGGCCTCGAAGGCTTAGGTGTCCTGGGCAAAGATCAAGCTGCGAAGGGAGAGGGATTGATGCATTCTTCTGATGAATCATCCGACTCAGACGGTGACATCGATGAGGATTTGTTTGGCATCAAGAAGACTAAGGTCAAAACTGGACCGAAGACGAACATTGTCAACGAAGTCAAGATTCAGATGCCGACGAAGAAGAAGAGAGCTCAGCGTTCTGCCAAAGACATGCGTGCTCGTCTGGCGCCTGATCTCAGCAGTCTGCACCGTACTATCCTTGGCTGGAACTACTTCCACGAAGGCGACTTCCCACCCAAGTCTAGGCCAGACCAGTACTCTAAGGTTCTCAGTACTTTCCGTACACCTAATGATTACCAGAACACGTTCGAGCCTCTTTTGACTCTGGAGGCATGGCAAGGTTTCGTCAAGGCTCGTGAAGAGAACCAGTCCAAGCCATTCGAAATCAGAATTACGTCGCGAGCTGCTGTCGACATGTTCCAGGAAGTTGGTAGCACTATGACCCACGTTGAGAACAAGGAAGTCTTCATTTCTGAAGGAGACATCATACTCTTCTCGCGGACCAAGTCGCCCTCTGCGAATGAGCCCACATGTCTTGCCAGGGTATTCCGCGTGAAGAGGAAGCAACAGCACATCGAAGTTTCGTACCGGGTCGTACCAGGCAATCCTCTGTCAACCTCACTGCAGCCGAACAACACTATCCTCGGCTTCAAACTTGAATCGATTACTTCTCTAGAGCGCGAATACGGTGCGCTGAAAGGTCTTCAGTACTATGATCTGTGTGACGAGATCATCCGCGCGAAGCCCTCTCCGCTTTTGACCTACAAGGATAGCCAGATCCAGCCGCTCATTTCCAACTACGACGTGAACCCGGCGCAGGCGAAGGCCATTAAGTCTGCCATCGATAATGATGCGTTCACGTTGATTCAAGGGTAATTCCAACATCCGTGTGTCGGCAATTACTATACTAACAAGACTGCAGACCACCCGGTTCCGGAAAGACCAAAACAATTACCGCCATCGTTGGAGCGATTCTCAGCGACAGTCTTCGCAACCGCGGCACCGCCATCGCTATTTCAGGCCAGCAACGTTCAGATGCTGCTTCGAAGAAACTGCTTGTCTGCGCGCCGAGTAACGCGGCCGTCGATGAGTTGGTCATGCGTTTCAAGAACGGCATCAAGACCCTCAGCGGCGAGTCGCGCAAACTCAACATTGTGCGCCTAGGTCGTGGCGACGCTATCAAAGCCAGTGTACAGGATGTGACGCTAGAAGAGCTTGTCAACAAGCGACTAGGTGTAGATCCATCGAACGGCAACGACCGAGAAGCGACGCAAAAGCTCTTTCAGGAACACAAGCAAATCTCCGATCAATTGAAGCAGGCCTACCAGCAACGAGATACTGGGGAGGTCAAAGGCGAAGCTGCGAGCAAGCTAGACGACGATATCAACGCGTTGCGCAGGCGGAAGACGGCCCTGGGTACAAAGATTGACAATGTCAAAGATGACGAAAAGCTCGCCGGCCGAAACGCAGACCTGAACCGACGACGAGCACAGGAAGCAGTCTTGAATGACGCACACGTCATTTGCGCAACACTCAGCGGCTCTGGACACGAAATGTTCCAGGGTCTGAGCATTGAGTTCGAAACTGTCATTGTGGATGAGGCTGCGCAGTGTGTTGAGATGAGCGCTCTTATTCCCCTTAAGTATGGTTGCGCCAAGTGTATCTTGGTCGGAGACCCGAAGCAACTGCCTCCAACAGTGTTCTCGAAGAAGGCGGCCGCCTTTCAATACGAACAGAGTTTGTTCGTTCGCATGCAAAAGAACCACCCAGACGACGTCCATCTACTAGACACCCAGTATCGTATGCACCCGGAGATCAGCTTGTTCCCCAGTCGAACGTTCTACGACGGCCGACTCTTGGACGGTGGCGATATGGCCGCCCTGCGCAAGCAACCCTGGCATCAGAGCATGCTGCTTGGACCTTATCGCTTCTTCGATGTCCAGGGTCAGCACCAAGCTGCTCCGAAGGGCCATTCGCTTATCAATATTGCCGAAATCAATGTCGCGATGCAATTGTACAAACGAGTCACTTCCGACTATCCCGATTATGACTTCAAGGGAAAGATTGGCATTATCACACCGTACAAGAGCCAGCTGCGCGAACTTAAACAGCGTTTCATGAACGCATACGGTCAAAACATCATCGAAGATATCGACTTCAACACTACAGATGCTTTCCAAGGTCGTGAAAGCGAGATCATTATCTTCTCCTGTGTACGAGCCTCCCCGTCAGGTGGCGTTGGTTTCCTCCAGGACATTCGTCGTATGAACGTCGGTCTAACGCGTGCCAAATCGTCTTTGTGGGTGCTGGGTAACTCCGACTCGCTTATGCGAGGAGAGTTCTGGAAGAAGCTCATAGTAGACGCTAAGGAGAGAAAGCGATTCTCTGCTCAAGATGTGCCAAAGATGCTGAACCAGCATTCTAGCAAGTTCCCGGCACCAAAGGAGGGTTACGTGCAACCCAATCGTCCCACACCAGAGGTCAAATTGGAAGTAAAGTCAGAGCCCATGAGCAGGACAGCGAGCAATCAGTCGAGTACCTCTTCAGAATCAGCGCCCAAGGCTATCAAACAAGAGATCAAGTCGGAGATAAAGAACGAACGAACACTTGTACATCACGAGAAGCGCAAGTTTCAAGACAGCAACGACGCAGGCGTAATCAAGCACGAGAGTAGCGACGCCGAGATGGAAGACGCTCCGTCTGACTCTGCCTCCAACACTATGAATGGTGGCAGTGGACGATCAACGCCGGCTGGCATAGCCGGTGCCCAACGCAAGAGCTCAACGCCCAGTGGAGAGACGAGTAACGGAACGCATGACGCGGTCGCTCCTCCGCCGGGGGATGTCATTGGCGGCATGTCGATGGCAAAGCCCAAGATCCGCAGACGACCTCGCGAACCACCAAACCCTTTTATCAAGAATAAGAAGCCAAAGAATGGCTGATTGTACATTATCTGGCCAACCGGAGCTGCTGGAGCAGCATGATTTCCTTATGTATATGGTTTGGCAACAGCTACTTCTAGTAGTATGTGGCATCATTTGGCGTGGCGGACACCTTGATCAGCATTGTCTGGCGTTCTGTCGCGTTCCTGTGTATATGTAGCTATCCGACATTATTACTTCCTGGGGCCATACGCCCTGATATCGTATTAGATGAAGATCGGCCACGATGCCCAAAGGGGCGCTCTGTGGCTGAGATCTGGCAGGTAATGATCGACGTGCGTGCCGTGAGCTGAATCGCGTTGAGTGTGAACTACCGTACGTCTTTCCCGACGTCGGGGAATATCTAAAGCGTGTTATAGCCTAGAGCGTGCAGTTCGGCGTCTTCTAGACATCTGAGCGCAGTGCATTGATCACGACTATGCGTGGTCGCAGCATCGCAAGTGCGTGAGGGCCACGACTTCCTCTGGCTAGTCAGGCGTTCCTGTACCACCGTGACGCACACCGCCCATTCTCAATTATTGGATTCTGCACTCCACATCATTCAAGCAAAAATCGACAGTCCCTTGTCGCGGATCATTCTGCATCGGCAGATGCCTCAATGCATCAAAGCGCGATATCAGCAAGGCGCTCCCCTCGTCGCCGGATCAAGCAAGCCGCACTGCCCTCAATCTTTACCTGTACTACATCGCCACCAATCACCATTGTGCACTCGCACTACAAAGCAATGCGCCCAGTTATCGTCATCGGCGAGCGACACATTCTCCAGATCGTGGCTGGCTTGCAGCTTGAGTTCCGCGGCGATTTCTAAAATGTTTTGTGGGCAAACAATTAAAGTTTGTGCTCCTCGGCTGCAAACATCCTTTGCGTCGCGGAGATTCCACTACTTTCAAATGCTACTCCTATCATTTTGACCTTTCCAGGGCAAAGACATCTCCCGATCTATGCGACCTCATTGTCGGCTACCGGCTTCGCTGTCAATACGCTGTAGTGTCACGTTGCTCACCTCACGGCATCACGAGCTCGAGAAGTGATCCCTACACTCAGATCCGCCCCTGATTACACCACATTACTTTCCTCCTGTCGAATTTGAGAAACTGTCTTATCTGCAGCAAGCTTAGGCGCGAAGAAAGCTGCCGGTCGCCATACTTCCTAGACACTAAGGCCAATCCCACATCGCCTCTGCCAATCACCGAAGCCAACCCTCCACCTACCCCTGCTTGGGGTTACAGCCAACAAGCAGCGGTCTTCGTGAGATACAACACTACTGCGTCTGCTGAGTTACCCATCTCCTGGCTGTACCACAATCTGAGCCAGCTTTCCCTGCTAAGCAGTACTTACAGCTCACGTTTAGGCATCGGGTTTGAAAGAGGACTGTGGTTCCCAAGTCGGCTTTAAGGGTACCTAGCAGCCAGATTGCAGTCATGATGTCGTCTGCTTCGACAGAAAATCTCTTGAACTCGTTTCCAATGTTCGGGAATGTCAGATGGAGTGTTCTTGAATATACTGGGGCGTTGGGAGAGACGTGTAAGATGAACACAAGCGTGTCGTCCGAGTCGCTCAAGCGCAATTCAACGGCCTCGACGCAGGACGAAAACACCCCGCCGACCACTGCAGGGACTCCACCGACTGGCTATGGCTTGTCATCACCGGTGCACTTTATAGACGAGTCTGGGTGCCAACGAAGACGCAAAGGCTCTTTCCTCAACCATACCCCACGACATTTCGAAATGCGGTCTTCAAAGCCACTCGACGTGTACCAACCTTCCAGAAGTTTCAAAGAGAACTACTCGCGTCCAAGAACATCTCAAGGGTTCCGTTCACCCAGCAACAATCATATCGCTGCAAGTCCACGTGCTTGTAGCTCGTCGACAGCGTCACATACTACTGGAAGGTCCACCACAATTGAGTCTCGGGAGGCAATCGAGCTTGATTCCAAGGAAATATCGTCGCCGTCGTCACTTGAGGTCTATCAACCGTCAGCCAGGCCAAATCGACGCTCGTCCTCCGTTCCTTTGGCCAGAGTGCTTACTTATGAGCCTTGCTCCGCTTTGTCTTCCGAGCGTGTAGGCCGCAATGCCAGTATTGGGAACGCAAGCATCCCAATCAGTCGCCCACAAGATAAGAAGCGCCAGCGCCGCCAGACGCCATTCAAAGTAACGATGCCGAATCTAACGAATGCCGCACGACATGCGCCACTGGAGCCACTGGTAGCCAAGCACCGACGCAAGGCTAGCTATGACACCATGAGCGAGCTGCTACCTGAAATTGAAACCGAGCAAGTTGGAGAAGTGGGTACTTTTGGGGTGATTCAGAGATACTTCGATAGCCAGACCGGCGGCCCAGTGTCTATATCGAAGGCGATTTGTCACGCCTACTCACCAGACCCACGAGATGTCCCCCTCCCAGTTTCACCTGAGCCTACTCTTCCGAAGTCGACCCGAAAGCCTATCGATATCTATGCCATTGGTGAACCAGATCTGCATGAGCCGCCACCAGCAGTACCGGATCGAAGTCCAAAGCGGCTCACGAACCCAAGCTTCCCAACCCAGATCGAGCCTGCCGTCTCCACGCATGAAGATTTTGTCTTCGTAGATGAGGAGCAACATTCGTTGTATGACGACGACAAGCAACTGGAGGGTGATCTCCACGTTCGGAAGAAGCGAATCTCAAAACGCCTTGACGTAGGACAGGCTGGCCGCGTAGGTTCCTCGCAGGTAGGACGATTGGCGCCACCAATTCTCAGCCACGATGCACTGACAGCGAGTGCTGATCTTGGTCTGAATGATCTCAGCTACTACTTGAAACATACTGGACCATCTACAGACCCTCAGTCTACGACACAACCGCGCAAGCAAATGAAGCTATTCAAAGTCAAACAGCGCAAGACTCTGGCTGCTCGCGTTGGATCAGTGGAAGGCTCTCCTCAGCGAGCACGCAGACAGGCGCCTATTCCGACGTGCGCCCGCGAGATGACCACGTCTGGAGGCGCGCGACATCTTAGGATCGTCATACCGACCGAAAGCCCTCGCAACACTCAGCTGGTTGCTGTTCCCACATCTCAACCCCCAAAACAACGACGCTCCCGACACATCGCCATCACATTCGACGAGGAGATGCTGAATCCCCTCGCCAGCCCGAAAGTGGAGCGTATAATGGCCAGCCATGGGCGTCGTTCGTTCTCTGAACCAGCTCCTGTGTCGCCGCGGAGCCCGAAGAGGCTGCCCAAGTCACCAAAGCTGGTGCCTGCTGATGACCACCCGCTAGCGGTATCTCCCGAGCCACGGTCAAACCGAGAAGATCAGACGAGAGCTCGGAAGCTGCGAGACTTGCAGCGCATCAAGCGCAAGCCATTGCCGACGTACGAACAGAAAGAGAAGCATCCCGAGCCGGTTGCTGGAGCGTTACCGACGCCAGCTCACACACCAGAACCTCTGTCAGATTCAGTCGCGATTGACAGTGGCCATGACGAGGTTGCCGAGGAAGAGAGTTCGATCAGCAAGATGGCACGGATGCAGGAGAGGGCCATGTTGCTGCAGAGACAGAACATGGAGCTCACAGAGGCGCTGGCGAAGATTGTGGGGCTCGACCTTGAAGATGGAGATCTGAAGCCGGAGGACGTGCTAAGAGCAGTCAGGCAGGTCAAGTTCTCGCGATAAAGATAGTAACAGGCGGACGAGTGTGGGTACTCAATAATCTGCATTGCAATTAAATATATCTCTAATTTGTGACTGGACTCTGTCAATGCTTTGGTGTCGCAATACGATCGTGACGAGCCGACACGAGGAAGCTCCTGAAGATCATGACAAGGCTTCCCTGAATGTTCCAAATATAGATCTGGTTCCTGGATGCTTGGCACATTGCTCAGCTATCGCAACGAATCGTGTAGCCACCTTGTTGACTACCTAGGCATCTTAAAGATCAAACCGCTGTACTGTTCTCGTATACTCAACGTCTCAAGTATCGCTGTCAAGCTCACATCAAGCTATCGGTTGTCTTAAAAGCCGCGACCTTCTTCTCACCGCCTGCTTATCGATAAGACACCAAAAGACCCCCGCGACCCCCAGTCCCGCCCGTTGGCACCAGCTGTGGAAAGACTGGTCAGTTGCGTCGCAAACCTCGTCACAACTCAATTAGCCACCTGTACCTATATCTCAATCGCTCGAAGCAACATACACACACGATGTCAACGACCGAAGGCCCGCTCTTCAGCTCCGAGCTCATCTCGCCCGAAGTCCTCAAAGCACTCCCAGAAGGCTACAGCTGCCGACCACTCGAGAGGAAAGACTACCACAATGGCTTCCTAGATGTACTAAGGGTACTCACCACAGTGGGAGACATAACTGAAGATGTACGAAACCTGTCTCAACCCCATACAACAAGCAAGACATAGCTCTGCCACATCCACTCCGAAGCAAACACACGTAGTACAAGTGCACCGCTAACACAACAACCTCCCCACAGCAATGGAACAAACGGTACGACTGGATGTCCGCCCGCAACGACGAATACTTCCTCCTCTGCATCACCGACTCGTCCAACGCCATCGTCGGCACCGGCGCCCTCATCGTCGAACGCAAATTCATCCACCAGCTCGGCCTCGTAGGACACATTGAGGACATTGCTGTAGCCAAGGACCAGCAGGGCAAGAAGCTGGGTCTGAGGATCATTCAGGCGCTGGACTTTGTCGCGGAGAAGGTGGGCTGCTACAAGACTATCCTGGATTGCTCAGAGGCGAACGAGGGATTCTATGTCAAGTGTGGGTTTAAGAGGGCGGGGTTGGAGATGGCGCATTATTATGGGCGGTAGATGTGGTGAGAGGAAGGGGTGCGTTGGGCATAAAGTGCATTGTGAGGGCGTTATTTGGAGGGATTGAAGAGATAATAGATCTACAGGATAGAGACTATCAACAGAGTACAGCTAGAGCGTAGAATTTTGGTATGGAGCTGCATATGAACGTCGTTCTCTTCAGATGCGTCTATTGTGACCAGGAGAAGTCCACCAGATTTGTGCACCGGACCTGACCTCGGGACGCTCTAGATATTACGAAATGTATGCATCACTATCAATTTCTTTGACACAAAGTGATCCAGAGCGCGTGCTGTACCGTGTTTGTTGTTGATCCCAAGGATGTCTGCTGCACTTTAGGCTTGTGGTGGACCAACGAAACCTCGATTTGCTCGCTTGCACTCTACCACCAACGCCATCATCACCACTGCGCAACTTGAGAATCCAAGACAATAATTAATACCGAAGAAGTAACATATCGCCGATGTCGGGTGCCCCTGATTATCGCTTCGATCGCTGCAGTCTGATGATCGTTTGAGCTAGGCGGGTGTTCAATACGAAATTTATCATTGTGGGAGATTCATTCAAGATCAAGAGATAGTTCACGGACAAGATGGCACACGATAAGCAACACGAGAATTGCGAAACCAGAACGTCACGAATTAGCGAGAAGAACGCAGATCACGCAGAAGTGGGAAAAGCACAGTCAATAGCGAAGCCCGAAAACCAAGAATCTGCAGGCGATAAGTTCTCACCCTACGACATATCCAGTGCACCCAGGGTTTCTACCGGCCTCCCACCCGAGATATGGACCATAATGCAATCTGCGCCGGCAAATCTTGCGCCTGAATACTTTCTCGAAACCAGTCGCGATCTGCTCGAGAACCCTAATCGAACCTCAACCCATCTTGCGCGCGCAGAGCTTTCTTACCAAAGTTTCACAGACGCTACGTACAACCCCAAGGCCGGTACCCCAGAGGAACTGGCGAGTATTGTCAGGCATCTACGACCAGAATGCCGACCGCAACTGATCCATGGAGGTATAGATGGGTACGAGCTAGAGTACACGGTTGTACGGAAACTCATACCTCGGAATCCGAAGTTGGATGACTCGCTGATGCAGACTTGTCATCTGTTTGTATCTCACGAAGATGTCACTATCACAAGCGCAGATGAGAAAGAGGAGACTGTTAAAGCAGAGCGTTATATGGTCGTATACATTCCTCATGCTGCAACCCCAGAAGCCATTCCCTACTATCACCCCAAAGTCCGCTCGTTGGCCATGCTATATACATACTTTCCATCCACCTCTAGATCATCACATACATCTCTGATCTCCGCACCCGGGCATCTGTCTATTCACTATTCCCTCTTCCCTGGCCAACCTCTGGATAATCGCCTCTCGCGCACTGGTCTCAAGCTTCTGGAGGTCATACACAAACACTCGCGCGGTCGGCAAGCTGGGTATAAGAAGCGCGTCCATCACGATCAAGTCATCAGTCAAAAGAGGTTCCAGGACACGTATGCATTCTTGAAGGGCAAGTATGCAAAAGATCTGATCGAAGGATGGGTGGAGCAGACACCTGCTGAGAAACATGTTTTTGAAGACCTGGGTATTGCTGCCTTCCTCATGGAGCTATGGACGGACATGTACGGCCCCACGAACGACGCGGTCAAGCATGTCAACGACTTGGCGGAAGAGAAGGAAGATACAGCAAAGCAAAACACCAAAACAGCACAAGTCAACTTCCCAGGCTTCGTAGACATCGGCTGCGGAAACGGTCTCCTCGTCCACATCCTCAACGCCGAAGGCTGGCACGGCTGGGGTTTCGACGCCCGACGGAGAAAAACATGGGAAACCTTCCCACAACACCACACCGAGAAATTACAAGAGATGCTCCTCGTACCTGAGATCCTCCAACCATCTCCCTCAGATACAAACCCCCCCTCAACACCCCAACACAACGGCGTGTTCCCACCCGGTACCTTCATCATCAGCAACCACGCCGATGAACTCACCCCATGGACACCGTTACTGGCCCACCTCAATTCCTCGCCTTTTATCGCCATACCGTGCTGTTCGCATGACTTTGGTGGAACGAGATTTCGCGCGCCGGCGCATGCAAAACACGTTATTCCTGATCCCATGACGGCGGATTCGAAAAAGCCCAAGCAACCCTCTGCGTATGCTAGTCTGTGCAGTTGGATATGCCATCTAACAGAGGAGACGGGGTTTGTGGTAGAGAAAGAGCATCTGAGGATCCCTAGTACGAGGAATATCGCTGTGCTGGGGAGAGTGCCGTCCGGGGAAGAGAGACAGAAAGATGATCAGGCGAGCGTCGAGGAGAGACTCGAGTTCTTGAGGGTATTGGTGGAGAAGGAATCAGGTGGACAGCCGATCGGGCAGACTTGTGCCAACTGGATGCAGAGCGGGGACGGACTGATGAAGACTGGAAAGAGCGGACATTGAGTGGCTATCCCTCCGTCAAACGACATAATGAAAGAGTACAAGCATAATACGATATGTAATGAATCTCTAGTATAGCATCGGCGATGTGCAGCTGACATGGTCATGCCATCACATGCACAAGGAGATGGTCAAACAGAATAGTTCACTGAAGGTTATGGGGTATCATTGAGGACATGGTCGTCCAGGACTGCATCATCGCAACTTAGACAAGCGATCCATTCGTAGTATCATCCGGTCATTTCGCCGTATCCGAACCCATTTTGTAATGCAGTAAAGCCCGACATGAAGATGAAACCGTATCTAGCCTTACTC
>Ga0265780_10009286_pt1 | contig 11809 bp, 15 predicted proteins | sample P1T30metagenome_FD_192432 | JGI IMG/M metagenome (GOLD analysis project Ga0265780, IMG submission 192432) | Plant litter microbial communities from East Loma Ridge, Irvine, California - P1 T30 | ecosystem: Environmental > Terrestrial > Plant litter > Unclassified | place: USA: California... | reverse complement strand
CTATACCGCGAGGTGACGACGTGGCCACATGGTGAATGGCTTAAGTGCGTCCTAGAATCGCTAGAATTGCGCATACTTGCATTGCATCGTTGCCATTGCCTATATGCTTTAAAACAGCAAGTTGCGTTGATTGAGATACATGACTCGTTCCTGAGGACGGTTATTCCTTGCCGCACCATATTGAGCTTTGATGCTTATAGCCTTACTCAGATCTGACGGCCTTTCTGCTTCTTTCATGTTGCCACTTGGCCTGTGTCAATCTGCTTCCTTTCACACATGGTATAGCTCCGAGGGGCGTCATTCAGGTCGTGCCATTAGCTAAACTTTTACCTCCGTTACTATCCTTCGACAAGTCTACATTCTATTCCCATCCTGTACATAATCGCCTCTCATACTCCGTCACTCCCCTAATTCTACCCTGTCTCTCTAGATACACGCCCCGACCACTCTCCAGCACACCGCAGTCCGCCTTCCACTAATGACTATGCATCGCCAAGACATTCACATTCACACAGACAAGTAGTACTCCAAGCGAGATGCTCTATACTGGCGCAGAAAACGCGGAGTACATTACATGGAGGTGTAGAAGACCAAGGGGAATCCGCCAGACCCAAGTCCCACGTGTCTCTCGTATATGGATGGTGTATACATGCGTATAAGTCTTGGCCGGGGCGCAGGTACGGGAGAAGGTAGTCGGCGCGCCAATGTCTACAGCTTTCGCGTTGCACATTTCAGCCATGGCGGGGGACGGCGTGAATGGCAGCCGGTGGATCTACTGCGAGAATGCGCGAGATGGGAAGGGCGCTGACGAGACATGTCGTGTCGAAACGACTCAGCCAACGTGTGACATGGCACTGTGTAGAGACGACACGAACTCTGCACCGCGGGGCGATGAGAATGCAATGTGAGTCTGAATGTGTAGCCATAATGCTTTAGGCCCGTCCTGGGCGAATGAATAATATACACCTGCCCCAATCCCCTTCGCACCCATTCAATCCAATATACCACATGCCCTAATCTCTCCAATCCGTCCGGACCGGAAAGAGGAAATCACTCCTTCGCCTCCCCCCGATTCTCCCTCATCCGCCTACGCCGCTGCCTCGCATTGTCCCTCATAACATTCGGATCCTTGAAATCGTCGGGGACTTCAAACTCCCTCTCCTCCGGCTCAGGTACCGGCAGCCCAAACGCCGTGAGATTGCGTCCATGGCGATTCTTGCCCAGCGCGGCTGCTCTCAAATGCGGCGCCTTGGCGTAGAACCCAAGAAACGGCGTCGTCGGTTCAGGCGGTATGAAGGGCAGCAGGAAGCCATGTGGGCGTGGCGGGCGTCTAGGTACGGGTGTTTTTGTGCGTGTGAGCAAGTCCTTCTCATCTTCTTCCGACTCTTCTTCCTCTGAGGATTCCTCGGCTGCAGCGGCGGCGGCTTCTTTCTCGGCGCGCAGGCGCTTCTCTTCATCTTTCCAGATGCGAAATTTGTCGACGAGCGCCTCGACTTCTTTGATGAAGAAGTCGCGCTTGGGTTCCCAGTCCTTGCGCTCGCCGTCGGTTACGCCGGTGATGCCCATGACTTTGAGCCAGTCGGGGCCTTGGAGGCCGTCGAGGAGGCGCTCGAGCTGCAGCTTCTCGTGCATGGCGCGCTCTTTTTCGATGTTGCGGAGCTGCTTTTCTTTGCGCTCGGCGCGGCGGTGGTGGGGGAAGTAGAATGTGTCGGCGAGGGGGTCGGAGGCGGCATCTTTGCAGAGGCTTTCGAGGCTGGAGGTGTAGTCTAGCACATGGAAGGTGGTGGAGTGGGAGGGCGTGTCGAGGGCAGGCGAGGCTTTCCGTTTGCGTGAGCGTGTTGGGCTGAGGGAGGTGCGCGAGGCACGTGGCGATGTCGGTCTTGTGGGCTCGTCAAGTATGTATATGGGCGTGTGGTAGTCGAGAAACTCTGGGGACTGGTCAGATATATCGCCCCCATTGAAACATGGTGCACATACCAGCGGGCTTGGAAACGCCAGCGATTATGGCGTCGTAGCTCGCAAAGTATGTCGCCAGGTCCGACTTGAGCCGCGATCCGCCGTCGTGGCTCCTCAAGCTCCTCTTGTCCTGCGGCCCAGCAGCAGGCGTCGTCTTGCCGGAGCTGCCAGGCCGGGGCGTCGACCTCGCAGACGGCACATGGTCGGCATCTATGCCAATGGGGGCCGACACGCCGTTGGTGATGCGCAGCAGCTCGCCGTGTGGTTGTGTAACGGTGATCTTGGTGGGCGGGCGTGTGTCAGGCGTGGTCGCGTCAGCCAGTGGCCGCTTGCGCGAGTTGGTGCGGACAGGCGGTGCAGCAGCCGCAGGCGGCCTGGGTGGCGTGAGGGCTATCTGCTTGACCGACTTTTCGTCGTCGCCCAGGGCCAGCAGCTGGTTGCCCTTGCTAGTCCGGCGGGTCGCAATCGAGGGAGGGGTGGTGCTGGTGCTATTGGGAGGGGCGGTGCTGGTGCTATTGGGAGGGGCGTCGTCGGGCGCGCGACGTATCGGTTGGAAGTTGAGGCGCGTCTGGCGCTCACCGTTGCCAGTCGCAGAGGGCACGCGCGGCCGCACTACGTTGGCCATGATTTTGCTGGAGATTCGTCGCGTTGGCTGCTATCATCTTCTATGCATTGCGACGTTGGACGGCCATTGCATGCGCGCCGGGCGTGGTCAAGGCAAAACGCGACGGTTAGGGGGTGGTTGAGCTCCGAAGGCTGTTTTCACAGGCGAGCTGCTGCACTTGGATAGCTTCACAATTACAAAACCTCACGCAATCGTGCCTGCCGTCTGCGCCGTCTGCAGTCGAATTAAGCCCCCCTTCATTTCTCACATGGGCACCAAGGATTTAGGAAATATTTCAGCGAATAGACGCGCTGATTCTCCCAAAACCTTGAAATCGCAGCACGCTACGACACCAATTGACCAATCGAAAGCCTGCATGCGAGACATTTCCCAAGACGTCACTGGAGCACTTGGCAGAATTTATATACAAGAAGATCAAGAACCTAGACATATCCAGATGGCAGCTAAGCAGCACAGCCAAGATCCTGCTACGAGAACAAAAACTCTTTCAAGACTGGTGATGCAGCAAATTCGGGGTTCAGTAGGATGCAGCTATTAATACATCAGTCGATATTCCCTAGCGCCATTGCCCATGCAACCAACTTACTTAAGAAAGTAATTGAGGCCATTCTTGCGCCTTTCCAGAAAACGAGGTCGAAAGCGAGCTAATTGTACCCGTCAGAATCCATCAGCTAGGCGGGCTAACCTTGACTTACAGATGACGGATTTGGGCGGGAACTGCGGCATGGAGCTCAAGGCATGCGGAAATGTTTGCACGAGCTTCTGGTGAAGATGTTCAAACTCCGAGTATCTATCGGATACGCTATCAGCCGCGTCAATGAAAACTAATGTGCATGTTACACACCTCTTTCGCATCTTCATGGGGCCACCCTGCAATATGGTCAGCGCTGCTCACATGGATATCCAAAGTTCCCGTAGCTGCACTTTCCCCACACATCAAGCCACGGCATGCATGCGTCTAGAGACGCTTGCAATCCATGGGCAAACAGGCATTTTCAATCGACTTCACATGCGGCTCCGGGTGACTTACATCGAGCGTCTCAACAGTGCAGTTGAAGACGACATAGGCGCCCAACCCGGGTGCCGTCCCGCTAACGACGACGTAATCATCAATCGTCACGCCCTTTGCCCACAGGCCTTTGCTCTGCTCGGATCCGTCCTCGGTGTGGTCCTCGAGGGAAATGGGCGTCGGATGGCCATCTGTAGAGTAAGAGCTCATACGACTGGCATGTCGCCCGTGGTGCTGCCAGTACGGCGGGACTACGCTATTGCGCTCTGGACGAACCGTGGCGACCGACGCATCACGAGTCGGCGGCTCCATCCATTTACAGTAGCGTGCTGGGCGGGTGGAGATGTTGTAGCAACCCAGATATGAGGATTGAGTTATGAATGAAGAGGCTATGGCCGACTATGCAAACCTAGTGTCTTTGTTCGACGGACAACGAGCTCGATGATAGGGAAAAGAGATGGCGCGCTTGGCTGCCGAGCACCACAGGCCAGATGATGCGCAGACGAACTGACACTAGACAGGCGTCGCGATAGACCCATGGACCCTGGCGAGTGGTGTGCCACCGTGTGTAGGCAGAAAGCGGGCCCGCGAGTGGCCAAAGAGGCAAGAGCGGTCGGCCCATCCCTGTCGCTGAGGGATGTGCTCCAAAACATTTCCGCTGGCGTCTCGTGTGCTGCACTGCTGCTTGACGCATTTACGCTCCCTGCTCCCTGCTACGACACATTTTTACGGCACATCTTTGCAGCGAGACATGCAGCAGTGTTGCATCCGCGGCGCCGAGTTCTAGCAGCTATTGGCCCGGCACTCGGCCAGATGAGACTGGACGCGGGGACGCGCACATGCACCATATCAGAAGCATGGGCCCTCCGCTAGCTTCATAGTTTCGCTCCCTTGTAGTCTCTCCGCCCGTATATATGAACCCTTCAGCCTCTCTAATCACCCGACCACCGCTCGCTCGCCTCATCTTGTGAAGAGTCCCTCGTTCCACTCGCGCACTGTCTGTCGCTGACGATATAATAATCACTCTTGTAATACTTGACCGTTTCACTTTCACGTTACTTCTTCCTCCCATCCCGAGAGTCGTAAGTGCATTCCACAACCCTTGCCACGCGGAACAATGCTCATTGTATAAAAACAGTTGCCTCTGCCACGTTCCTCACCACTCGTCCATCACCAACCCGAAGCATTCGTCACTCAACCACAATGCGTTCCACCATCACCTTCAGCATTGCTGCTCTCGCCAGTCTCGCCGCCAGCCAGGACACGCCCCAGCTCAACTACCCCTACACCATTGACCCCGACAGCGTCTCGTCCAGTGACCGAGGTCCGTTTACCCGTCCCATTTCTACTACTCCAACCTAACATGTGCCAGACGCATGGTGCCTCAACCAGAAGTCTCAATGCCCGCTCATCTGCCTGCAACAACCCGGCGTGACCTCCATGACCACCAACGAGAACGAGTGCGACGCCGACACGCTCCAGTACAGCTGCGTGTGCGAGAACAACGTCGCCCCCAACGTCACCGAGTACAGCCAGACCCTGCCCTTCTACATCTGCCAGCAGTGGGGCAACAACTGCGTCAAGGACTGCGGAACTGGCGCCAGCTCCTGTGCGGATAAGTGCCGGTACGTCTAAACATACGACGCTTGCGGGAAACATCTTGCTGACTGAATGACAGTGCCGACCACCCCTGCGGAGCACAATCCCCATACAAGGGCAACACCTCCATTGCCACCATGTCCACCGCCTCCGCCACCGCCTCGGGCACCAACAAGATTCCGCTCACCGGCTTCGGCGGCGCCCAGCAGACCGGCGCCAGCTCCTCCACCCAGGGCGGTGCCGCGGCCGGCGTCTTCGCTCCCAGCGCCGGCATGACGCTGGCCGCCCTGTGCGGAAGCGTCTTCCTCGGTTTTGCCGTCATGTTGTAGACCTCTAGCATACCACGGCGTTTTTGTTTCTTAATATTTGCATGCATAGCGACACCATTCTACATTCCTTTTCAGATACCCCCGACAAGGGCAACTTTTTCGCTCCTTTGAATACGAGGCTGGGCACGACCCTAACCCTGGGTTGGGTGAAAAATCTCTGGGCGTTGTGTAGGGTTGGATGTTTTGAAGTACGAGAGATGGGGAGGGTTAATGTTGAGAATACAGCATGGCGTTTTGATGGCGTCCATGACCACTAGTCTTGATGAGCCGCGATCAGCGAAGTGATGTCCAACGACGTGATGTGATCTAACGAATATTGATCTCCTGGTTTTCGAAGCGTACTTCCAGCGCCATTTGCATTTCATGTACATAATCCACATCGTGTTTTCAGTGGCGTACACGTCACGTCCGTGTAGCACCGTGGCTGAAATCATGTCACCAACACCAAACGTCACATATACATGCTTTTTCGTCGAAGCCAATGCGATTGCCATATCTAGTCCAGCAAACCCATCCAAGCTCATTCGGGTCCGGACCGACGATACCCAATCCACATCTCCGCATTGACAGCTTTTGTCCGTTTTTTTAAAGAAAGAGAAAATATCCAAAAATCCAAAAACTCCGGGCCGCATCGATCCTTTTGTCCGTATTTTATAGAAAAAAGAGATAAATCCAAAACGCCAAAAACTCCTGGGGAACAAGTAACGACGCGCTTTTTTTTGGTAGAGACATGTCCAAGGACTCCCACAATCCTGAAGCAAAAGACGATCCTAGCATCTTGAAGGCGCCATTGAATCAAGCGAGGAAGCTTTTGGCCAAGACGCCGGGACGCCGTGGCTGAGAACGCAGACCGAGAAGGATATGTTGGGGGGTTGGTGGTGATACATTTCCACGAAGAACGACCCAAGGAAACAATAAAACCTCCTAATACAGATGAAGAAAAACGAATAGAAACGCGAATACAATCGCCCGGGGCGAAGATCAGTCAAACGGCGTGCGTGGGTATCAGCATATGCAGATATCGCGTGCTATCATCGCCCAGGAAGTACTTTTACGGCCTGATTGTGTTAGCTGCGGAGTGCTTGGATCAGGACTGGGAGTAACTAACCTGCCGTCAACCCTACAGACCACGAGCCTCATCTTCCCTCCTCTCAACACTCCTCTCCCCAAACCAGCGCCGCGGACTCGTCACAACGTCCCTCAGCGTCGATGTGCCATTAACATGCGCCTCGATCTGCGCCGCAATCTGCGCGCGATACCTAGCCACGCGGCGCGATGGTGCGGGTGCGAGAGCAGGATCCACGTTCTGCATCTCATGCGCCGTCGCAGTCGCACCAGGGACCTGGACGCGTTGAGACAGGCAGGACAGCGTTGGAAGCTGCCAGATGGCGCCGCGCCGCTCGTGGCGCCGGGACAAAGGCGGGGGCGATGTGTCTCGCTGCTGCACCACTGGAGCGAAAGGGTTCGCGGGGCCCGAGGGGCGGAAGTCAGTTGGGCCGCGATGCTTGGTCGTCGTGAAGGACTGGGGAGCTGGGGATACGGGAGGTGGGCTTTCGGGGGCGAGCGGAGCTGGTGGAGGCAGCGTGCGGAGCGCAAACTGATCGTGCGGTGGAGTCGTGGAGAGCAGGCTGGCGGCGGAAGCATGGGGGCTTACGGGGGCGTCGAGCGTGAGCGGGCTCGATGAGGGAGATGGGCCTCGATATGCCAGCTGTGCGCGTCTGGCGGCGCAGAGCGATCTTCTGCGTGCATCGATGGAGGCGCGGAGCTCGTGGCATGAAGGCAGAATGGTATGAGGTGCTGAAGGTAGGGATGGAGTCGGGGCTGCCTCCCGGTCTTGGGAATGTCCAAGCATACTTGTGCGTTGTAGCTGCCCGGTGTACTGATCAGACGTCGGCCTGACAGCTGTGTAAGATATATTTGACGCGTTCAAGGCCGGTCCGTTGGTGTGCGCTGTGGTCTGCTCGGGGATTGACCGACTTTGAGTAGCTTCTTCGGCAGCAGTTTGCTTGGTATGCTCCTTCTCGTCTGGAGACAATGTCGCTTCCTGCGATGATTGTTGCTTCCGGGATTGTGAAGCCTTTCCCCTGGCTTGGTCTTCGTTAGCAAGATCATGCTATAGCGAGCACAGCATAGCTTACCTTTCTCCAGGGCCTTTTGTTTCTTTGCCTTCACTTCCGCTTCTCGTTCCAGTTGCTCTACAGCGAGCGTTACGTTGAAGTCTGCCCACTGAAGTCTCTCTCGGAAATCGCTGGGTCCGCCGTTACGACACTCAGTGTCAAGATAATGGTGCTGATGGGTCAACCTCCGCATCCAGTCGAGAGTACGGGATACCGTCTCTTCCAAACCGAAATCTATCTTCTTTCTCTGCCTAGCCCTCTCCAGGCGCCGTTCGGCGCAGAGCAGGACCATTTTCTTCATAAATTCGGTGATGTTGTACCCTTTCGGGGCTGCTCTATACCCGCCAGATTCACTTACTCTGGGGACTATGCAAAGAAAGCTCATGATTCTTTCAATAATTTTATCAGGAAGCGTCAACTCTCGGCGCCGCTTCTTCCCCCGGTTAGAAGATGGATCTGGGGCCGAGTTTGATGGCGATTCGATGCTGTCTGGAGGGGAACTGTCTCCGGGTGGTGCGTTGCGCTTCGAGGAGGGATGAGTACCCTCGCCATCAGATGTACTGTTGGAGGTACGTTTGCGCTTGGAGAGCTGTCTTTTTGACAAAGTCATAGTTCCTTCAAGCAAAGTTTCTCGTACTGTGGAGTATGTTCTCTGATGCGCAATGTGTTTGCTTCCTATTTGGGCGTGATGATATCTGGTCCAGTCGATGGTGTCTCTGGAGGAACCTGTGTGTTCTGGCTGCTGTAATCAGTATTTACCTTGAACTTGAGTGAGATGTTCGGAGTGAAACGAAGGATCAAGATGTCAGTATATAAAGGAGGGGGGTTTGGGAGTTGGCCTAAAAGGTGGGTTATGGCATTCATAGAATCTCGTGTATCTCTGCACTGGACACGCTCCGTTCATCGCAGCTCGCCAGTCTAGCACGTCTCCATGCAATAAAAACAGCCAACCATTTGAAGCACGGTGGTGCTACCCATAGTTCATAATAAAGCGCAGACGTTAATGGCTCCAAGAGTTGCTAGTTTTCTGAGCTTTGTGGCTCGAATCTGGGCACATGACTGAAATTGCAACTCTCAACAAATCCTCAAGGCCTTGGGAGCCCAGTATAAAATCACTACCGAAACACATTGAAGGTTAGTTCACGCCTTCGAAGTGGGACGTGGTCTCCATGGCCATGTTCCCTCACATCCGCCAGTGGTACTAGAGTGTAGTAACCAAAAATACGACAGTCTCCGTTGGTGAGTATGACTGTGAAGAGGTTCGGAAGTGGGGGAAGTGCAGACGAGTCGTTGGAGCTATTGGAGCTATGGCCACACTCCCGCTAGCGCGTTCGGCAAGATCCGAGGGTGGAGAGATCTGCAAACGCGCCAAAGAGCCTCATGATGACACCACCATTGGCTCTGCGCTTCGAATTCTCCGTCCCATATTTGAGGATCTGGCTTCCCACATTGGGCTCCTTATGCCTCCTCGATTGCCTCGCGGTGCGCCCCGTGCCCTTCAACCACAACGAACTCTTCAATTCCGACATCGGCTCCATCGGAGGCTTGCCTCGACCTCCACAGACGCGCCCGAAGTTTACGACGTTGTCTGTGTTGGCGGCGGTCCGGCGGGATTGAGCTTGCTGGCTGCTCTAAAGGCATCTCCGGTTACCAACGGCCTCAGGGTCGCGCTTATTGAGGGGCAAGATTTGCACAAGAGCCGGCTACCAAAGGATGCGAGTTTGGAGAGCTTTTCGAATCGATGTAGCTCCTTGACGCCAGCATCGGTGAAGAACCTGCAAGGCACGTGACACGCGACTCAGTTGCAGGACTTGGTCTGACCTCTGCAGAAATCGGAGCATGGGCACATGTCAACGCTGCGCGAGTGCAGCCATACCAGGAGATGCAGGTATGGGATGGCGTCACGGATGCGCGTATCTCCTTCGACTGGGGCACCGCACGCTCTGTTGGACCTCGAAACCCCGCGCAGCCGACGACGATTGCATACATGATTGAGAACATCAACACCACGAGCATGCTTCTGAGCCACCTCGAGGAGCTTGGTGGGGTGGATATGATGACGAACACAAAGGTTAGCTCGATTAAGCTGGGCACAGACACGGACAAGATAGACCTGTCGTCATGGCCAATACTTTCGCTATCAAACGGCAAGAATCTGGCTGCGCGATTGCTGGTTGGTGCAGATGGTGCAAACAGTCCGGTGCGCACTTTTGCGGGCATTGAGGCGCGAGGCTTCGACTACAACCGGCACGGCGTGGTGGCGAGCCTCACGCTGGAGGGGCCCGGCTGGGGTGGGCCTCAGCACAAGATAGCCTACCAGCGCTTCCTACCCACAGGGCCGATTGCCATGCTACCACTGCCCGGAAATTTGTCGACGCTGGTCTGGAGCACTACGCCAGAGCGAGCGGCACGGCTCAAAGCACTGTCGCAGGAAGACTTTGTGGCCATGGTAAACGCTGGCTTCCGGCTGTCGACTACAGACCTCGAATACTTGCACACCCTAGACGCGGGGCAGGAAGAAGAAGTCGCCTGGCGCGAGAAGCACACTCCTGTGGACGGGCGGGCGATACCGATGCGAGCAACAAACGTTCAAGCCGGCACAGTCGCCTCATTCCCGCTGCGAATGCGACACGCTGACACGTACACTGGCGAGCGAGTCGCACTCGTTGGCGATGCCGCACATACTATACATCCCTTGGCAGGCCAGGGCTTGAATCAAGGACAAGGCGACGCAGCGGCGCTTGTGCGGACAATTTCCCACGCAGTGCAGACTGGGCAAGACATTGGCTCGACATTGGCGCTGGAAAGCTACAACAGCGAGCGGTATGTCGAGAACAATGCCATGCTTGGCGTATGCGACAAGCTGCACCGACTGTATAGCGTAGAATCTGGCCCGATTGTAGGACTGCGCAGTCTGGGGCTGAGAGCTGTAGACGCCATGGGCCCGCTCAAGGGATTCTTCATGAGCAGAGCAGCGGGTGGGTCGTGATACTTGTAATACCACCAAACTTCTGTATATATGTAGACATATCGCAACAAAGGTCCATCCTCTTCGGCACGATTACTCACTGCAACTCCGAAAAAGACGCCGAAATACCGTGTCTTCCAATCAATTTGAGTGAGCAGCGTACCACCATGTACCTCTCGCGGAAGTATCGGAGTCGCGCCATCAAGCCCCACTAGTAACGCGAAATTGCCCCTCGCTTGACTATCATGGAACCTGACATCTGTCTCGATGCATTCAGACACTTTGAAGAGAAAATGGCGGACCACCAGAAAGAGATAGACGAGTTTGGCAACAGCGATGACTTTTGGCTGTTTGGATATGGGTGCGATTACTTATGGTAGATGATCATGGAGGGAGGCTGACTATTGGCCTGCAGAAGCTTGATTTGGAAACCACCACCACATTTTGGTACTTGCTGACCCTTCTGAGGATTTGGACACCTACTGATACTTGAGGAGACCAACGTATTCCGGGATATATAGAAGGATATGTGAGGAGATTCTGGCAGGTATGAGTTCACAGTCTGGATGATTAACACATGGCTAAGATGGTTTAGGCAAGGTAAATACATTCAACGTCCGATCAACAGTGAAGACATCTAATAAAAATACAGCGAAGATCATCGCGGCACACCAGAAGATCCGGGCCGCGTCGTAACCCTCATCGACAAAGCCCACTGGGACACTTTAACAGACCATGTGAGCACCTCAACTACTCACCAACCATCCCTTCTGACCCATCCAGCACGAATCCGCCGAGCGCGTCTGGGGCGCCGCATACCACATCCCCTCTCAGCACGTCGCCAAAGTCCGCGAATATCTCGACATCCGCGAAATCAACGGCTACAGCATCCAATTCACGCCCTTCCACCCAGCACCCGTAAGTCGCTATCCAGTCTCTCTCCCTCCTCCCAATCCCCACTAACCCACCCCAAAGTCCACAACATCCACCGCGCAATCCTTCCCCGCCCTCTCCACCGGCCCGGGAATCCGCAAAACCAGCACAGCCGAAATCTCCTACACGCCCACAACCCCCATCAAATGTCTCGTGTACATTGGCCTGCCCTCTAATCCGCAGTTCTTGGGCCCGCAGGATCCAGACGCGCTGGCGAGGAAGATCCTGGAGAGTAAAGGCCCCAGTGGCGAGAATAGCGAGTATTTGTATATG
>Ga0265780_10009285_pt1 | contig 11809 bp, 11 predicted proteins | sample P1T30metagenome_FD_192432 | JGI IMG/M metagenome (GOLD analysis project Ga0265780, IMG submission 192432) | Plant litter microbial communities from East Loma Ridge, Irvine, California - P1 T30 | ecosystem: Environmental > Terrestrial > Plant litter > Unclassified | place: USA: California... | reverse complement strand
GAGTGGTTGCTGTAGCGCAAAGCAGGAAGCCAACACTCAGCCACGACAGCTGCTGAATGCCGCCGAATTCTTCGACAATGACAGACTGGAGGTCCGCGACTACCGTAGCGTCAAGTGCGTAGAGAAATGTGGAGAACAGGATAGACGCCACAGTCAGATACCATTTCCAGCCAGAGATGTCGCGCGGAGACTTCTCCGGCTCCGCTGCATTGCGGAGAGTGCCAAGCGTCCGCTCCGCTGGCTTCTCGCCGTTGATTGAACGCGCGACTGGTGTCGAAGAAGTGTTGGAATCCATGGAAAGCAGATAGGAACAAAGTTGTGGATTAGTGCGAGTTGTTCAAGTTGAAGCGCTTCAGAAACACGTTGTATACCACCCATATTGTCGCCCAAATAGAGCAGGCAACCTTGAGGTTGGTAATACTCTACGGTTGAAAATGCCAAGGACCGTAAGATGTCGGCCGAAATGTAGGTAAGCAGCGGGATTACCAAAGGGGCCTTCCACCCCATAACCGAAATCCAGCAGGCATTAGCTGACCGAAGCGGATAAGCCACCAATATCGCATGCCCAAACTTAATAACAAACTTCGCAGACCCGATATCTTGCGATGCACGACTTCCAGCAATGAGATGATGACCAAAATGGTGATTGCCATGTGCATCATTCGATGCTGTAACCTCATAGCACAGTCGAAAGCAGCTTAGCTTGTTCAGCCCGACAGTGAAGCACGACCATGCCAATACATACAAACGGTACTGGCGTTAAATCCGGTCTTGAATTAACTCCAGTCTTAACACCGAACGAGTCCACTTACTCGCCCTTGCTCAGCGAAACCACATGTTGACGTCGATCTTTGTTGGATCAAACTCAAGGCTTCCTCAACGAAAACCACGCCACACTAGTCCCTCCCTCTCCACGCTTGCTTGCCTAATCACGATTCTCTTTCTTGTCCAAGATGCAGAACACTGGCAAAAAAAGGATTGTTTCGTCGTGCATTCCATGCTACACGAAGAAACAAAAGGTGCGAACGTCTTGTTTTTTCCCTAGCTTCTTTGACTGCGATTTCGAGCGCATGACTATGCATATAAAAATGCAGAAAGCCGGATCGATCTAATTCAATATCTTCAATACGTAGTGCAACCGTCGCTATCCGTGCGATCACTGTTCACGTCGTCGACGCCCGGAGGAGTGCGCATATTACCCTTCTCCGGCATTGCAAGCTGGTCGTACGCCGCTACAGGCCCCGAGGATAGAGCCTCGTGACAATGGAGATGAGCAACGCTTCGCGATTCAAGATGCGCAGTCGCAAGATGGCGATGCCAATGAACGCGTCACTGACGCCCTAACAAATTGGAAGAGCGCAAGACAGCAAAGCCCTAAGTCAGGCTCAACCGTCAGCTCTGTTTCGGACTCATTCGGATACTTCGAGTACAGCGAAAGCAGCACCATCGCCTTGATTCGCAAGGTAAGTTCACCTCACATCCAGTTGCGATATTCGAACGCGTAGTATAATCGACGAAATGTACTTCCTTGCTAATCGGTACTTGTTCAAACAGCTAGGACTTGCCAACGGCCAACACCGCGGTAACCAAGACGTTACCCAAGAAGCGTCCCCGGAGATCTTAGAACAGTTGAAGAGGATGCCGGATCGCCAGATTTGCGACTTTCTAGTCCAGCATTATGTTGATGAAGTTCACTGGTAAGTTTCGGCCCGCACTCTCTTCGTCATTCATCCGAAGACCATTGGTCTCAGTCGCGAATAGAAGCTTTTCCACGCCTTACCTCTATCACCAAACGAGAGAAGGTCGTCCTGACGCTGATGTGCTACGCAGGAAAGACCAACTCGTACACCCGCCATGGTTCTTATCCCAATACCAACAACTTTGGAGCTCGGGAAACACATCTACTGTGTTCCACGTAGAATTCGTGGTACTCCTGCTGCGACTATGTTCGTACGCTTCACAATTCCTTCCTTCACCATCTCATCCTATAGACGGCATCCGTAGCATGCTCCTCTCCGATATACGCACGCTGTGCAACGATGTTGCAGAGAAACTAGCCAACATTTGCGCGCAGCTTGATCCTAGAGGCTCTCTACTGCGCGTGCAGCATCTAGCCTTCTTGGGCCTACGACTGCAATGCGAGGGACAAAATATGGCCTTCTGGGAAGTACTCAACAAGGCCTCCCTGGTAGCGCAGAGAATCGGACTTCATCGAAACCACACGGCCTATATGCCTGAGATGCATGGATTGGAACAGGAGATGCGAAGGAGAGTCTGGTGTAATCTGTACATCTGGGATAGGTATGTGATCTTGGTGTCATTGGCTGATGCGGTCGCACATACAGTTTGTTGTTCTGACAAAACTGTATCATAGTATGCTCTCTCGGCAACTCGATCGCATCCCTTTCCTCCCCGCTACCCTAGACCCAGATATTCTTCCGCGAATGCACCTTGCGCCCACCCCAAATGGCGACAATACCCCAGAAACTTTCTCAGGACGATTACTACTCGCCCGTCTGGCTGGTTTCTGGCGCAGATTTCCCGAGACATCTACTGCAGAGTACGACGCGATCGCAGCCGAAGAACGGTACGAGCAATTCTGCTCTGAGTTCCTCGCCAGTCTTCCTGGCGCTTTTGCTCTTGAGCCGGACGAACAGTGGGACGAGACATCGCGACACTTACCCCTCCAGCGGCAGATGTTGCATACTGCTATATTTGAGAGTCTGTGCCAGAACTATCGTGGCCTGATATTCTGTGAAATGAATCAAATCCAGAACGTTCCTGCATACAAGAAAGCCTTGCTATCGTCGCAGAAGAAGGCGCTCGCAGTGGCGGCACTTAAAGTGCTAGATGAGATCTCAAAGCTGCACGCTATGCTGGGAGGATCTCAGACCCGATTCCCAGGCATCGTATTGCCGACATTCGAAGCCGCGGTGCTGCTAATAGCGGTGTGTGAGGATGCAGAGTTTCCGGCAGTTAGTGTAGAGGGTTCGCTTCATACGCACAAGATCGATCCTCTCGGAGCAGGCACGTGGTATCTTAGCCGGGAACGGTGCGTTCAAGCTACGAGAGATGCACTCGCTCGGCTACGCATCTTAGCTGAGGTCAGTGCCATGGCGGAAGAAGGTGCTGATGCATTGATTCGCCTCCTAAACGATGGAAACTGTCAATTTAGTCATGTAAATCTAGTACCTATAGTGAATCTTTCGGGATCGTGAATGAGCATTGCGGCGTTGGAAGAGCGAACGGTACGCAGCGCGCGGCTTTGTTCGAGTTTTAGTACAATTCATATGTATTACAGAATAACATATAAATGTGATCATTCGATTTGTGTTGAGCTTCCTCTACGTACATGGCCGAGTAATTGATGATTGCGAGCGCAGCTGTGCCCAACCATAGAGGTCGCTAAATGACAGAAACACCTACAAAACTACCTGGGGCATCCTCCATAGATGCCAGCGACTTCAATGAAGGGCTTTGCATTAATGAATGAACAAGAGCGACAGCCGTGCGGGCTGCTGTCGTCCTTTCTTCGCCTCTTTACCAAACAGACTTGCTGCACGCATACAGTGCCAGCACGGCTCATTTTCGATCACAACAACCTCGTGTCCTTTTTGAAGGGCCATGACGGTCGTTGCAAGCCTTGCTATCCAGTTGCCATTGGCTCTGACAACTCCAGCCTTTCCATCAAGCTCCAGTAGTTCGTGCCAATTGTCGATAGACGTCAGCTTTATGACGCCAGCTCCATCCTGGCAACGGACAGTGTTGTGGTGGTCGCAACTAGCCCGCTTCCGATATCTTTTGAGCTTTTCGCTCTCAAGCGCTCGTAGTACATCAAGATCGGCCCTCCATTCGCCTCCATCCCGAACGGCAACCACTGACTCTAGCAACGTGACTTGCGCATCGTGAAGGCCATGACTGCCTATGCTTTCTTCGTATCCAGTGAACATAAGGTGCATCGACGTTGCTCCAAAGTTGTCTTCCTTTTCTCCATTGTAGCGATTATGGTTCACCAGTTGCCATCCCTCGTTATCAGGCTTGGATATTCGAGGTTCGTCTGGAGGGTACAGCATGCCTATTCCAGCTCTGCCGATATTACCCACTACTCTCTTTATTTCGCACTCCGCATGGGTAGTAGAAGGATCACACAGCAGTTGCTTGACCACATATATGGAGTTCCCGCTCGAGAGAGCCATAACTTTACGCAGTCGATTAGGGTCAATGTTCACGTCCCCGTTGTCGAACATGGCTATACAAGCGAAGATCTGCTCCCTAGAAAGGACATAGTTTTGGTACCCCGGGAATTTCGGTCCAGAGGTGGCCCTGTAATGCGAGCTGATGTTCGGAACCCAGAGGGCCTTGTACAGAGGTTGTGATATTACACCAAGCGAGATGGTCGCGTTTGCAAGCTGGTCGAACAAGGTTGCAGCTGATGCAAAGGCCATTAGTGACGGGAAGAATGTTAGACGAGAAGTCGTTGTGGTGAGATCACCCCTCTGCGACCCTCCAGAGTGCACGGTCGGACCCAGATTCGTAAGGAAGGCTACGAGATCATTGGGCTGGTAATTTTTGAACGAATTGCCCTCAAAAGCGGTCGTAATCTCGTCCAGATCGAATCGCCAGCTCCCGATACTAGCGACCTGCTCAGTTGCAAACGCCAAAAAACTCATTCGGACATATACCGCAGCGGTTTGAGGATCTCCACACACCAACATGAAGTCTGTGTCTTTTCTCCGCTGGAGGTAACTACCATCATGTTCAAGTGAGAACTGCTTGGGTGCGTTACGCCATGTGAAAGCTCTTGCTTTGTGCAGCTTCAAGAGCGTTCTCTTCAATCTCATCCAGCTTTGTTCGTGGTTCTCGCCCCATTTGACTGAAGGATCACGATTGCCATGGCCCTCTTCAGGCACGTCCAAGAAATCTATGATTGTGTCGCTCAGCGAGAAACACTCCTCTTGAAGTTCGGCGATTTTGGAAGCTCGTTTATCATCTTTAAGCTGCCATAGATTCAGTTCATTGCTGTATCTCAGACACTTCCGCTGACTGGTGATTGTGGGATGGCACCGCGATGTGCATGCCACATCAAAGTCTCCGCAAGCGCAATGCTCACACGTATCGCCGGCGCAACTACAAGCAGGAAATCCGATCCATCTAGCATGCCCTTTCCCTTTTGCTTGATCGATTGGCTTGATTCCTTTTGATTTCTGGTATAGGGTAACAGGGAAGGCGGTCGTGTATTCGTAGTTACTCAGATGGGGTTCGTCTGATCGTCGATGAAGATATCGGATGACGACAGACCCTTCTGGCAATGCATCCAAGCCACATTCAGTAGCAATCCTGCGCAAGACTTGAATTCTGGCCTCCTCACTGCTGAACATGCGAATTCGAACTAACGGTCGTAGCATACCAAACACAGGGGCTGAATGGGCGTGTTTGGGGCCCAGGAAATCACCTCCGCCGCGTTGACCAAGCTTTGCCAATGCAATGGCAAGGGTTCCCATGTCACTTTCGGCTTTCGAGTCCAGATACTTTTGTGCAGCTCTGGCCAGGCGTGAGAACCACGCGGATGGGTGCTCCAAGAACTGGTGAACAAGAGAATTCTTGAGGAAGTCGTCAACCAAGGCTGTTTTCTCATTCGCTACTTCGATATCAGTCTTTGCGATAGGTGCATTAACACGAACTGTGTCTCTCGTGTTGTCTCTCGTGTTGTCTCCTCTCCGAAATTGCTTTTGAGGTCTGTTGATCGACGTTTCAGTTATGTATTTCAGCCAAGCTGTGTTTTCTTGATCGTATTTCTCCTGGGTCCTGCGATCGTATTCGATCAGGGCGCGACCAATTCTGTACTTAAGGTATCTCTCCAGGTAATTCCATAGTTTAGTGAAGAACTGAGCCACTCGTGTAACGTCTTCCACCTCGTCGAAGCCCCAACCTTTCGCAATAGCGCCGAGTAGAACAAGGGCAAGTTGATCGAAGGTTATTCGTGAGAGTTCTGCACCCGAAGATCGAGATATCTTGACTGGCTCTCCATAAAATCGCAAGTGAGCGAGAGACAACGACCATCTAACACCCTGTCCATCTTCTGTGCTGGTATGCTTGGTCGGAATCGTCATCAAACCGCCCTTAGGCACCAGGTCGTCATCAAACTTGGTTTCCACCGTGGACTCATTCTTCAAAACTACCATATCGGGGTAGATGTGCCATGCTGACAATCCAAGTAGCACAGCACCGCCCTGAACCATCTGTGGCATGCCTTTGAGGAGGTTCTCCATGGCTGTCATCGCGTTCTTCCAAGCGCTGATGACGCTTTCGTAGACGTTAGTTTTGTCGTCGACTTGCAAATCGATGTTCTTGGCGAACAGCATCAACTGCTTCCCTTGCAACACCCTCACCTCGTCAGCCGTCTGTACCCAGGAGCGCGCGCTTGCGTCCCAATTGCGCAGGCGGGCTCTCGAGATGTCTTGCATTGCGGCGGCAGATAACGGATGACCGTACTGTTGACCGTACTGTTGCTTGAGTTCCTTGACCCTATGCTCCACTAATTCGACCCAGACAGAGGTGGCATGTTCGGAAGGGAAGATACGAGAGAGCATACAAGCCTGCAGGATAGTAAGAGTTTGCTACATTCAATGAATAGATCAAGGACTCACCAATAAGTGCACCGCAATAGCATCAGGACCCGACGTGGCTGCAGCCCAGATGGTCGTAGCATCAGCCCCTACGAACTCCGCAAAACTGCCATACTTGTCAGACCCTTTTGGGTTTGCACTTTCGACCTTCGCAATTTCTGAAACTCGCTTGCCGTAGCACTCGTGAAGTATAGGAGTAGGGGGTACAATATCTTTGAAAAGGGCACCGAGTCTACGGGCAGTGATGTGCTGAGCTCCGTCTTCCGCAGTCTCACGACGGGCGTTCGACAGGGAGGCACCTAGTGGTCCATATTCGGGCGGTGCGTCTACTTTGAACAGGGAGAAGTCGAAGTTAAGCTGCGCTAGGGCTACTTGTAGCTCCGGATTGATTGCTATTCCACTCGCTTGGATTCTGCCGATCGACATCGCTGGAACAGCTGGATTAGGGAAGGAGTGGTGCGGATCTGACGTGAGAAAGGGCCTTAGACACGCCTATATATGTTTTTCGGGTTCATTGATGCGCCTGAGAAGTGGGTGCGACATGCCAAGGCGACCTTGTTGGAAAGACAGGCTGATGAGACCACCGTAATAGCCGTTTGACGGGGAAGCTTGTCCTTCCATGCACTGGCAGACGGTGGCGCAAAGACTACATGCGTAAGTTGTTGCTCCGCCCCATAGTAGACATCACGCGTTAACTGCGCCACCGATAAGGCCACGCGAGGTGCGCATCAATATGGGGATGCTTTGCTGAAGTCACTGAGCATGAGCTGGGCTGCAGGTTTTCCTGCTCAGATATCGTGATCTGACGATTGCCACACGGCCCGCGAAGACAGCCTTGGTCTGATGAAATCTCATCACATCAATTAAGGCTGAAGTAATGGAGTCAGCCTTGGGGGGTTCTCATGTGGAGCTCTGGAGGCGCTGGTCCGCAGTCTTCGACGCCTCGTCCTGCCGTATTGGAGCGCGCCATGCAGCATGCTGTCTGCGTATTGGCATCCCATTCTGGTCGTAATGCCCGCAGCTTCGGTATTCATGGTATAAGATAGAATAAAGGAATTACAGTTAGATTGTTACAAAGTGAGCGCAAGCATGCGAAGTTGTAGTTTGAGTTTCTCCTAACTCATTGGGCTAACATGGGCTTGTTCTCGACTAGCGCCGATCACCCCCTTATGGACCAAGCGTTCGCATGTGATGTGCCCCAGGTTTCTGGAAACCGTAGTGCAAACATCGTGGGTACTCTGCTTGTGGCGCCATGCCTCGTCTAATCACCGCTCGCAATGTGGTCATATTCGTCAATATTATCCTTCTCACCGCCCTCTTCGTCCATCTGAAGTTCGAGCTCTGGGACAAGACGGCGGCCTCAGCTGGATCGGCCAAGTCGCACCTTCCCGACGAACTCTACGATGAGCAGCAGCCAGACCAGTCATCGCACAACCCGAAAGGGAAGCCGCTAAAAGCAAACGATGGCATCAAAGCGCGTCGGACCGCCGTCGTCGTCGCTAGCCAGAGTTCCGAGAACGCAACGTGGCTCGAGGAGTACTTTCCGCACTGGGAGAAGAATATCTACCATGTCGACGATCCGAGCGCGGAGCTCACGGTGCCGAAGAACAAGGGCCGAGAGAGCATGGTCTATCTGACGTACGTCCCCATCCATACTATCTTTCGTCCCATGTCTGCCATGCTAACGACGGATACGCGCGCAGCTACATAATCGACCACTACGCGTCTCTCCCCGACAACGTCCTCTTCATCCACCCCAACCGCTACCAATGGCACAACGACGACCCCGACTACGACGGCCTCCCCATGCTCCGCCACTTCCAGCTGCCCTACCTCGAGAAAGAAGGCTACGTCAACATCCGCTGCGCCTGGTCCCTCGGCTGCCCTAACGAGATCAAGCCGCTGGCCGAAGCGGGCGAACACAGAGAGGCCGTGCATGCGGGTGGACAGTACAAGAAGGCTTTTGAGAGCCTGTTTCCGGGGGAGAAGGTGCCGGATGCTGTTGGGGTGAGCTGCTGTGCGCAGTTTGCGGCGACGAGGGACAAGATCAGGGAGAGGAGCAAGGAGCAGTATGAGAAGTATCGGGATTGGATTATGGGGACTGAGTTGGGGGATGCTATCAGTGGGAGGGTGTTTGAGTACTCCTGGCACAGTAAGTCGACATCCGCTGGCATTTCGCGCCCTACCTCACGACCCCGCGCGTGAGGAGGCTCTGTGCGCTTTTTGCTTCTTCAAGTGGCGTGGATCATGTGCTAACATGATTGATAGTGATTTTCGGTAAACCTCCGGTCCATTGCCCAACCGCGAAAGAATGCTACTGCAAGACCTTCGGCTTGTGCGATTTGGAATGTCCGGATGCGGGAAGCTGTAAAGGCCGCTATACTTTGCCGCCCTACTCGAGCCTACCGAAGGGCTGGCCATATGTTGGATGGGAGGGCCAGGAGCGCCAACGCGCTGGTCCGGAACAGTGATGGGACGCTCGTGGCTTATCTCTAAGCTATCGTGTTCCCGTTGCTCTGGAGAACGAACATCCACGCCTACAGACTGGACCCCGCCACGTCGCTTCATTTCTCCAATTCCGTTCCGACGATTCGGTCGAGTAACTTAGCCTGACGCTAAGAGACACGAGCAACCACGCGATCGGTCATGTGCGTCTACACTCTGCACTACGTTCCACTCAATACCCGTGGACGTGTGGGATGTGTTAGCTGGGTTATTGTAAGAGCTGGGAAGGCCACACATCGTGCAAGAGAGCAAAAATATCGATGGAGTGACACGATTATTCAGCCCAGTCGGGTACCATCGAAACAAGGAGCCACGCAATCATTCGTCGGTACGAAGGCCGACGTGCTGCAAGGACGGCCACTCAATCCTCATTCGAGCAATCCCATCACCAAGGATTTCCGCAAACAGCTTCTGCTATCAATTTGTACTAAACAGGGAGAGTACACCATCCCGCTAGGATTGATCACATGGAGAACCTCGTACACACGATGCCCGATGGCGTACCACACAATCCCCTACTGGTCGAATCCATTGACGGTATCCTGAATTTCCAGGCTCGAATGCGCAACGACCGGTATGATGTCTCCAGCAAGCTGCAATTGGCACTATAACGTTCCCGCATCCCCGATGCCTCAACACGTTGCTCTGACAGGGCCAAGGGCGTTGAGGGGGTGTGAAAGCGAAATTACATGCACGCAGCCGTGCCACGAGCTGCACGAGCATGGTGCTGGACGCATAGGGAATCGATCTGACTGCTTCTGGAATCAGCCTGGCGGGTGTACTTTACGCGAATCCTCCAATATTGTAGAGCAAGGCTGAGCATATATCAAGCGTACATGGGATGGCACAGCATGATGGGGCCAAAACACTCGATGGTGTCGAGCGACCCTGCAAAGCGCGTCGATCTATCAGCTGGCTATCTAGTACCGAGACTCGGCCCCTTGGTTCATAGGTGTGCGGGGTTTCTAGCAGGCTAAGCCAGCAAAAAAGAGTAGGGTCGTGTGGGGTACCTGATTTTGTAAGAGCAGAGCCGCAACGCTTACCTCATGCGAAAGTCAATGCGGCTCAGCGCTTGGCACGCTCCGGCAGCCCAATCCTCGTCGCACGAAACAAAATCGTATTCCAGGACCTATGCGACAGAGCATCTGACCATTTCTGATCGGTCGAACTGGTAACACATCGTGTATCGTGGCCCCAATTCGACCCCGCAATACCATTGGGCTCACACAGCTTTCTATTTCTCAGCCTTCTGACGCAAGCAGGTAGAACCGTCAGGGATTGCGTGAAACGAAAGAAGGCTGACGCCATTCCATGAATTATTAGACTTTACCCTAGCTTCTCCCTCAGGCCATGCGGCTCTGCGAATGTGGGATCATTCAAAGCCCGTGCTTGCGCGCATTCAACGAGCAGTACTCCACACCTGACCTACGCCACCTCGCCTTAGCTCGAGCCTTTTCTTCTTGTTCAGATCTCAAGATCTCAAGATCGTGCTTCTTCTTGGCCAATTACTCGCATGGCACTCTACTCAGGTGCCCTCTTCGCCTTATCTATCTTATTCTCGTTCTATGACGACTTCACTCGACCAGCTACCTTTTGACTTACTCTTCTGTATCACCTTGGATTTAGATCTTGAGGACATCGTCCACCTGGGGCAAACATGTCGACACTTGAGAGCTGTACTAGACGAAAGGACAGTTGTCAGGCGTGCTGTCGAGGTCAGATGACGCCAAACGGCCAATCTGCTTACACCAAAGGCTGACGCTGCTTATAGATCAACTATCCCCACACCGAGGAAGCGTCTCTAGCTCGAAAAGAGAAGATTACCTACAAGCAAGCCTTTCAGGCTATTTATGACAGGAGACATGCTTTGTCAACTGCGCACCCATTCTCGGCTCGCGTTCTGGGCCGAGGAAACAACTTTATGTATCGACAGGGGACTATATGTGTTTTCGACGCTGGGGTGGTCCTCGTCACGGATCTCAATTCGCGGAAGGAAGCTATCCCTCTCGATCTCCAAGCTATCATTCGGCCTGTTTTGGAGTCGAAGTTCAGAGCCTTTGGTAATATCAGCGTGCGCTTACTTTACTATGCTGATGAGATCCTCTCTGTGCATGCTATACCAAAGTACAACTCGGATGACAGCCACATATTCGCCATCAACACAGCTGCAAACCTTGCGGATGGACAAAGAGTGATCGAATCGGTGCGACTGAGCGAATGCTCTAAGCTTTTTGTTAGACATAATAAGCATTATTTATACTACGGCACACATACTGGAATCGGCGATGACGGTCATCACAAATGGGAGATTGAGGGCATCTCACTCCATGAAGACTTTCGGATGACCGAACGCGAAAGACCAGTACTGCTCGATAAGTTTCACGGATCTGACATCGGCTCCACCATCGCGTTCGAAATCCACAATAACTACTTTTACGCAGTCTCTAACCAGGGCACCTTTGAAGTTGAAGAGATCGATTATACTTCCTTCTACCATGTGGTCCGATTTCCGCTGGACAAACCGGATGACGTTCAGAAAGATGAGCGCCTCTTTCGTCGACAGCACAAGCAAGGACCAATCCACGACTCATGGACCGATCTTGCACTACAGCTTGATGAGCGTACAAACGAGACGGTGATTGTGGAATCGCGTCGAGAATGGGCTCAAGCATCTTCTC
>Ga0265780_10009284_pt1 | contig 11809 bp, 10 predicted proteins | sample P1T30metagenome_FD_192432 | JGI IMG/M metagenome (GOLD analysis project Ga0265780, IMG submission 192432) | Plant litter microbial communities from East Loma Ridge, Irvine, California - P1 T30 | ecosystem: Environmental > Terrestrial > Plant litter > Unclassified | place: USA: California... | reverse complement strand
CTTATCCTCGGTGATCTTGATAGCCTTGGGCTCGACTATGTGAGACTGCTCGCCGCTGCTCGGAGAGCTGTAGAAGGAGGGCTCCAATTCGAAGTCGTCTTTGCCGGGAGTCTTGTTGATGTGTACACCCATCCAGACCTCTTTGCCTGTGACAGGGTCCTTGGCGACAAGCATGCGCTTAGAAGCATCACAAAAGGTGAAGTTCTTTGGATCCTCACCCGGCTGTTCACATCAGTGTTGATCCTAAGTGTGACGTGTTGGGTGCATCTTACGTGGTAGTCCCTCGAATCTATGTAGCAAGCGGTCATCTTCTTTTCGATGTTCGGTATCTTGTTGGCTCTTCTTGTTGGCTTTTCTTGTAGGCTCTTCTTGTTGGCTTTTCTTGCTGGCTTTTCTGGTTGGCTTCTCTGGTTGGCTGTTTCTTATTGTGTTGGAATTTTTTTTGGTAAATAGTAATGATGGAGATAAGTAAGAATCGACGAAAGATATTGTTGCGATAGTGTAGGAAGGATGGAGCTGAAAATAGCACGAGGCTTTATGTATCACGATGCAAGGGTTCCAGGTGAGAGAAACGACGTATGTTGCACTGACTTTCCATGTGGACAGGTAATAGAAGCCTTCTTCCAGAGTAAAAGTCTAGATAACTAGGAAAATCCCCTGTTACCTACAGTTACTAGTAAGGTGTAGGTTGTAACAGACGCGAGCTTGTTTAAATCCGTAATAGTAGTACCTGCTTTGGCGATGCTTGCGCCTAGGAAGAGATGCGAGACGCTTTCGGGAATTTGGTAGCTGTGATATGTTGTGAGCGTAAAACCACTGGGTGGCGACTGAACGTGAGACAACCTTGGGAAGCTTACCGCGCAATCGAGGATGGCACGTGATTGTGACTGCGCACTCGTGAGCAATAGCCCCCGGGGCCGTTCCTGCCCGACTTCTGACAAAAAGATGCAGTCTTACGCATCGCCATACTCGTCGCACCTTTCTGCGTACTTTACACCCGACGGATGCGGATCATATGGCGTGACTGTGGGAGCCTCGAGCCTGTGCATAGCCACTCACTCACTTCGCCCGTGGCGAGAGATGCGCATCTGACCGCCGATTGAGTCAGAAATGCTCTGGTTGTGATGAGCATGAGCCCTGGTAAATGACGTAGGCTGTTCGTTACTAGCATCACAGAAGCTACGTACAATGGGCAGTAAAGAGATCTTGAGCGAGTGACAATTTCATTGTTCGTATCGAGATCGTGCTAGCAATTGAACAGCAGTCCAAAGATCTCCGACGCGTTGAGATGGAGCTAATGATTGCATCTCCAATCTCGAGTGCCCGTGGTCGGAATCAAGTGGCGGGGGCAGCAGCGCCAACAACGGTCTTGCCAGACATGGTTTCGAGACGCTTGAACCCTCCATGCTGCTTCACACCCTCCTGCAGCTCGACCATCCTCTTCTGATCGCCAGTAGGGTCGTCAGCTTCCTCCTCCAAACCCCAAGCCAAGTACTCGTTCGTGTAGTTGGGCTTGAAGCTGTCGTCCAACACACCGAGCCTCTTGCCGTAGCGAGTAACCTTCTCCCAGTCACGCTGCACGTTCTGAAGGTCAGGACTGAAGTACGCAAAGCTACGCTCAAAGATCTTGCGGTTAGTAGGCGTGTTCATAGCCGACTTGAAGTTGCAGAACTCCTCCCATGCCTGATCGGGACACGAGAGGACGAAGTCAGTCGCACGCTTGCATGCGCGAAGGAAGGCGCGGACTTTCTCGGGGTTCTGCTTGATGAAAGCGTTGTTGCCGATGTAGAGGATGCTGCAGAAGCAGCAGCAGCCGAGTTGAGCGAGCTCATCGATGCGCAGCATCTTCACTTCGTCACGCGAGCGGTTCTGGCTCACGAGCCACTCTTCAAGCTCGACCATCTGCACGTTTTCGAGACCGATGCCGGCGTCGATTTCACCAGTGATGATGGAACGGGTCACGTTCATGCCAACACGGACGGCCTGGTAGTCGTCAGGCGACATGCCGTAATGCGCAGTGAGTTCGTCGAGCTGGATCTTGCCAAACTCGCCGACGTAGCCGATTTTCTTTCCCTTGAGGGTGGTGAAGTCGGGAGTGATACCGGACGATGTCAAGTACACGACACCAGTGAAGGGCTCATTGAGGAGTGAGCCAACGGACTGGACCGGGAAGCCACGAGCGGCGGCGGCGAGCGTATGAATCATCGCCTTGAAACCGAGATCAACCTTGCTAGATCCAATGATCTCAGTGACGTCCTAGTATGATAAGCTCATGTGGTAAAACGGTGAGTATCGACCATACACTGGGGTCATTGGGCTCAAGAAGAGCGACTTTGATGCCTTCATCCTTGAAGTATCCTTTGCTCTGGGCAAGGTAGAGGGGAGCGTGGTATGGCGTAGCGTGCCTGTTCACCGTCAGCATACACCTTGTTCAATCAAGATGCAAAGCGCACCAGTTGGTCAAGAAGGTGATCTTATCAGTCGACATCTTGACTTGGGTGCAGAAGCTGAGCTAGTCAGTACGCCAACATAATGGAGAAGGGGTCATCATGAAGCAGCAATAGTCCTTCGCGCTGGAATTATCCAGATCAAGTTTGAACGGTATGATCTCAGAACAAGCCATCAACGACCAGAACCTAGGGACGGATCTGATCCGCTGATGACTTGAACACCCGCCATGCTTTGCTTCTGATGGTTGAGATGGGTACCTGATGATGCCATGCTGGGCACCTGTTACTTGACCGAGATGCAATTCTGGTGTGCGAAGAGCGAGGCCGAATAGGCTTCGCTTTGCTGGTTCGATGATAGCATCGTACCAAAGTGGGTTGTATTGGGTTGGTGAAAGCTGGATAGGTGCGATTGGAAAACGTTGAGGAGCAGTTGAGGACGCAGCTTGAGGCCACGGCTAGAACCGGATACTTATACTTTACGTCTCATACTGTCGACTGAGGTCATGTATGGATAAATTGCTCACTGTAGGTGCATGTGTTGGGACATGGTGGGGCAATGAGGGGTACACTTCCCTCGTGGGTCAAAACACATCACTGAACCACAAGACGCGTCTCACCATGCAGACGGGATGTCTTTCAGCAATCATCATTCGTTTAGATTCAAGTACGGATTGTCCGTAAGCCGTGGCTCTGATTTGGGTGGGCGATCTAGGTTTGCTGAACCACGTCCTTGGGAACTCACACGATGATCTTGTCTTCTTTCAGCGAACGGATTACTTCATTGAGATAGCTGCGTCGCGCCAAAGCCAAACAAGTAAGAAGAGATATTCGTCTACTGCTGCAATTCCGTGGGCTGATACTTTACGTGTCATCAAAGCAACTGCCAATGACACACACTATGACCAAAACGTCCACTCCGAATGTCGGTAATATGAATAATCGAGAGTATCTCGCAGATGCAAAGATCCGTGGGATGCCATCGAGATTACATCGCTACCATCCTTTCTTGCAGCCACCCGTTCAAGCCCTGCCACATCGAACTATCCATGTCTTTATCCCCCAACCTCTTGCAGAAGTGCCTCAAAGCCTCGCATCTCTGCTTGATCCAATCTCTCTTCTCCTCTTCGCGGCCACCGTGCAGCTCTCCAGCAATGGCATGTGCTACCTTTGCTTCGCATACTGGACACAGATATGGCGGTTGTCTTACATCTTCCTTCATGCTGCCTGTGCCCTGCATATTACATGCATAGTATACACAATGGTCGAGCGCGAAACAATGTCCTAGCTCATGTGACACTGTACGCGCGAGGCGTGAGAACCAAAGCGCCTGGACTTCTTGCACCGATGATGTAGGCTTATATGCTGTCGCAGCCTGGGTAGCCGCTTTCATCGCCCCACCCTTGCTTAGTTCTTTTTCTTTCTTCGTCGCAGGTGTTGCCTTTACATCCTCTACAGCACATAATTCACCGACAAAGGTTTTGCAATGACTCCACGGCCACATGTGGCTTCGATCGATCTCCTCTCCTTTTCGCTCATCCAGTATTGGGTTATAACGCGCAGTCTGCACGACAGCCACTCTGCTGCCTCCATACGCCCTGCCACAGCAGAAGTCGTCATCTTCGGACTCGTAAATGTCGTGGTCGACTAGAAGTACCATTGCATAAGCGTCGTCGGGAAGGATTGAAATGGTTGCATCGAGGATGTCGTCTAGATTCAGTTGAGCAGGGAAAGCGGTGTCTGGCGCAGGGCGGACGCGGATTCTGGTACAATGATCTCCATGTGATAGACCGATGTACTTCGGCAGAGCGGCACTTCGACAGCCCTTGGCGGACTTGGTATTGGAGCCCCATGATGTCCAGGTCAATGGCGTGGGGAAGAGGCGAACAGGCATATCGTGATAAAATGCGGTGAGATAGTCGACGAAGTGAACCGCAGATGGAGGAGATGGTCCAACTTTACCCTCGCTTTTGACTTCATCGTAACCGGTTGGTACTACCCAGTGCCTCATGAAGTCCGCTTTGAATCTGATCCAAGGCACTTGCACCACATACAACTTATTCGTTCTTGGCGCCGATGATAGTTTGTTCCTACACTCCTCGTTCAGCCATTCCTTCGTACTTTGTGGTGAAGAATCTGGGTCATAGTTGAGCTCGTCGTGAGGGAGGACTAAAGGAGCGGGAAATGTCCCAATGGGATGATCCTTGACACTCTTCGGCGCTCCTCCAGATGTCGTTTCGGCTGCTGCGCGTGCTGCCGCATCTGGTTGTTCATATCCAGCTAGTTCTGCGAAGGGCGAGGGATTTAGTTGTAAAATGGTGTGCTTGCATGCCATAGCGAGTGTCAGTACAAAAGGAGGCGAGAAGAATGAGAGGGAAGAGGGGGAAGGGAGTAGGATAAGGACTGCTGCCTAAATGATGGCTGCTTGTCTTGGACGCTAGGCAAATCCCCGCGATTCATGTCTACACCTTGCTTTATCCTGCCTCCCGCCTTCCATTCCCTGTGTTTCTTCGGCCGTTGATTCACCATAGCGGATCGTTCCTTCCCCAGTATAGCAGACTTCCTCCGATAGCCAAGCTGTTGAAGATGCCAACGTAGTGGCCCGCGATCTTGTCCTTCGCCCCATACGCGCTGACAATCACCGTGTCCGCGACGGTTGCGACTAATCCCGCCATGACCGCAACTCCCAAGCTCCTCCTGTCTCGCAGTACCAGACCAAAGACTGCCAACAGGACGCCGTTCTGAACGTTGCGCGCTGCTATCGCTGCAACCAGGGCTTTCTTGGTCTTCTGATCCTCGTCGTAGGTACTTTCGGTATTGCTGGATCGTTTCGCAGATGCGGGTGATGTGTCGGACTCGGCTGAGATGGGCAGACCGTAGCCATCAGCGAAGAAGGAGGGGTTGCGTAGACCTATTATTCCGAAAGGGACGATTTCGAGGGTTGCGATGAAGAGCGCGAGGCATTCCGCTGGCGGAGGTAGGTGGTGGAAGAGGTTGCGGGCTTGAGTTGTCATGGTGGCGGATTGGTTTGACCGTCAGGATGATCTCGGAAAGAGTTGCAGCGCTGCAAGGCTTGAGAAATGGGACGAGACATGGTGAAGTCTTATAGAATCAGTTGCTATCGATGCAGGAGAGATGTAGGTGTATGTAGACTTCCTTGAGCTCCCATTGGCTGATAACTTCGGACTTCGGCTGCGGGGATCGCAGGGCTGTCGCGTCGACGCGTCTTCCGCCCCATCGTTTCGCGCCTCATAACTTCTACAACATGTGAACACCACTGTGAAGAGTAATGCGTGATTACTACTTCGATTCCCCCGATAAAGTCCCGCGATGAAGGCTTTCTGGCATGCGTCATAGTGAAGACACGTCTCCAGTGAACCACGCCCCGGGCGATACCGGCTTCTCCTCCACACCCAGCGAGCGCGCTGCAATGCCGAATGAAGGGGGAAGATGCTTTCACGAGAAAGGAAGCGTGAATGAGAATAGAGCCCACCTGGAAAGAGATGGAGAGTGAAGATCGACTACCGTCAACTCTGGACTTGGAGTGCACAGGGAAACAGTGTCGTTGAGGCATCATGGCTGAGTGCATACCGGGAGGCGTATATGTGCTATCACTCCTTCACTCGGTGGGAATGAGTGGGTATATTGGCTCGCAGTAGCGACTATCTTGGGATTGGATGAGGTTACTTCCTTGGAGCGGATAGGCACATGGGAAACTCGTCTATCCGCGGTCTCGTCCTATCAGAGGTTCGTCATCTCAAATATCAGCGCACGTAAACGCATCGCTACCATAATTTGCCTGAGATTGTGAAAGGCTTTAGAAGCGGTACAATGCTTGTTTGCATGTGCGGTGAAACTAGGTTCAGCTTTTGACAGCTCGACTGCGCCTGCTTTCTGTCGAATTTTCCCTCGTGTGGCGCTCTTTCCTTCCAAGGTTGTCTTCACTCGACCCTCAACACCACGGAAAGCTTGGAATCGCCTCGCACACTTCCGCCTTCACACGCACCTCTCAATTCTGCTAGCCGCTCCCTCCCCAGTACATAATCCGCCCTCCCTCACCTTTCTTCTTACTCTCTCCACACTCGCTCCTCAACTGCGCAGCTACAACTCTTGCGTCCCGAAGCCCCGACCGCCAAAATTTTCTGTCGACCTTGCGCGACTTGAGCCTTCCCTAGGCGATCTGTGTCTATCAAGCGAGCTTCGCCCTCACCTCCGCCTCCCACACCTCACGAACCGCGGCCCAACGCCCGACCCCTACCTCACTCGTCGAGCGATCGCATAAGATGGCGACGGCTCCTTCCTTCTGGGCTGCTGGCGGCAGCAAGATCAAGTCCGCCGAGTCTCCCAACCCGAAGATCGCAGAGGCGCCGCCCAAGGCCAAACCAGACCCTCATCAGAAGAAGGGTCTCGTACTGAAGGGCATGACCAACGGCCAGGCTACCAATGGCGCATCGAACGGTCTTTACCCAAAGGCCGCTACTGGCAAGAAGACCAACTGGGCCGACGAGGACGATGACGATAACACCTTCATCGCCGAGTTCATGAGCCAAGATCCCAAGATCGCCACCCTCGAGACCACCGTGGCCCTCAAGGAGGAGCGCGTCAAGGAGTTGGACGCGCTGGTCGAAACTAAGACGCTTCGCATCGCGGAGCTGGAAGGCGCAGTTCAAGACAAGGACGCCCACATTGACTATCTCGAGATAGAGATTCAAAAGAAAGATGTCGAGATTGAGAAGCTCAAGCAGGTGAATGGTGACCAGCTCACTTACAACCAGGAGCTTCTGCGCCTGGCTGGAGAGAAAGACACCCAGATCAAGAATCTGAAGGCTGAGCTTGAAGAGAAGGTTTCGGCAATTGATAACCTCGAGCAAGCAAAGAAGGCTGCAACCATTAGTAGCCTCGAGCAGGAGTCGGCCGCACTCGTCCCCGTTCCCACAAACGACGAGGTGACCACCGAGGATGCACCCAAGGACGGAGTCTTAGAGAGCACAAAGTCTAATGGCCCCGACATCATTACCGAGACGAAGACGAATGCTGAGAAGACCGCATCTGTGGCTTCAGACTCAGATAGCTTCGAGATCATCGATCCTCCCATGACTGAGGAGGTCAAGAACGAAAAGCCTGCGATCGTCGTAACTGAGCAGTCCAAGGAAACCGGAACGGCGAAGAACACCAGCGGCCCATCGCTCGTCACATCCTCATTCCCCAATTTTGTGACGAAGGAGACCCTGAAGGTCGTTCCTCCGGCTCCAAAGCCCAAGACCCTGACCTTTGGCATTGACATGTCCAAGTACGGGAAGAAGCCGGCCCCGTCTGCTGCTGCAAAGACCCCACCCACATCGTCGCCCGCTGCCGAACTGAACGGCCATACCACACCCTGGGGACACTCGTCTAGGCAGGCGCGTGACAAGACCGGTGCTATGCCGGAACTCAACCCTTCGGCTGACATTCGTCACATGCCACACGGGCAGCGCGTCGTCTTCGGTAACGGCCCTGAAGTCATCGTCAAGCTTGGAGAGGTGAAGCTGGCTAGTATTCCTAAGTACGTCCTGATGCAGTGCTCAGGCAAGGCTCACAAGTACTTTACCGCGAATCCTGACGCGACTTCTTGGGTTCTGCCCGCCGGTTCGATGGACGCTGATGCTGCGACCGCACATCTGAAGTGGATGGACGAGATGACCTATCAGAGCAGGGTCTACTCTGTCCGCCTCCAGACTGAGACGGTATATGACAAGAAAAACTTGCATATCTGCCGCGCTGCCCGCGTTCTTGGTTTGAATAACACCTACGTGGCGCAGTTTACCAAGCAGTTCTGCGACCGCATCCGTGCTCAGGATGTGTCCTTCGAGTTCATGGACCTTCTTTGCCAGTTGGCGTACCCTGAAAACGACCCGGTCTTTGACTGCATGGTCCACAACCTTGTCAATCAGAAGAAGGTTGGAAACGCCAAGGGCGCAGCCGATTTGGAGAAGCTGATGGCCAAGCATCAGTCCCTGAAGGAGAAGGTAGAGAAGATTGAGAAGCGCATCGGAGGTCGACCACGCAAGACCTGGAACTCGCCCGAGGGTAGTGCTCGTGGTGGAAGCAACGACCGCAGCGGCAGCAAAGGTGGAAACCGTGGCAAGTCAGCACCGCGCAACCCGCCTATCGCACCAGCGCCTGGAAACAAGCCCGTTACTCCGGCGCCTGGTGACGCGTTGTTCACCACTCTCCACTAGGTCCGCCTAGTGACATGACGCGGTGTACGGGAGGGAGGGATGGAGTGCATCGTGGAAAAAAGATGGATGATTAACGACTTCAGCGACGCGAGCGCATTCCAATGCGTTCAAGCGAGCGAGAGTACTGTATGCTCTGTAGTGCTTTGCATTTACAGCGAAAAAGGGTATATAGAGCGAAAGCTTGATTCATTGATAAGGCAGTATAGGATGTCTGGGTGTATTTTCAGCGCCATCAACGAATGTCAGGTAGTTATAGTTGGTAATGTCATCGATGGACACAAACATCTTTCATACGTGATCATAATCGTGCAGCAAACTCGTGAATATGTCTTGTCGGAAGTTGTTTGTCTCTTTGATTCCATCGTCGTAGCCGAGTGTATGTTCTAACATCTACATTCTACACCCTTCCGACTGACACAAAGATACTTGACGCCCTTGTATGGCGTAACGCCACTGCCCAAACCTTTGCTCTTCTTCTGGTCTACATTCAAACTCTCCACTTTGATCCCACTCGGCAGCCAACCTTTGACGGAGAAGCTAATGGTTGCACAGCTCGGCATGAGAACTTTGTTTGCTTGTTTGATCTTCGCATCACTATCCGGCTTGGGTGCGCTGGACGACGAAGCCGCAGGTAAAGAGACTTGTGTACCCTGATCATCATCGTAATCGTATGTCGATGTCGCGAACGATACAGGTCCTCCGGCGTCCAAGGCGTCCTCCGCGGATGGGTCATCCTGTCCAATTACAGTCCCGCGTAATGTAGCCGTAGCACCGACCCCTCCTCCGCGGTCTTGCGACATGAGATTGCTTATCTCGCGACTGCTAATCCGCCATTCTATTGCCCTGTCGCCGGGCGCGTAGCCTGCATCTCCTGTTCCGCGAGCGACGCGTAGATCCGCGACGTTCCTGACGGACGCTGGAAGTGGGATGTGAATGGTCATTTCTTCGATCGCAGGGGCGGACGTGGTTCCTGTCGAGGAGGATACGCGTCCCAGGCTAGCTTTCGCAGCGCTGGGTTGGGAGGGCTTGTTTCCGCTGAATCGTGGGTTGAGTTGGAGTTTGACTTCGAAGTCTGTGCCGGTCGGGCCGAGGGAGGGGTGGACGGATACTGTAGCTGGTATGTTTAGCTTTGGACTTGAAGTCTTTGCGTTCTTCTCTGTGGAGAAGGCGTCCAGTGCTGCAGAGCCCAGCAGGTCCACTTCGTACCCAGCGAGCACGAAGCGACCGTCTGGCGGTACGAACGAGAGTTCACCTGGCCTCGCTTTCCACTGGTTGAGTCTGACGCAGGGATGGAAGACAGGGAGTGAGACCGCATTCTGTATGCCGCCCCCGCATCCCAAGTGTAGTATGAGATCAGGTATTCCAGAGACCTTGGCCGTGAAAGCGATCGTGCCGTTGGCCATGGCGGCTAGAGGGCGACCCGATGGTGATAAGGTGACCTCTAGTGTTTCCACGATATCCACATACATCTCGTTGCTCGTATGCCTGACGTTCGCTCTTCTCCACGGCACCGGTGAGCCTGTCTGACTCGAGGTCGGTGATGGTCCCAGGCGTGGGCTTGCTCTTCCACCGCCTAGACCAAATGCTCCGGTAGCAGAGGGCGCGAGGGAGCTCGGTGTCGAAGAAGGCAGTCCCACTCCTCCCAGTAGACTCTTGAGTAGATTCGGCGCCTCGACGACATCTCTCAGCGCGTTCGGTTCTGTGTTCGCGATGATTCCGCCATCCACCATCTCGCTGAGTAGTTGCGCGACGACATCGTAGTTTCCCTCGATCTTGCTCGCCAGCAGTGGTGACCCTAGGAAGTCTTCGAGTACGTCGGTCAGGCGGTGGAGGAAGGTGAGGACGGCGAGGGGATCGGTGTCTGCTGATGCCGGGCACAGGAACAGAAGCTGGTCCTGTATTATGCTGTATAGCAGTGTCGGCGGGTTGGTGTTGGGCAGATATATCAGCGGCGGCCGGGGGGCGGGATGCGCGAGATAGAGAGGCAGGAGAACGGAGGATGGAGGCGGGCGGTTGAGGTATGTGTGTTCGAGGAGTGGAGTGCTAAGGATGTTAGAGAGGAATGACGTGATCGCTGGAACAGATGAGTCTTACTTGTGCTCATCAAAGATGTAGAGAGCTTCGATTGCGCTCATGGTGGGAAATGTCAGCTGCGAGCCATGCGCGTGGGAAGACGTGAGGTCCGCGTCGTGGGGCAGTTTGGGCGGGGAGCTGCCGGAGCTAGAAAGATCCCTGCATGGCTAGCATGTCATGCAGACTTCTGGTCGCAAGATCTTTACACGATAGAGCCAGCGTGTTGCATCTGAGTTAGTTGCTGGGTTGTCTGTCTAGCGTCGCGATAATGGCGCTGCCACCTCCTTCCGCTCCGACCTTCAAAGAGGCTCTCAAGAATGACAGAGCGGAATTTGAAGATTGCACTCCATGTCGCGTAGTCGGTATTGTACTCTAGAACACACTGTATCTACCTCAGTACTGACATAGTTGTTAGGAAGCGCTACATTTCTGGGCCTCGGCGCCTTCACGTACGTCTCGGGCCATTCACAGATCAAAGCCAACGAAGCCGCGATACGAGCCAGCAAAAGCATGTTCGGAATGCGGAGTAGGGGAATGGCAATAACAGGAACAAGCGCCGTCATGGTGGGCCTGGGGTTATATCGGTGGTTTGCATAATGGGAGGGGTACAAGGAGACGCTTGAAGGTCACAAGCCTGGAACGTATACCTAGGTATTGTAGGTGGAAAGACTTGAGTACAAACTTGGGCATGCATCGGCGTTTGGGAATCACATCTTCACGAACGAGATGAGTCACTGCATATGGCATACAACAGTTGAGGACATGTAATGATGGTATTAACACCCTCCAAAAAAAACGCTATCTACTTCCACCCCCGAATGATGTCCCACCCCGTAGAAAATGCGAAAAGGTATATAGCCTCCGAAATCAATAACACCACAGAATGCGTCTAGTAAGCCTCCCCCAATGCGTATGAAAAATGATCCACTAGCCCTGTGCGCCGTCTGGGTATGATGCAAGTAGTCGTGATTCGTCGAACAGTCGTTCGTGTCATTGCCTGGAGTTCGATGACAGGCCCTCAGGCTTCGAGCTGCGGTGCTATGACATGCGTCCGCGCTTGGATCCTCCGCC
>Ga0265780_10009283_pt1 | contig 11811 bp, 6 predicted proteins | sample P1T30metagenome_FD_192432 | JGI IMG/M metagenome (GOLD analysis project Ga0265780, IMG submission 192432) | Plant litter microbial communities from East Loma Ridge, Irvine, California - P1 T30 | ecosystem: Environmental > Terrestrial > Plant litter > Unclassified | place: USA: California... | reverse complement strand
TTTTTCTGGCAAATGCCGACAAGGATGCCGCCGAAGAATTGTTTATCATATTATCATGGAAAAGTGCCAGCGACAAAATGGAGGGAACAATGTATCAAACCTTTGTGTATGATGATTTGCCAACCGATTATCTACAGCTACCCGCCAGCGTAAAGGATATGGAAATCGCAAGCCAATTTTCGGGCTGTGATTGCAAAAGACCCGGGCAGCCTGCCACAGAAGCCGAATTTAAAACCTCAGCCGACATAAGGGCGGAATTAAAAAAGCGCGGATTTAAACAGTAATTGGCTAATCAATACTGAGTACTGAAAACTACGACTGCCTACTCCTGCTCACTTATAATTTCAATTTTTCGTTTTATCTCGTTACCCGATTCATCGGTTACAGTTATAATGTATTTTCCGTTTCCGGCGGTAACGGGCATTTCGTGAAATGTTTTTGTTTCACCCAAATACCTGTCCCCAAGATACCAGAACAATCTGGCATTCGCCGATGAATGTGCTGCCCTGAATACAACTGGTTGCATCTCTCCGTTAAAATCTTTCGTCAGGTATATTTTCCCGTTCTCTTTAGGATAGATAAAATCCATCGCACCACTACTTACACCCTGGCAGTCGGCTCGGAAAGGCGGTAACGGCATATAATCCATATGCAACCCCTTATAGTACCATTCCATTACAGGTGGCAGTACAAACCATGTTTTGGTTACCATGGCATCTACGCTTTCGCAGTTGCTGTTTACCTGGTACTGACCCATTGGGTCAAGATGCACCAGCTTATGATAGCTACAGGTAGTCGTTTTATGCCCGTTAAGCGGAATCCATTGTTTAACTGCCGGGCAATGCTCTCCAGCCAAATGACCGCTAAGGCTGCATATATCGGCTTCTTCAAGGTCGTTATATGGTGTCGCGAACCATTTTGTACGCGGCAGCAGGTTAAATACATCAAACAATATTGGCGCAGCACTGCCCACCCCTGTAATCGAAGGCCTGCCCTCTCCGGATGCATTGCCTACCCAAATGCCAACTACATAACGCGAACTCGTGCCTATAGCCCAGGCATCGCGACTTCCAAAACTGGTTCCTGTCTTCCAGGCGATCTCTAACGATGAATCGTAAAAACGCCACGCTTCATCGCCTTGCGGACGGTTAACTTCTTTCATTGCATTATATGTAAGCCATATAGACCCGGCACCTAATTCCGGCTTGCTGAATACCTCCCTGCCAAAATCAGCCGAATGGCTGCTATCCCAATTCAGTTCTGCAAATTCGTTAGCGCGGTATTTAGCCTGCGTAGCTGTAAAATGGTTAAGCGTTGCACTCAGTCCCGAATACGTTCGGCATAAATCCCACAGATTGCTTTCTGCACCGCCTAATATCAATGATAATCCGTAATGATTGGGACCCTTATTGATATTTCTCAGTTTAAAGTGCTGCAACTGTTCGTAAAAACGGTGCACACCAAAATCTTTAAGCATTAATACTGACGGGATATTAAGCGATCGCGATAATGCCCTTTGCGCAGGCACGGCACCATCATAGGTCAGTTCAAAATTTTTGGGTGTATATCCTGCAATTTGTGTTGGTACATCAGCTACAAGTGTATTGGGCAGAATCTCTCCTGCATCAAGCATAGACGCAAAAAGAAAAGGCTTTAAGATACTTCCTGTACTTCTTGGCGCGGGAATAATGTCTACATCTTTCTGGTGCGCCCTGTCGGTTGGTGAATTCCCTACATAGACTACAATATCCCTTGTTTTTACATCTACTATTAAAATAGCAAGGTTATGCACCTCGGTCTGCCTGTATTCCTGATAATAGCGAGCGGCAATCTGGTTAACCCTTGCCTGCAATTCATTATGTATTGTTGTTTTTATGCGCTGCCCTTCTTTTGTTTTGGCTATATTATGTAAAAGATGCGGCGCAGCCTGTGGTAATTTATAGGGCTTTTGCGGCAGTGCTTCCTGAACTGAAAGTTCATAGGTAGTCCTGTCAATTACTTTCTCCTCAAATAGCTTTTTAAGTAGTCGGTTACGTTTTGCTAATAATATCTGCTGGTTCTTACCCGGATAAATCAGGCTTGGAGCATTAGGCAACACAGCCAATGTAGCGGTCTCCGCCCACGACAACTGGTGCGGCTGAACACCAAAGTAACGCCATGCTGCCATATCAATACCTACCACGTTTCCGCCGTATGGTGCATGAGCAGCATATAATCCCAATATCGCATCTTTATTATGGCGAATTTCAAGGCGGGTTGCCAAAACCATTTCTATAAGTTTTTCAAAATAGCTTCGCTTTTTCCCCTCACGGGAAAGTCGCACTACCTGTTGTGTTAGCGTGCTACCACCACGCACTACCCTGCCGGCATTATAGTTCTGCCGCATCGCTTTTACAATTGCTATTGGATTAAAACCGGGATGGCTGTAAAAATGCTGGTCTTCAAAATAAACAATGCATTTTTTGAACTTATAAGGCAGGCTGTCCTGCGCCGGAAAACGCCATTGCCCATCGCGGGCAATACGGGCACCCAACAGATCGCCTTCACTGCTTTCTATGACTGTGGAGTATGGTTCACTAAACAATGTTCTCGGCAGGCAAAAGTAATAGCTTACTAAAAACACAAGGGTTATTGCGGTCCGGGCTTTGTTGGATCTTATCCATGTAAACACACGCTCCTGCAAGGTTTTTAGAACCTTGTAGGTATTTCCAATAAAACCTTGATTATTCATTTTGATATGTTTGGCTAAAACCAATACCTGCTATTTTAAAAACCCACGGCTTTAGCCGTGGGCAATTTATTTAAAATTTTAAATTTCTACCTCACAACCTTAACCCATTGCCCTTTGGTCCTGGCAAGGAACGAGTTATCATACATTGCTTCGCACTGCACGCCCGGCAGGTAATAACTACCCGGATAACTTGCATTAAGCAGTATCCTGAAGGTCTTGGTTTCGTTGGCTTTTAACGGGAAGTAGAAGTTTGTCCTGTCGTCCCTTATATCTGTATAGTCTACGGCGTTTTCGGCAAAACTACCAAAGTCGGTAAACCTGGTATTTACAATTTCCCATCCTGACGGAATGATCTGTGTAAGCGCAACGTTTTCTACCCTTTCATTTTTGGTATTGCCTATGGTTACTTCAGCCACAAACTCGGTTCCCTGCGCCAGTGAAGACGGATTGATAGTATTACCACTCCTGTCTTTAAACACGATGCCGGTTGCCAGTCCGCGTTCTTCGGCCAGTTCTTCGCCTACAGGCAGTATACCGCTATAGATAACTTTTACATATAGCGTAGATTTTTTATTGTTACTTATTGTCACCGTATTATTTCCGCCAATTTCCAATACCCTGTCGGCAAAAGTTTTCTGCGTAGCGATGGTTTGCTTTTTGCCTTTGTTGGTATACGACACATCGATACCTTTAGGACCGTTAGCCTGTGCAAATTTAGATATGGAATACAGGCAGTATGCCGATGTTTGTGTACTCATCCATTCGCCTGACGACATTTGTTTTGCCAGCTTAACCGCCATAGTAAATGCTCTTTCTTTCTGCCCCAGAACAATCAATGTTTCCAGTGCCATTGCTCTGTTACGTGCCGCCGATCCGTAATAGTAGTATTGATACGGGCTATCGTCAAGATCAAGGCTGCTTTGTGCCAATAGCTGCTGCCCTACCGATTTTTGTCCTGCCAATGCATACGCAGCGGCAAGTCGCAATTTCGATTCGTTTGATATACCTGATGTTTCCCTTAACCTGTTCATAGACGACAGATCTGCTGCTCCTGCTAATGCAAGGGTATATAATCGGTATGCCTGAGCAAAATCGTTATGGTAGCCGTCGTTATAGCGCCACTGCCTTGCCGTTCTCTGCTGGTATTGCAGCCATTGCTTTTTAGCATTTAGCGGTAACGCATAACCTTTTTTCTCAGCTTCAATCAGGAAGTGCCCAACGTAGCTGGAACCCCAGTCGTCAGGGTTTAACTGACCCTGCCAGTAGGCAAAACCGCCACTACCAACCTGAAACTGTGCCAGTTTTTGTATAGCTGCATTTACATTGCGCTGTATTTTTTGTTTCCTGTTTGAATCAATATCCGCTATATCGGCAAGGTACAACTGTGGGAATGCCGCCGAGGTAGTTTGCTCCAAACAGCCGTGAGGATATTGTATAAGGTATTCAAGCCTTCTGTTAAAGTCGATAGACGGGAAAGACGAAACCTCAAGTTTAGCTGAGTTACTGCCTGCTACGCCAAAATTGCTCCAGTTTAGCGTTGCCGATTTACCCGGTTCTAACACCACCTCTTTATAATTTGTAGTTACCGGATTAGGATTCATTATATCCAGTTCTACATCGTAGCTTGCTTTTGCACTGCCTGACGTTGCCGTTACAGATACTTTTCCTATTCCCGTAACATCATTCACTTCAAGGTCAAAGTACACCACTTTTTCGTCCGGTTTTGCAAAGTTTATTGTTTGCCTTGGCGAACCTATAACGCGGATACCATTGTTGGTTTTCACCTGAAGCGTAACATTCTTAACCTGGTTTTCCATTGCAAATACCGTTACCGGCAGCGTTACCCTTTCTTTTGGCGTAACTTTTCTTGGCAATGATGCCAATAGCATTAACGGACTACGAACCGGAGTGGCTTTTTCTGCCATGCCATACGCACTTGCATCGGTATTGGCAGCTACAACCATAGTTCGTACTGATCCTGTATACTGCGGTAGTTTTATCTCGTGTAGCCTTGTCTGGCCTTTACCAATAGTAAACGGACCAAAATACATTACCACAGGCTTAAACCTGTTAGCTTTCTTAGCCTGCCCGCCGCCAAGATCGGCATCACCACCAATGCTGAATACCTGGTTTATCTTGCCGCCATAAGCGCCAATTACATCATCATAAATATCCCATGTTTTTACACCCAGTGCCTCTTTTGCATAAAAAGCGTCCCAGGCATTAGGCGTTTTAAATCGGGTAAGGTCAAGCAGCCCTTCATCTACTACCGCAAGGGTATAGGTCATGGCTTTGCCTGTTTTCTCACTTACTTTTATAGTGGTCTTCTGTTCCGGTTTCAGTACATCAGGCATGGTTATCTGCGGCTGAAGGATAGTGTTTTTATCAACCACCTCAATAGGCACAATACCATACAGCCGTATAGGCGAATCATTGGCAGTTGTAGCATGCGGCTGGATCAGCGTAATATGAATGTACACATTAGGTGCCATTTTCCCTGTGATTGGGATTGTAACCTGGGTTTCCTTTTCCTGGGTTTTTGCCCACATCGTCTGCACTATTTTCGATCCGTTTTCAAGAGATATTAAGGCACGTCCTCCTACACTTGACGGGAACGATATTGTAGCTTTGTCACCAACGCTGTATTTCTTCTTATCAGTGCTAAACATTAGCATAGCAGCATTCTGACCGCCTGTGTTTCGGGTTTTACCGGACCAGTACGGGTAATCTATAAGCACCGTTTCTCCGGCAGAGTGCCCGCCTTCAATATCGGTAACACGTATAAGGTACCTGCCCCATTCTTCTTCATCGGTCTTAAAACTAAAACTTGCTTTACCGGCTGCATTGGTAGTAACCTGTACAGAGTAGAACGGCTGATTAGATACAGCGTTGCTAAATGAAGATGCGCCATTATTTGACTGATCCCACCACCAGCGCCATTCAACCTTATATACTCTAACATCTACCCTTCGGGAAGGTTTAGCCTGCCCTTTTTCATTTACTGTAGCTATATCAAAACGGTTAGATGTTCCTGTTTCAAGCATGCCATATTTGTTACCCTGTGGCATTTTCACCCCTACATAGGTATCGTAAGGAGAATAAGACGACGAAATAACATCGGTACTAAAGTCACCGCCTTTTTCGTAAGCTTTGGTTATAATAGCCGTTTTAAGCATACCCGGTGCACGCGATTGCAGTTTTGGCTGAATAGTAACTACTGATGTACCGTTCTCGTCGGTTTTACCAGAGAAGATATTTACTTCTTCAGTACTGAAATCCTGTGCAGGATCATCAAATATATAATTCAGGTAACCTTTAAAACTGGTTGTTTGTTTCAGGAATTTTGCCTGCATTTCAACTTTAAGATCTCTTGCAATGGCACCATGAAGCCATGCTACCTGCACTGTTCCCGTATTTTTGGCATTCGCCGAAAGCATTTTTCCTTCAAAGCTATTTTTAATTTTCAGCCTGTTGGGTTTAATGGTTTCAATTTTAATACTCTTGTAAAAATGGGCACCACCTACACTTACTTTAGCCTCCCAGTTACCCGTTGGGTAATTGGCCAGCGTAGGCACTATAAATTTAAAATGATTCTTATTATCATAATTTTTAACCGCTTGGTACATTACCTTGCCGTTAGGATCGCTCAATCGTAATTTTATAGGGTGCGATGCCGGAAGTTTCGCCGCTTTATCATTCAGTATGAAACCAAGAAACAATGTATCGCCCGGACGCCATACGCCTCTTTCGCCATATAAATAGCCTTTAAGTCCCTTTTGAAGCTGTGTACCGTCTACATCAAAATTACTGACCGATTTAGAATTACCATCATACAGCTTGACATAAGTGGTATTCTTATCTTTTTTAACCACAGCAAAATAACCGCCTTTAGCTGCGTTAAAATGCACAGTACCTTCGCTATCGGTTACTGCCGACCCTACTTTTTGGCGCTGGTAATTATAAATAGTAACAGATGCACCCGCAACAGGCTCGGTAGTTGTAATGCTGGTTACAGCAAAGAAATAGTTATTAACTGCACCACGTTTTGCCACAACACCTAAGTCGCTTGCCAATACATTAGTACTTATTTTACGCTCGTAGGTAACATAGTAGGAGTTACTGCACGGGTTATCGCGCTGATCCCAGTCGAAATCACCATCATAATAATCATAGTCTTCATATTCAGAATAATCCTGATTCTCCTCTTCATCCTCGTCCTCTTCAGGCTCTTCGGCAGTCTGTTTCATGTTAGCATCTTCGCCATCACATTTGTATAAAGAATAACCTTTGCGGATAGACATTTCCACACGGTAAATAGCACCCTGCTCCGGCTGTATCAGTTTAGACAGATCAAGAGAGAAGGCATTCCATTTGCCGTAGTTAATTGTTTTGTCTCCATTAATAACCAGTTTGGTTTTGGCTACAGGTAAAGCAACTGCACGCATATTATAATTGCCGTTAAGCTCATTCTGCTGCAGGAACTGCATAACGTTATTCTCGAAAATGCGGTACACTTTAATATCAACCGCACTAAGGTTTACAGCCTCAAAGCCCAGTTTAAGGTTGCTTGATGCCGGCAGTATATTACCGCTTTTTAAAAAGCGCACTTCCGGTTTTAGCTGTTCGAAATTTACTTTTTCGCTATGCGTATTTTTGGTTTTATAGCCGTCTACATTTTCTATACCCTGAAATACTTCTACCATAAAATTGCCATTAAGCGGTTCGGCAAAAAACACTTTCAAAAGGTTACCATCTACGGCATATTTTAGGCTCTCTACGCTTTCAACAGCTACAAGGCCGGAGAAGTCCTGATCTTTTCGCAGCGGATCTGAGAAATTAATAAGTAGTGTCTGGTTATCGCCGTATTGGGGTGTCATGCTAAGTACCTTGAAATTATCTTTACCCGGAATTTCAAAATCCTGGCTGCCTTCGGTATCAACGTCTGCCCCTTTGCCGTTCCAGCTTATCTTAACATTGCTGTTTTGCACCTTACGCTGAATACTGTCTATAATAAAATGGAATTCAGACGATGTTCCTGCTTTGCCATCAAAACGTACCGGCAGTTTTTTACCATCCTGCTCTGCGGTTACTATTTTTTTAGCAACATCAAATTCCATCTGGTCGCTGGTTTTAAGTGTACCGTTAAGGTACTGCCAGCCTCTGTTATACGATTGCAGGTCCTGCACCACCACAACAAAATCCTGTTTAATGGTTTTAACCCTGAATTTAAAATCACCCAGGTTTTTAGGCAGTTCTATAAATTTAGAAAGGTGCAGTGTTATACGGTATTCGGTATCCTGATCCAGTTTTTCTGTCGGGCGGAAAGCAATAATATTCCCAGGAAGAAAAACAACCTTACCTTTTGCCGATGGCGATATAGAAAAATAATCGCTATCCAGCTCCTGATTGTCTTTCCATTCATTTTTCGTAAATGCCAGCCCAACCTGTATGTCGGCATTAGTAGATACAATGCCCGATGTAAAACTGGAAATATACTCTCTGTATAGAGTGTAATCCGAATCAAAATCTTTTCCTGATTGTTTACAGGCATGAAACAGCACGGAGATAACTGCAAAATACAGCATCAATTTCAGGGTTTTCATACTTAGGTTGGTTTGTTGGTTAATGAATGGTTGTTGTGTCTTATTTTAACGCTATAACTAAGAATAGGATCTTATTATTGCAATGAAATTATTATATATTTTCAACTGGAAACACGGCACTTTTAAAAGCCGCTAATCTATTGGCTTTCTAATTTTTAAGCCCTCCGTTTTTTAAAAAAATCTTTTACAATGGTGCCGCATTCCTGCTCCATGATTCCGCTTACCACTTCTGTCTTAGGATGCAGTTTTCCGCCCATTACACGATAGCCCCTGTGCTCGTCATGCGCACCATAAACAACCCGGCTTATCTGGCTCCAGTATAATGCTCCGGCACACATCTGGCAGGGCTCTAATGTTATATACAACGTGCAACCGGTAAGGTACTTACCACCCAAAAAATTAGCTGCTGCCGTTATAGACTGCATTTCGGCATGTGCCGTAACATCGTTAAGCAATTCGGTAAGATTGTGTGATTTTGCAATAACCCTGTTATCTACTACAACAAGGGCGCCTACGGGTATTTCTCCTTTATCAAATGCATCCTGAGCTTCGTTCAGGGCCTTCTTCATAAAATACTCGTGGGTAAAAATATTTTCCATAGCATCAAAAATACGATTATGATTACAAAAGTATTATAAATAAAATCTTAAATTTAACGTATCAATCACAATCAAAACATTATCATTCAATGCCAAAAATTATCATTACCGGACTTTTAATAGCTTTTACCCTTATCGGCTATAGCCAAAAGAAAAAGGATATTACCATTGCCGATTTAGATGCTGTAGCGAAGAATTTGCTTAACGAGACAAAAGGAAATGCTGTATCTATAGGCATTATTAGTAATGAAAAGCAAATACTGAAACAGTACGGTGAAATTGACAAAGGAAAAAGTAACACTCCCAACAGCAGTACTGTATTTGAAATAGCATCGGTTACTAAGACATTTACCGGCTTGCTTATGGCTAAGGCTGTAGCTGATAACAAACTGAACCTAAATGACGATATACGAAAATATCTTGACGGAAAATATCCTAACCTTGAGTACAAAGGCACTCCCATAACCATACAAAACCTGCTGACATTTAAAACCGGAATTTTTGCCGATTTTCCTGATTATCGTGAACTTTTTACGAAACCCGATGACAGCCTCGCCTTCAGGGTTAAAAAAGCAGAAGACAACTATACCAAAAAACAATTTTTTGACGCACTCGCTACTGTAAAGCTGGACACCATGCCGGGTGCAGTATACAAACACACAAAACTGGGACCGGAACTTTGTGCTGCTATCTTAGAAAACCTATATGGAAAAAGCTACGAATCTATACTTAAAGAGCAAATACTGGACAATGCCGGAATGACCAATACCTTCCTGCATTTAAAAAACGGGGAAAAAGCAGCAAACGGTTATAACCAAAACGGTATACTTATGCCTGCCATAAACCTTAATCCGTGGGGTGCGGCCGGACTTTTAAAATCTACCCCAACTGACCTGATTAAATACATGCAATATCAAATGGGCTCTGCAAACAAGGAAATTAACGAATCGCACCGAATATTATCTGAAGGTAGCGAGGGTACCTTTGCGTATTGTTGGAATGTTGTTAAAGACCGTGAGGGCAAAACGGCTTACTGGATGCATGGCGGCGCTTTTGGCACACAGAATATTATCGTGGTATGGCCCGAATACGGCTTGGGTATATCTATTATTATCAATCAAAGCGGCCCTGATACTTTTTATCGTTTGCAGGATGCCCGTTTTGCTATTGAAGACCTATTGAAACCGGGTAAAAAATCGATAATCCGGAAAATTAAAAGTAAGTACCCCAACAACACCAACGATGCCCTGGCGTATTACAAAAAATTGAAGCTTACAAATGAATATTACCTGGAAGAAGACGAAATAAATAGATATGGATATAGTCTGCTCTCTAGTTAGCAACCTGAAGCCGCTTTAAAAATATTCAACCTGTACGTTGCCGAGTTTCCTAATTCGCCAAATGGCTACAACAGTCGTGGCGAAGTTTACTACAACCAAAAGAATTATGCTGCATCCCGAAAGGATTATGAAAAATCGCTGCAACTGAATCCCCAAAATCAAAATGCGAAAGAGATGATTTTAAAAATAAAAGGATTATAATATAGTAAATGCTAACACGTTATAACATAAACCAACCATTATGAAAAACACATTTTTACATGCTGCTCTCTTATTTGGAGGTATTTTAGCTTTAAGTTGCTCAGAAACAGATGACCATGTACTAAACAACAATATTAATGGCATAGATAGCCTTGGCAACCCGATTGATAGTGTTGCTACAGATACAATAGTAATCCCGGCTGACAGCATTCCTGCTGATACACTACCTACTGATACTATTGTGATAGATTCAGTCGCTATAGATACCATGATCGTGCAACGTAATGTGAGGTATTGATGAAAAAGCAATTCTCTATCCCGAAACCCTGCCATGAAAACTGGAACGCAATGACTCCTGACAGCCAGGGCCGCTTTTGTGGGCAATGCGCTAAAACAGTGGTAGATTTTACCGGAATGACAGCAAGCCAGATTCAGCAGCACCTAATTACGAATAGCAGCAACCGGATATGCGGACGCTTTACTGAGGAGCAACTTGAACCTGTTACTATTACAATACCGAAAACGATCCTGTTTCGCCAGACACAGTTTCATAAAATGTTTCTGCTTGCATTATTACTATGCATGGGCGCAACACTGTTAAGTTGTAATGGCAGGACAGTAAAAGGAGAGGTTGAGACAGCACAAGGCAAGGATACTATTGTAAAAACAGACACTGTAATACATCTGCAAGGAGAAATAGCACCTGTGGATACTTTGGCAAGCCAACCCGACACTCTCAGGGAAGGCGAACGTTTACATACTATGGGTATTGTCCGCAAAAATTAAGACATACTAAGAAAGCCCTTTAAAACAACTAACGATTGTAATTTTTATATCGTAAATTTGCTATTCTATTTTACGCAATGGCAAACACCTTATTAAACAGCATAAATGACCCCGCAGATCTGAGAAAACTCAATCCTGACCAGTTACCTCAACTGGCGCAGGAACTGCGCCGTTTTATAATCGATATAGTATCGGTTAAAGAAGGTCATCTCGGCGCAAGCCTTGGTGTTACAGAGCTTACTATTGCATTGCACTATATTTTTAATACGCCAGATGATTTGTTAGTGTGGGATGTAGGCCACCAGGCTTACGGACACAAGATACTTACAGGGCGCAAAGATAAATTTGACACCAACAGACAACTTAACGGCATAAGCGGTTTCCCGAAGCGAAGCGAAAGCGAGTACGATACTTTTGGCACAGGCCATAGCAGCACCTCTATTTCGGCAGCATTAGGTATGGCAATTGCCTCTAATCTTAAAGGCGAAACCAATAAGAATCATATTGCTATTATTGGTGATGCTTCTATAGCATCAGGAATGGCATTTGAA
>Ga0265780_10009282_pt1 | contig 11811 bp, 11 predicted proteins | sample P1T30metagenome_FD_192432 | JGI IMG/M metagenome (GOLD analysis project Ga0265780, IMG submission 192432) | Plant litter microbial communities from East Loma Ridge, Irvine, California - P1 T30 | ecosystem: Environmental > Terrestrial > Plant litter > Unclassified | place: USA: California... | reverse complement strand
GCGGCGACTGGCCGCTGCACCTCGGCGTGACCGAGGCCGGGCCCGAGTTCCAGGGCACGATCAAGTCGGCGACGGCGTTCGGCATCCTGCTCGGCGAGGGCATCGGCGACACGATCCGCGTCAGCCTCTCCGCGCCTCCGGCGCAAGAGGTGAAGGTGGGCCTGCAGATCCTCCAGTCGCTGAACCTGCGCGAGCGCAAGCTCGAGATCGTCAGCTGCCCGAGCTGCGGCCGCGCCCAGGTCGACGTGTACAAGCTCGCCAACGACGTGACCGACGGGCTCGAGGGCATGACCGTGCCCCTCCGCGTGGCCGTCATGGGCTGCGTCGTGAACGGCCCGGGCGAGGCCCGCGAGGCCGACCTCGGCGTCGCGTCCGGCAACGGCAAGGGCCAGATCTTCGTCAAGGGCGAGGTCATCAAGACCGTCCCCGAGTCCGAGATCGTGCAGACCCTCATCGACGAGGCCAACCGCCTCGCCGCCGAGATGCCCCCGGGCGAGGTCGGTTCGCCCCAGGTGCTCACCGTCTGATCGACGGGGCGACACACCGCGGGAGGCGCGGTGCACGACCGACGTGCACCGCGCCTCCCGCGCGTGTTGCGTCGTGTGACGGCCCCACGCCGCAGGTCGCCGTCGAGTCCGTCACCATGGGGGGACGAGCCGAGCACGCACCCGTCGAGGTGCCGGGCACAGCAGCCGGGCCGGTCTCGTCCCCACCGCCTGCGCCGTCCGCGGCACCACGAGAGGAACAGCCATGTCCGACGCCACCCCCCTGATCGAGGCCCCGAAGCGGCGCCCCGGTCGCCTCGTCGCGATCATCGTCGTGATCGTCGTCGTCCTCGCGGCGATCGGCATCGGCGTCGCCCTCTCGAACCGCGGGGGAGCCGGCGCCGGCACCACGACGGTCAAGATCGGCGTCGTCGGCGCGAGCGACCCGTACTGGAAGACCTTCGTCGACGCGGCCGCCGAGGAGGACATCACGGTCGACCTCGTCGACTACAGCAACTACGAGCAGCCGAACCCCGCCCTCACCGACGGCGAGCTCGACCTCAACCAGTTCCAGCACATCGTGTACCTGGCGCAGTACGACGTCGCGTCGGGCGCCGACCTGGTGCCGATCGGCTCGACCGCCATCTACCCGCTGCCGCTGTACTCGCAGGAGTACACGGAGCTGAGCGACTTCCAGAAGGGCGACACGGTCGCGGTCCCCGACGACGCGAGCAACCTGGCGCGCTCGCTGCTCGTCCTGCAGTCGAACGGCCTCATCGTGCTGAAGGACGGCGGCAGCATCTTCTCCGGCGTCAACGACATCGACGAGGCGAAGTCGACCGTCCAGGTCACGACGATCGCCGCCGACCTGGCCGCCACCTCGCTGCCCGACTTCGCCGGCGCGATCATCAACAACGACTACGCGACGAAGGCCGGTCTCTCGCCCGACGACGTCATCGCCCAGGACGACCCCAGCGACCCCGCCGCGCTGCCCTACGTCAACGTCTTCGCGGCCCGCGCGGACGACGCCGACGACCCGACGTACCAGAAGCTGGTGGAGATCTACCAGGACACCAAGGCCGTGACCGACGGCGTCGTCGAGAACTCGGGCGACACGGCCGTCACGCTCAAGGTGCCCGTCGCCGACCTCGAGTCGTCGCTCGAGGAGACGAAGGAGCTCGTCGAGCAGAACGGCTGACCCGCCGCTCGACCCCGGCCCGGTCGGTCGCCCCCCGGGGCGCCGACCGGGCCGTGCCCCGCCCGCACCACCTGGAGGACCAGTGCCCGTCATCACGCTCACCGACGTCGTCAAGACGTACCCGCCCCGCGAGAAGGGCGCCCCGCCCCTGACCGCGGTCGACGGCGTCAGCCTCACGATCGCCGACGGCGAGATCTTCGGCATCATCGGCTACTCGGGGGCCGGCAAGAGCACCCTCGTGCGGCTCATCAACGCGCTCGAGCTCACGACGAGCGGCCGCATCGAGATCGACGGCGAGCCCGTCACTGGCCTGCCCGAGCGGGAGCTCCGCCGCGTGCGGGCCGGCATCGGCATGGTGTTCCAGCAGTTCAACCTGTTCGCCTCGAAGACCGTCTGGGGCAACGTCGAGTTCCCGCTCCGCGCCGCGGGGGTGCCGAAGTCCGAGCACCAGGCGCGCATCAGCGAGCTGCTGCACTTCGTCGGCCTCGCCGACAAGGCGCACGTGCGGCCCGACCAGCTCTCCGGCGGACAGAAGCAGCGCGTCGGCATCGCCCGCGCCCTGGCGACCTCGCCGCGCATCCTGCTCGCCGACGAGGCCACCAGCGCGCTCGACCCCGAGACGACGCAGGAGGTGCTCGGGCTCCTCCGCCGCGTGAACGCCGAGCTCGGCATCACCATCGTCGTCATCACGCACGAGATGGACGTGATCAAGTCGATCGCCGACCGGGTGGCCGTCATGGACGCCGGCCGCGTCGTCGAGACCGGTCCGACCTTCGAGGTCTTCTCCGCGCCGCGCGAGGCCTCGACCCGCCGTTTCGTGTCGACCGTCGTCAGCGGGGCCCCGGTCGGCGACGACCTCGCCGCGCTCCGTCGTCGGCACGACGGGACCCTCGTCACGGTGCGGGTCTCCGAGGGCGGCGTCGACCAACGCGACGTGTTCGCCCTGCTCGGCCGGCACGGCCTCGCGTTCGAGATCGTCTACGGCGGCATCGACGAGATCCAGGGCCGCACCTTCGGCACCCTCACCCTGGCCGTCACCGGACCCGACGGATCGGTGAGGGCGGCGATCGCCGAGCTCGGCGACTCGGCCACCGAGCTGGAGGTGGTCTGACGTGGACTCCCTGATCGAGCTGCAGCCCCTCCTCTGGGAGGCGGCGTACCAGACCGTCTACATCGTCGCGCTGACCCTGCTCTTCGGCGGCGTCGGCGGGCTCCTCCTCGGGCTCGCCCTCTACCTCACCCGGGGCGGGGCGCTCTTCCAGAACCGCGCGGTCTACAGCGTGCTGAACGTGGTCGTCAACGTCTTCCGGCCGATCCCGTTCATCATCTTCCTCGCGGCGGCCCAGCCCCTGGCCCGGCTGCTCATCGGCAGCGGCAGCGGCAACCCGGCCATCATCTTCACGCTGTCGCTGGCCGCGTCGTTCGCCATCTCGCGCATCGTCGAGCAGAACCTGCTCACCGTCCAGCCCGGCGTGATCGAGGCCGCGCGGGCGGCGGGCGCGGGACCGCTGCGCATCATCGGCAGCGTGATCCTGCCCGAGGCGCTCGGCCCGCTGATCCTCGGCTACACGTTCATCTTCGTGGCCCTCGTCGACATGTCGGCCGTGGCCGGCTACATCGGCGGCGGGGGCCTCGGCAGCTTCGCGCTGCTCTACGGCTACCGGCAGTTCGACCCCGTCGTGACGTGGGCGGCCGTCCTGCTGATCATCGTGCTCGTCCAGCTCGTCCAGTTCCTGGGGAACGCCCTGGCGAGGCGGGCGCTCCGGCGCTGACCCGGGGGGCTGCTCTACAGTGGGCCGGGTGACGGACACCTCGACGACCCCCCAGCCGCCGGCCCAGCCCGCCACGAGCGGCGCCCGGGGCCCGATCGGCCCGATCGGGGCCGACGAGCTCGAGCGGGCCCAGCAGATCGTGGGCGTGGTCTCGCAGGCCTTCTCACGCAAGGTGGTGGGGCAGACGGCCCTCCGCGACACCCTGCTCATCGCCCTGATCACCGGCGGTCACGTGCTGCTCGAGAGCGTCCCGGGCCTCGCGAAGACGACCGCGGCCCAGACGTTGTCGCAGGCGGTCCGGGCGAGCTTCACGCGCATCCAGTGCACGCCCGACCTCCTGCCGAGCGACATCACGGGCACCCAGATCTACGACGCGCAGCAGTCGACCTTCGTCACCCAGCTCGGCCCGGTCCACTCGAACTTCGTCCTCCTCGACGAGATCAACCGCTCGAGCGCGAAGACGCAGAGCGCCATGCTCGAGGCCATGCAGGAGCGGCAGACGAGCATCGGCGGCACCGTCTACCCGCTGCCCCGTCCCTTCCTGGTGCTCGCGACGCAGAACCCGATCGAGCAAGAGGGCACGTACCAGCTGCCCGAGGCGCAGCTCGACCGCTTCCTCCTGAAGGAGGTGCTCGACTACCCGAGCCCGGCCGAGGAGGCCGAGATCATCCGCCGCATCGAGGCGGGCGTCTACGACGACGACCGGGCCGACGCACCGACCGGCGTCTCGCTCGACGACGTCGTCTGGCTGCAGGAGCTCGCGAAGCGCGTCTACATCGACCCCTCGATCGTCACCTACATCGTGCAGCTGGTCTACGTGACCCGCCACCCGCAGCAGTACATCCCCGGCAGCCTCGCCGACTACGTCGAGTTCGGGGCGAGTCCGCGGGCGAGCATCGCCTTCACGCAGGCCGCGCGGGCGCTGGCGCTCCTCCACGGGCGCGACTACGTCATCCCGGAGGACGTCAAGCACCTCCGCCACGGGGTGCTCCGGCACCGCGTCATCCTCGGCTACGAGGCGGTCGCCGACGACATCGCCCCCGAGACGATCATCGACGCCGTGTTCGGTGCCGTGCAGACCCCCTGACGCCCGTGCCGAGCCTGCTGCTGCGGGTGCGGACGAAGACGAGCCTCTTCTCGCACCGACGTTCCCTCGACCTCCTCGAGGGCGGGTACGCCTCCGTGCACCACGGCCGCAGCCACGACTTCGACGACCTGCGCGCGTACGTGCCGGGCGACGAGGTCAAGGACATCGACTGGAAGGCCACCGCGCGCCACGGCGAGCCGCTCGTGAAGCGGTACGTGGCCAGCAGGAGGCGCCACCTCGTCCTCGTCGTCGACACCGGTCGCAACATGGCCGCCACCGCGGTCAGCGGCGAGACGAAGGCCGACATCGCCGTCGCCGCGGCGGGGGCCCTCGGGTGGATCGCCACCCAGCACGGCGACGTCGTGTCGCTGGTCACGGGCGACGAGTCCGGCGCCCGCGCCTTCCCGGCCGGGTCGAGCGACGCCCACCTCGAGTCGCTCCTGCGGCGCGTCGACGAGCGCGTCTCGCTCGACGCGGCCCGCAGCGACCTGCGCGGGCTGCTCTCCTGGGTGGCGCGCGGCGTCCGGGGCCGGACGATGATGCTCGTCGTCACCGACGACGTCGTCGTCGACGCCGAGACCGAGCGGCTGCTCCGCCGCCTCCGAGCCCAGCACGAGATCGTCTGGCTCACCGTCGGCGACGCCGACCTCATGACCCGCACCGGGCGGGCCGGCGACGTGTACGACGTGCAGGAGCTCGCCGGGCTGCCCGCCGCGCTCCGCGAGGACCCGCGCCTCCGGGCGGAGTTCGACGACGCCTCCGACCGCCGCCGCGGCGACACCGAGCGCCAGCTGCGGTCGCTCGGCATCGCGGCCCACCGCCTCGGCGCGCAGGCCGAGGTCGTCCCCGGGCTGCTCGCCCTGATGGAGAAGCACCGCCGTGCTGGACGATAACGGGTTCTTCGGGCCCTACCAGTACCCGCTCTGGGGGCTGTGGCTCGCGCTCGGCCTCCTCGGCGTCGCGCTCGTCGTCGGCTGGTACGTCTTCGTCGTGCGGTTCTCGGCCCGGCGCCTCCCGCCGGCCGAGCGCGCCGCGCGTCGCGCCGCCCGCGTCGACCTGCCGTCGGTCCGCGCGAAGTACCTCGACCTGATCGACGAGGTCGACCGCGCGTCGGCCGACGGGCGGCTCGACGACCGGGCCGTGCACGCCCGCCTGAGCCTGCTGCTGCGCTTCTTCGTGCACGAGACCGAGGGCGTCGAGACGCACGTGATGACGCTGTCCGACCTCCGCGAGGCCGACCTGCCCTCCCCGCTCACGGGCGCCGTCGAGCAGAACTACCCGCCCGCGTTCCGCCGCGCGCACCCCGGCGACCCCGCCGGCGCCGTCTCGACCGCGCGGGAGGTGGTGCGCTCGTGGGCCTGATCTTCTGGTGGGTGCCGCTGGTCGCCCTCGTCGTCGTCGGTGTCGCAGCGTGGCTGTACCTGCGGTGGCGCCGCCGGGAGCGGGCGCGCCTCCGACGTCTCGGCACCCCGGTCGCGCACAGCGAGCGGCTGACCGGGCTGCCCGTCTACCGTCGGCTGGTCCGGCGCTACCGCGCCCTGCTCGCCGTCGCGCTCGTGGGGGTCGTCGCCCTCTCGGGCATCGGCGTGCTGCTCGCCTCGCGGGTCTCGTCGACCGAGGTCGTCGAGCCGCAGTCGTACAAGCGCGACGTGATCCTGTGCCTCGACGTCTCCGGCTCGATGACCGAGGTCGACGCGCAGATCGTCGACACGTTCGCGCAGCTGGCCCAGGGCCTCGACGGCGAGCGGATCGGCCTGTCGCTCTTCGACAGCTCGTCGGTCACCGCCTTCCCGCTCACCGACGACTACGACTTCGTGACGGAGCAGCTCGAGCAGTACCGTGCCTCCTTCGACTCCGCGGGGGAGGACGGCACCCGCTACTGGTCGGGCACCGACCTCGGGCAGGGCGCGTCGCTGATCGGCGACGGGCTCGCGTCGTGCGTGCTCGGCTTCGACGGCGGCAGCGAGAGCACTCGGCCGAAGTCGGTCGTCCTCGCCACCGACAACTACGTCAACGGCCAGGCGCTGCTGACCCTCCAGGAGGCCGGCGACCTCGCCGCCGAGCGGGACGTGCGCGTGTACGCCCTCAACCCGGCCGACTACTCGACCGACGCCGTCGCCGACGAGGTCGCCGGCGAGCTGCGCGACGTGGCCGAGGCGACCGGCGGCGAGTACTACCCGCTCGAGGCCAGCACGACCGTGGCCGACGTCATCGAGCGCATCGACGAGCGCGAGGCCGGCCTGTTCACCGGTGCGCGCCGCCTCGTCGTGACCGACCACCCGCAGGGCCTCGCCGTGGCGGCCCTCCTCGTCGCGCTGGGCAGCTTCGCGCTCCTCTGGCGGGTGCGGCTGTGACCGGGGGAGCGGCCGTGGCGACGGCCCTGCCCGACGCGCTCGTGCTGCAGCCGGTGCTGCCGACGTGGCTGCTCGTCGTCGCGGGCGTCCTGCTGCTCGGGTTCACGGGCTGGCGGCTCGTCGCCGAGCGCCGGTCGCGTCGCCTCGCCGCTGCGTGGGGTCGGCGGTTCGCGATGGCGGTGCTGCTGCTCGTGATCGCGGTGCGGCCGAGCGTCCCCGGGGGCAGCGCCGAGGCGTCGGTCGCGCAGCTCAACGTCTTCTTCGTCGTCGACACGACCTCGAGCATCGCCGCGGAGGACTGGGGCGACGGCCGACCGCGCCTCGAGGGGGTGCGGGCCGACGTCGCCGCGGTGACCGAGCAGCTGGCCGGGGCGCGGTTCTCGCTCATCTCGTTCGACAGCACGGCGGTGCTCCGCACGCCCCTGACCGACGACGCCGCCGCGGTGGTGACGGCCGCCGAGGTGATGAACCAGGAGATCACCTACTACTCGAGCGGCAGCTCGATCACCGAGGCGGACGACCTCCTCGTCGAGCGTCTCGCCGCGGCGCGCGAGACCGATCCCGACCGCGCCAACGTCGTCTACTACCTGGGCGACGGCGAGCAGACGGCCGACGAGGCGCCGGGGTCGTTCGCCGACGCCGCGCCCGACGTCGACGGCGGCGGCGTGCTCGGCTACGGCACCGCGGAGGGCGGCCGCATGAAGGTCTTCGACGGCTACGGCGACGACTACAGCGCCGACGAGTACATCCAGGACCGCTCGCAGCCCGGCGAGCCCGACGCGGTCTCGGTGATCGACGAGGAGGCGCTCCGCACGATCGCGACGCAGCTGGGGGTCCCGTACACCCACCGCACCGCCGACCAGTCGGTCGCCCCGTCCGTCGCCGACGCCCGGGACGGAGCCGTGGCCTCGGACGCGACCCGCGCCGAGTCGCTCACCGACCTGTACTGGATCGCCGCGCTGCCCCTCTTCCTGCTGGCGCTGATCGACGTGGCGCTCGTGGCGCGTGCGCTCGGCGAGGTGCGCCCGCCGCGGCGAGGCGGGCCCGCCACGCCGGGCGGTCTCCCGCCCGGCCCCACGACCCCGAGGAGGGCGCGACCGTGACCGAGACCCTCGCCCCCGCGCCCGTCGACCGCCTCGCACAGGCGGCACCGTCCCCGACCGTGGCCGAGTACCGGCGCCGCCTGCGTCGGCGCCTCCTCCTCTGGTCGGCCCCGGTCGTGCTCGTCGTGCTGCTCGTCGCCCTCAAGCTGCTGAGCCTGCCGGTGTTCGCGGGCCTCGCCCAGCAGGCCTACGACGACCGGGCCTACGAGCGCGCCGGCTCCCTGTCGGAGCCCCTCGGCGTCGCGAACCTCGTCGAGCCGTGGGTGCACCACTTCGACCGCGGCACCGCGTACGCGCAGGTCGGGGTGCTCGACGTCGCCCGGCAGGAGTTCGTCACGGCCCTCGACCTCGCGCCCGACGACGCGACGATCTCGTGCGTCATCCGCACCGACCTCGTGCTCACCATCGAGGCGCAGGGCGACGCCGCCCTGCTCGAGCTGCGGTACGCGGACGCGGAGGAGCTGTACCAGCTCGGCCAGCGGACGATCGACGAGGCGCCGGAGGGCTGCTTCGTGCCGCCGGAGGACCCGCAGCAGCCCGACACGTCGCGGCCGCTGGAGGACGCCGACGGCCGCCTCGGCGAGAAGGAGCAGCAGGCGCAGGGCGACCCCGGCGACGGCGACCCGCAGGGCGGCGACGGCCAGGACCCCGGTCAGGGCGGCGGCGACACGGGGGAGGACGACCCCGGGACCGGCTCGGGCGACCCGCTCGACCAGCTGCGCGACCAGGGCGAGCAGAGCCAGCAGGAGCAGCAGCAGGACCAGGACCGCGAGCGGTACTACGACCAGAACCCGGGGGACTACGACGGCAAGCCCTGGTGACGGTCGGCCCTAAGCTGGGGATCGTGTCCACGCGCCTCTCCCAGCTCTTCGTCCGCACCCTCCGTGAAGACCCCTCCGACGCGGAGGTGACCAGCCACCGGCTGCTCGTCCGCGCCGGCTACATCCGTCGGCAGGCCCCGGGCGTCTTCGCCTGGCTGCCGCTCGGCCTCCGGGTCAAGGCCCGCATCGAGGCGATCGTCCGCGACGAGATGACGGCCGCCGGCGCCCAGGAGGTGCACTTCCCCGCGCTCCTGCCCCGCGAGCCCTACGAGGCGACCGGCCGCTGGACCGAGTACGGCGACGGCATGTTCCGCCTGAAGGACAGGAAGGACGGCGACTACCTCCTCGCCCCCACCCACGAGGAGGCTTTCACGCTCCTCGTCAAGGACCTCTACTCGTCCTACAAAGACCTCCCGCTCACCCTGTTCCAGATCCAGGACAAGTACCGCGACGAGGCGCGTCCCCGGGCCGGCCTCCTGCGCGGCCGCGAGTTCACGATGAAGGACGCCTACTCGTTCGACCACACCGACGCCGGCCTCGACGCGAGCTACCAGCGGCAGCGCGACGCGTACGAGCGCATCTTCACGCGCCTCGGCCTCGAGTACGTCATCGTGAAGGCCGACGCGGGCGCCATGGGCGGCTCGCGCAGCGAGGAGTTCCTGCACCCGACGGAGGTCGGCGAAGACACCTTCGTCCGCACCGCCGGCGGCTACGCGGCCAACGTCGAGGCCTTCACGACGATCGTGCCCGAGGCCCGGCCGATCGAGGGCCAGCCCGACGCGGTCGCCCTCGAGCCTGCCGACACCCCCACGATCGCGACCCTCGTCGACCAGCTGAACGCGTCCCACCCCCGTGACGACGGCCGCGCCTGGACGGCCGGCGACACGCTGAAGAACGTCGTCGTCGCCCTCACGCACCTCGACGGCACCCGCGAGGTCGTCGTCGTCGGCCTGCCCGGCGACCGCGACGTCGACATGAAGCGCCTCGAGGTCGCCTTCGCCCCGGCCGAGGTCGAGGCCGCCGGCGACGCCGACTTCGCCCGCCACCCCCTCCTCGTCAAGGGCTACCTGGGTCCGCAGGTGCTCGGCTCGGAGTCCGAGTCGGGCCTCCGCTACGTCGTCGACCCGCGCGTCGTCGACGGCTCGGCCTGGGTGACCGGCGCCAACGCCGCCCGCCAGCACGTCTCCGGCCTGGTCGCCGGACGCGACTTCGTGCCCGACGCCGTCATCGAGGCCGCCCAGGTGCGCGAGGGCGACCCCGCCCCCGACGGCTCGGGCCCCATCGAGACGGCCCGCGGCATGGAGATCGGCCACGTCTTCCAGCTCGGCCGCAAGTACGCCGAGGCGCTCGGCCTCAAGGTGCTCGACGAGAACGGCAAGCAGGTCACCGTCACGATGGGCTCGTACGGCATCGGCGTGACGCGCATCCTCGCCGTCATCGCCGAGGCGAACAACGACGAGAAGGGCCTCGTCTGGCCCGCGAACGTCGCTCCCTTCGACGTGCACGTCGTCGCCACCGGCAAGGACCCGGTCGTCTTCGAGGTCGCCGAGGCGCTCACCGCCGAGCTCGAGGCCCACCGCCTCGACGTGCTCTACGACGACCGCCCCAAGGTGTCGCCCGGCGTCAAGTTCGGCGACGCCGAGCTGCTCGGCGTGCCGCAGATCGTCGTCGTCGGCCGCTCGGCCGGCGAGGGCGTCGTCGAGCTCTGGGACCGCCGCACGGGCGAGCGCACGCCCGTGCCCGTCGCCGAGGCCGTCGCCGCGCTCACGGGGCCGCGAGCGTCCTGACCGACGTCGCCGCGCCTCCTCGTCGCCCCCGACGTCGGGAGGCGCGGTGCCGGCCGTCCGCGCCGCCTGCGTCCCGGGGCGCGTGCGTCGCGGCCCGTGCACTCGGGTACCGTAGGGGGATGCTGTGTGCGCCACCGCGCGCGCAGCCTGCAGATCTGAACAGTGGAGGCCCTCAGTGGACATCGACCTGAGTGTGCTGCGACTCATGGAGCGCGAGCGGGAGATCCCCTTCGACGAGCTCGTGGGCATCATCGAGCAGGCCATCCTCACGGCCTACCTCAAGCACACCAACCAGCCCGAGAGCCGCGTGCCCGCCGCCCGCGTCGAGCTCGACCGCAAGACGGGCCACGTGTCCGTGTACGCCATCGAGCGCGACGAAGAAGGCGAGGTCGTCGGCGAGAGCGTCGACAGCCCCAGCGACTTCGGCCGCATCGCCGCCTTCGCGGCGAAGCAGGTGATCAACCAGCGCCTGCGCGACATCGGCGACGACAAGGTGCTCGGCCAGTTCAAGGGGCGCGAGGGCGACATCGTCGCCGGCGTCATCCAGCAGGGGCCGAACCCGCGCATGGTGCACGTCGACCTCGGCACCATCGAGGCCATCCTGCCCCCGGAGGAGCAGGTGCCCGGCGAGTCGTACGCGCACGGCACCCGCATCCGCGTCTACGTCACCGGCGTGAGCAAGGGCACGAAAGGGCCGCAGATCACCGTCTCGCGGACGCACCCCTCGCTCGTCCGCAAGCTCTTCGCTCTCGAGGTGCCCGAGATCGCCAGCGGCGTCGTCGAGATCGTGTCGCTCGCCCGCGAGGCCGGCCACCGCACGAAGATCGCCGTCCGCGCGACCGAGCCGGGCGTCAACGCCAAGGGCGCCTGCATCGGCGAGATGGGCGCACGGGTGCGGGCGGTCCAGACCGAGCTGAACGACGAGAAGATCGACATCGTCGACTACTCGAGCGACCTGCCGGTCTTCGTCGCCAGCGCCCTGTCGCCGGCCAAGGTGTCGTCGTCGTTCGTCATCGACCAGGCGACGAAGGCGGTCCGGGCCCTCGTGCCCGACTACCAGCTGTCGCTGGCGATCGGCAAGGAGGGCCAGAACGCCCGCCTCGCCGCGAAGCTCACGGGCGCGCGGATCGACATCCAGCCCGATTCGATCCTCGAGGACTAGCTCGGATGTCCATCCGCGCGCCGGGTCGACGACGCGCCAGCG
>Ga0265780_10009281_pt1 | contig 11811 bp, 10 predicted proteins | sample P1T30metagenome_FD_192432 | JGI IMG/M metagenome (GOLD analysis project Ga0265780, IMG submission 192432) | Plant litter microbial communities from East Loma Ridge, Irvine, California - P1 T30 | ecosystem: Environmental > Terrestrial > Plant litter > Unclassified | place: USA: California... | reverse complement strand
TGACCAGCTCGGTGGGCTGACCAGCTCGGTGGTGAAATACGTTATAGGATTAATCTATTTAGTTAAACTATTGTTGGGAATCCTTCCACCGTACGTAGAAGAGCAGGTAGCCAAACACGTGATCACATGGCCTGTGCGCAAGCTCGCACTATCCGTGTGCGAGCTGCAGCCTTGCCCTCAGAATCAATCAATCACGAACCACCACCGTTGCAACGACTGTTACTTGATTCAACCCCTCCCTTTGCCGTATCAACAACTATAAATCTATTTTATTCCGTATAGTATATGCGCTAGGAGTCTTCAAGTTAGATCTTATATTTAAGTTTTAGTGTTCGAGAGTTACAGCGGAAATTTTCTTTGGCCGACCCCAGTCAGATAGGCGACGCTTGCTGCGCCTGCGATGATTAGTAGCGTGCTTACTGGCTCACCGCAACGATGTGCGCAGGGCTGATGTTGAGGGGAGTTTAGTGAGACGGTCCGGAGCTGGAGGTATGATGGAGCTGAGAATAGGTAGGGAGGTGTAATGATGAGTCGATTGATTGCGATGAACATGTCGTTTTGCGACGTTTGGGAAGGTATTGAGACTGCATCTCCAGGTCTGTTGTCATTTGCAACTTCCATTGCAACTTCCGCACCATTTCTATAGTCATGTGTTTGGCAAAGCGCGACAACGAGCAATTCGTAGCGATTGAATTTGTCCAGCGAGGTTTCAGGCGCTGTGCTTTTAGGACACGTCTCTCGTCTTGTCGTTTGTAAGCTCTTCCATACTTGTCTCCCAGGAGATAACAAAGTAACCCGGAACTGTATCAGTGAGCTGGATGTCGTGAAGGATGAAATGTCTAGGTCTTCACATGTACTGAGAGGGTAATTAGACGTCCTCAAATCTCATCTCGCTAAAGCCAGTGTCTTCCACCCACGACATCGCTTCAGCCTTGCGCACTGCAGCCACCCCGCAGCTGAATGCATGTCGCATTGTTGCCTTATCATGGCGACTGATATATAGCTGACATGTAAGCACCGATGGAGTAATCACACGATTCAACAAACACCTCACAAACAGCTCTTCGCAATCAAGCAAGCACATTACCCATCCACACGTCACCAAAACCTCCATCCCACTAACAAACCCAGAGACCCAGAAATGTCTCCCCCATCCATCCTCTCCGCCTTCCTCAGCGTACAGCCCCTCGAACCCGTCCTAGTTTTCGCCAACGCAGACGACGCAGCCTTATTCCAATCGCGCTGCAAGCAAGGCCGCATCATGCCCGGCTCAAAGCAGAGCTGGGTGTACTTGCCAATGCCAGAAGGGCTGCTGAGGGTGCGAACGGCGCGCATGGGTAACGTCGCTTTTGACTTTGAGAGCGAGAAGTGTGCGCGCGAGTTTAATGCGGGGATTAAGACGCTGGGGAGTATTTATGCGAGTCCGAAGGGGGATCATGGGTGGGAGAAGGTGGTGTATTTGGGGAAGGAGAAGGTTTGAGGAAAGAGTGCTTGTTGCGGGTATCGTTGAGTATCAAGACGCCGCAAGACCAAGTCGTTATTCTCACTGTTGCTTTTCGTCATCGTATCGCTACCGCGCTCCATTTGCTGTTCGGTCTGCAGACGTCATGCGATAGCCCTGCGATACGAAGACCTGGAGTATCTCACAATATGTCGCCATTTTGTGATTCTCTGCGGATCTTTTGAGTATCAGTGGCCCTCCATGCGCCTCGCGAATCCCCACAGATCCCACGTGAGAGGCGTTCGCACTCTCCTTCACTTTCACGCCACGGCAACGACAACGTGCGAGTTCTTGGCACCCCAACACTTTCGCAATTTTCAACCTTCCACAACGCTCCACGTCAGTCGCTCGCATTCTCACCCACCGGCAGCTTTACTTCCATCGTTTCCCCCACCAAACAGTATTAGACAAATAGCTTTACCCTCACTCGCCTGCTTAAAATGGAGCTTGAGTACGATAGCGACGACTCCTCCCAAGGGCAGTACCAGCGCTCACATGCGAGGCTCACCGACTTCCCGCTCCACATTCGAGACATAGGACTTGACGACCCACGCCCGACCGGTAACGACGGGTACGATCAGGCACAAGTCCAAGGCTTGCTCAACGAAATGAGCAGAATCCAACAGAGCGTAGAGCGAGAAAGAGAGAGAGCTCAAGCTTTCAGTTCCGCAGTCAGACACTCCATTGGACCCGCCATGTTGCGTCCGCCCTCATCCATGGGTACCGGTTCCTCGATGCAGCCTCATCATTCTATCCATCCGCCGAGTCGCTTCGCACAAACGGAGCAACGTGCGCCAATTTATCAACATCCGCCTGCAAATCCAGTTGTCACCCTCGTTTCAGCATTGCCTGCAACCACCTACAAGGACGAAAACGACAAGACCCCAAAGACCACAGGCTACATCGCAGCGCAGCTGGCAGCCCTCAAGTGGCTCCAGACCAACACCGCAGACCAGTTCACTCCAGCCATCGCCTGTGCCCTAACCCAAGCCATCGACCCTCTCAACAAAGAGCCCGGCGCGTCCGAAGCCCTCCGTTTCTGCTACTACATGCGCTCCATCGGCTTCGACGTCTACCACGAGCTCGAGACTAAAAACCTCTTCCTGTACGTCGTCCACCACGATGCCAACGTGCGCGGCGGCGGCTGGGGTCGCGACAAAGCGTACTGGATGCAGAACTTCAACACAAATCGGACTCAGCACCAGCTCGCACACGCACAGGCGTCGGCGCCGCGTACAGCTAGGAGGAACGCAATTCCCACCTTCCAGGACGTGCTGGCTATGCAATCGGGGAGCAACTCGTCGGCTGTACCTGCTACACCTCCTCCAGTACCTCAAGGCGCGCCTCACAGCGCTCGAACCACTCTTGAGACCCGGCTCGCAGAGGCTCAGGCACGTGTGCAGAGTGAACTCGGGCGCGCAAACCCACGGCCAGAGTAAGTACCCCGCTCTCTTGGGAATACTTCGATCTTTACTGACGTGTGTACAGGGTGATAGACGCCCAGATAGGAGAAGTAGAGCGTCTCCAGGATGAGCTTGAGCAGGAGGCTCCGAACTAGCAGTTTAACATGGGTTCTCGCGCTCCGTCTCGCGTTCTGTCGAACTGGGATATGAGATTCAATGAAGGTGGTATGCATCGTTCTGGTCGTTGGCATCTTGATTTGGAAGAGGCATAGGCACAGGTGAACGCAGAGATTGCTGCAGAAGAGCTTCGGCAGTCCGATTCGTGAAATACGCTTGGATAGGATGGGTGTGAGGTTTCGGGGCCAGGATAAATACGTCTAGTTCACTGATTGTATAACAATGCATTCGATGAAAGTCACTGCAAATTCGTGCATACGTGAGTGAGGATATTTTTGTATTTTATTGATATATATGACGCAGAAAAGTCGTCCAGATGTAGCCCAAACAACACCGAAAAGTTGTACAAGTCATGATCAGATTGTAAGAAAGAATAACACAGATCCAGCGCGACCTAAGTCAGCATAAATGTCAAGAAAGCCATCGTAAACCCCGCGTATCCTACCAATACAAACGCTGTCGCAAACTAGAAACCTATCCTGCCCAGTATACCTCGTGTCTTCGAAGTTTTCTTTGGAGATGGCGACGTTTCCCAATCTTGCGTCACTTCACGCTTGCGGCTTCCGCTAAGTGGGTTTACTCCTCGTCGTTGATGATGCCTGCTCATTGATTAGCGTCTGTCGCTGTCTCGACGTCGAGGAGGAAGCTCACCTTACATCTCGTGCTGATGGCGACTACCAGTCCGGAAAGGAGTTTGCGCACGGCGAACGATTGGCGTCGTCGCCTCGACACCATCGTTGTTGTTAATGAGGTCTTCTACACCCCACTGAGATCTTTTGGCGAGCTCTTCTGAGCTTTGGCGAGGGCGCGGCTCGTGGCGACGGTGTTGAGGTGGAGAAGATTCGTCATTGAGGACAACGTCGTTTAAGTCGTCCAGCAGGATGTCTTCGGGAGGCTCGGTCGCGAAAGAGGAGTCGTTGGATAGCAGTTCGTCGTCCGACTCTCCGATGATTGTGTAGTTTGCATCATCATCGTGAGTCTCTGCTTTTTCTTCCAACTGAGCCACGTCAGTGCCCAAACCGGAGGCTTCTGCCAGCGCTGGTGCAGGAGGCTGACCGAATGATGTGATGTCCGGCGTGTCGAGCAGCATGACGTCTTCTTCCTCCCTCACACGTTGATCATGCTGGTACATGAGCATCATGGAGTCCTCAAAGACCTTCCAGCGAGCTATACGATTCAAAATCTCGTAGCGAACTTCGATGGAGTTGAATGCATGTCCCCACCAGTCCTGATAGCCGTGAAAGAACCTCAGGTCCAAGTCCTGCTCTCGGCCAGCATCTTGCCCCTGTTTGATATTATGGACCAGAGTCTGTGTCATCCTATAGACAAAAGGTCCGCATGAACCTTTATCCCAAGGAGTACGGTTGTAGAAGTTCTGGTGGGGGCTTCGGTACTCGATATAGTATTGCCACTCTTCTAGGTTCTCGCCCAGTATCTGAAGGAGACCACAGCTGACTCGCTTACCGAGTTCCTGGGCTTCTTCCTTGCGGATGAAATATGAGTCGATGTAATGTCCACGCTTGTGCACACGATCAAGCACTGCAAGCGACCAGTGGGTGCCGCCCTCGTCGAGGCTGCCCGTGGCATCGTTCACTGTGATGAAGATCCATCTCTTGTCGCCGAACTGCTCACGGTAGCAATCATAGTGATGAGCGCTCGTCTCGTTGCATGAGAGAGCAATCTGGAAAGTCTGCGTCATGTTGCTGTCGGCGAAGCCGATGCTATACCGGTCGCAATTCATGTCGCGACGCAGAACTTCGAGCGCCATGTTCAGGGCCTCGTCACGCATCCACGCGTGGGGCCATTCGTAGTCGGTGATATGGTTGAAAGGCTCGTTGTGTAGGACAGCGGTGCCCAGTTCCAGATACAGACTGTTGTCATTGATCGGATTATGTGCTGAGGGCACGCAAAAGGCTGGGTAACGTCGTGGGTTGGGTAGCAGAAGGTCAGGGGTCTTCTGGAGAATGGGTTCTGCCTCGTCGCACTTGGCGGGAGTTCTCAAGACCTGGGAACAGTCAGTCAATCTGATGGGGAAGCCTGAAGCGACTCGCAGAGAAATAACATACCTCGATATTAGTTCCCTTCGCCGGAGGTCCATCGATGATCCCGTCCCTGTTCAAGGTGAGGACATCGACGCTATATCGTCGCTTGTGCAGCCGTGGCTTCGTGAACTTGGTGGGCACATGGCCACTGCGCCCGTAGCCGCGGGAAGCCATGACGATCATGTTACGGCTCTTGTCGCGCATCATCTGGCGCGTGCGGCCAAAGACTTGCGTGCGCTTGTAGTGCGCCTCCTTTGCGACGCCGCTCCATTTGTCGTCGGTCCATTTCGCGCATACCTTACCCTTGGGGGGAGAGGGCGCACGTGGGGGCTCTGACGATGTTGAGGTCGATGGCGTCTTGGTTCCTTCCAGGACGGGGGAAGGGGTTGATGAGGAGGAGCCAGTGGTCGTGGAATCTGCTGCTGGCTTCTTTCGCTGGTCTCGCATAAGAGCCTTGATCTGGGCGAGCTTTGACGAGAGCGGTGGGTTTTCCGCTTCGAACGCGGGTATAGCCACAGCGATCGCTGGCGAAGACAGCTGTATAGCGAGCGCTGCTGAGATCTTTGCGGTTGGCGAGGGATTAGTCGGGGTTGCATGCGAAGACGCTTGCGTGGTGGTTTCAGTCGGAAGGTGCGTCTCTTGCGCGCAAGATTGCTCGTGTGCAGCCGCTTTTAGGTGAAAAGTGGGGATTGAGCGCGCCATCTTGATCTGCGCTGAAGTTTCCAAGCTAAAGGTTTCAAGGCTCTGGTATTGGTGAGCTTGTTTGTCGCGAGTTAGGCGTGGAAGTTGCGTGCGTCGAGGTTGCGGTGCAGGTGAGCGGGTGAGGAAGATGACGAGGGAGTCGCTGCGACGAGATTTGCCCGTAGGATGGATTTTGCGCGCTGCGGGTCGCGAAAACTTTGCGAAGTTAAGGCGAGCGTATGTGTGTGTGTGCGGTTCAGTGGGGTGAAAGTGAAAGCTGCACGTGCGCTGCTTTGAGGTGCAGGCGCGGTTTCCTCCAGCGGCAGCCGCAGTCAATTGCTATTCTCACCGCAAGAGTGTGACTGTCAGTAGGTAGTACACGTCGAGAGAAGACGCGGACGAAGAAAAAAGGGTGGCAGTGCGCGACAGCTGTTTTGCATGTCCACGGGTGGGCGAAAAGCCGTCACTAGGCTTGGCTACTGTGATGTACTGTCCAAGGGTTCCGTAGAAATTCAAGAAAATATGGGCCAGTTGAATTCAGTACTGTGGTACCATACTGTGATGTGGAGCTCCCGCCTAGTTTTGTAAGTTTAGGGCCCAGCATTTGCTTGACAGTCACACTCTTCCTCTCCACCGGGTTACCGACATGCCACACCTTGAATGCAGAGTCTGCTCTCGGTAGACTAAGAACATCCACACCAGTTCCAATTGAACGTACTGCGAAGCCAGACAGCTTTCATTGATCCAGTCGAGGCGTGACACCCAGTTCGGCAGCTTCGCAAAGGCAGATGACTCTCAGTCACCCAATTCGAGCCGTGGCGCCCATCCCAACGTTCTCCAATATAGCCCGAGCTTCGTGGAGCTTCGGGTCCCCATTCTGCATCAAACCTGGGTCCGAAAGCACTTTCTGGGCGAACGAGACCGGGATTCTCATGGCCAGCTCCAGCATCAGGCCACCATGGCCAGGCCGAAGGAAGTACTCGACACTGCGTGCGATGCCCAGGCAATAGCTTCCTACTGTGTCCGGCGCAGTGATGATGCTTTCTTCCGAGCCTGGTGGATATTGTAGGTATATTTGCGGCATCGTGCGGTGGAGCACTAAACGCATGGCCCAGTGCATCATCCATGCGAAGAGATACCACGGCCCGTACTGGATGAGAGTGTCTGGTAGCTCTTCCGGATGCAAACAACTAACCTGAGCGCGCAGCATATTCGCTACTTCCTGTGTAAAGGACGCGCATGAAGTAGAAAGGTCATGGTGCCATCTGTCGAAGCTTTTGCTTATATCGTGGCACCGCCTTCTCAGCGAAGACGCCCGCTTTTCCATGACGCTGCCGGGCAGTGCTGCTCTAACTGCGTCCCAGGCTTCGAGCATACTCGGTACGGGTGCGATGGTGTCCAACAGATGGTCATGGTAAGACTTGGTACGGCCCGTCCACGGCTTAGTCAGCCACTCGTCCGTCGCCAGGAACGTTTCGATGCGAGACTCTATACAGAGAGGAAGCTAACGACCGTGAGTCAATGTTCGGTAGTTGGAGAAGGGCAACGAACCCAAAATTGACGCAGTTGGATGAGAATTTGGTGCCGTGATGCTTCCGAGTAGGATACAGGGTCCTGTGTTTGCATGATGCTCATCAAGCCCGCAATGTGTCCTTTTTGACGAGAAGAAAAGCGAATCTCATCTCGGTCGTAGTACTGGCTCCCTGAAGATCAGCGTGTGCGCAATGCGGTCGAGTCGCGGGAGTGGTACCGTACCTTTCTGAATCTCGCTACAGGTGTCTCCCGTACGTCGATGTTAGGCACTTCCTGTCTGAAGAACTAATCACAGCCATGTCAATCAAAGACGTTCTTCTGGATGCGCAACTGCAAGCACCAAGTCGTTCAAGACGTACCTCGTAAAGCGCTAGCGCAAAGCCTGCCATCTCAAGGTCGAAAGTGATGGACCCGAGATTGCTTTGCGATGTCTGCAGGGCTCTGCTCATAGTGCGGATAGCTACACCATATAGTTCGACACCTCTGTAGCGGAGCACCGCATCATGTCTAGCATGACCGACCTGGAATGCACTCACGGCTAACATTGCGCATCTATGGACATCTTTAGCACGAAAGCTCTACGAGGAGATAACGCGGTACATACCTGATCAGATCGCTCTTAGGCGCGTGCTGGTCTATCTGCACCCACCACTCATCGAAAAAAGCCGGCGTTGTATCTACATAGTGTTGATGCGATCGCGAAGAGGCCAGCAAATGCCGCAACGATGCGAAGCATTCGATCTCGAGGACCGTACGGTGAAGATCTTTATATCGCACATCTGCCGGAGACGTTCGTTGGAACTCAAGGCACTGGACTTTGACGGTATTCTGCAGCGGCTGCTGCTGGTAAGTGCCTTTACCTTGACAATCTACCTGGATTACAATCATGTCTCGGTCGTACCCAGCACATACGAAATTTCCGCGCGAGCAGTTGCCACATACTGGCCGCTGGAGATCACACTGCCTACGTCGTTAGCCATGGATCACACCAATTGATCACTCATCCCCGGTTCACTGTACCCTTTTCTTGCGCTTCCTGCAGGTATGACATGCTTTCGATCGTCCAGGAACCCCTACCATTACGTAGTGAGCCAATTGCAGTTGTTGCTTGAAGGACGATTGTATTGTAGCGCGTGTATTGCTTCTCAAAGAAGTTGATATGTCCTGCACGGCTGTGATACACCCGATAGCAGCTATGGCGAGACCATATACGACGTGTTTGTGATGCGCTTCGACCCCTGTTCGAAGGATCCAAGGGGTCTTTTCACGCGACTCATCGTGCACGCAGCCCTACGATGCATGGGGCTCGTTTTTCCTGCCATATCTTTGGCCCTCCTTCTAGAAGGCTTCTACAGTGTTCCATCGGGAAGATGTGTGGTGCCGCAAGGCTGACGGTGAGGCTCACTGGAGGAGACGGGAGGTGATAATGTGGGGAGCGACGCGTCTGGCGAATCAGAGAGGGTGTCTATATGTACGAAGTGCATGGTAGGCGGACCGAAAGATGCCTTGATATGCAGCACATGACACAGACAACGGCAAGTGCGATGGAGTCGGATGGACTGTACTTTGAGGTAGAAGACGCGGTGAGATGAAGTCGAAGATCGCGCCATCCCCGCGTCTCCACGTCTCCACCAACATCGCCAAGCACGAACAGGACCATCGCTCATCGCTTCAATGTCTACGACCCTCTCTAGCTTTCTATCGGCAGTTGCTAGCTGCAGAAGAAGCAGCCAAAATTATAGTGGTAGTTAGGTAGGAGCACGAGCATCTCCAGCAAACCGCTTCATGCCACCACACCTCAACTCATCAGCCTCCATCGTTTGCTCAGAGCCAGCAGCACGAAACCACCACCGATGTCGACATGACTCGTGCCATACTGCATGTCGCAACGCACGAGGGAGCACGAACTATCTCGGAAAAATGACTAATCAAATGTAGCAACGTAAACTTAACGACAGCCACATGTAGCCACAGAGTAAGACCAGTCTATTCGCTGCATGTACGTAGCAGGGATCCTTGTCTGTTTCCTCGAATGCAACAAGAGGCGGTACATCCACTGCTCAAATCACAATTGCACAGTTCCATTCACGAGCATTGCACCGTTGTACGGTAGGTAAGCTTACGTGCGTCACATCAGTGAGCTAAAACACCTTCCCGTCCATACTTTCCACTAAACCCAAACCTAGGCCTTTCCACCAACGTCTTCTATCAAAAACATGTCGCCAACGACCAGGATCGCTCAAGCCCTGCTCATCACCCACGGCTTGATGAACATAAGCCAAGGCATCTACAGCCTCGTCTCACCGCAAGAATATGCCGCGCTTGCCGGCGACATGTTTGCTGGAGCACCGGACAAGGCATTGAAATCAATCGGTAACTTTCTAGGCCACAGTGGCTCTGTGCTTATCACTCTTCTAAGAGTCAAACAGGTCTCGGTGCCATTGGCGTGGGCTGGTACGAGCTCATCTTTGCCTACCAGTACAACCGAGCACTTATACTCGCGACGATACCTATGCGGCTCGTGTTCGCGGGTGTTATCTCGTCGTGGGGAAGTAGGGTTGCGGTTGCGTACGAGCTTGTAGTTGCGTTGGTATGCGGAATGGCGTTGCTAGTATAGGAAATTATGGCGCTCGCAGTGATGTATCAGACGGAAGGGGGGCGTGATTGCTTGGGCGTTTGGTGTGTGCTGAAGGCTGACACAGTATGTACGCATCGAGTGTCTGTGTATGGAACACACGTGAAGGGAACAGTGAGGCTGAAGTGCAGCAATGTAAGTAGATTCCAACATACGCGTCGAGTGCGTGCATCGACAAAATACAGTCACTAAACAGTAAGCCTGAAGTACGACAATATAAGAAGATCCACGCATACGTATCAAATTGCATCGACAAACAAACTAACCAAACAGTAAGTCTGAAGTGCGACAATATGCCAAAAATCCCGAGTAAACGCGCCAGGTATTACAATCTAATGCCGCCCAGGTATCAAAAGCGCATACTATAAGCCGTGGTGTCATCAATCCGCATCCCTCCTCCCCACTCCCCCAAACTCCAGCCTGACTATCCTCAAATTCCATCCTGACTATCCTCAAAGTCCATCCTGACTATCCTCAAAGCCCTACTTCTTCTCCTCCTTCCCCCCACCAAACATACCCCCAACATACCCTCCCGCCCCCTTAACACCCCCCACCACACTGCCCGCCCCACCCTTCACTCCCTCAGTCGCACTCTGCCCATAACCCCCTAAAGGCCCCGAACTCCCGTTCTCATCTTTCCCACCGCGCTCAGCACGATTAATCCCCTCTTTCGAGACCGCGTCGCCGAGCGGCTGCGCAAGCCCGCCTTTGCCTACTTGTCCGGCGACAAGGCCGTTCACGCCGTCTTGGAGGTTATCGACTTGTTCGACGCCGGTTATTTTGGATTTGTCGAGGTTTTCTGTGGGGGGGAGGTTAGTGCGTGCTCTTTGATGTGCGTGGATGATGGGAGATGATTCAGGCGGGTTCGTGCAGGTGTGAGTGAACTTTGAGGGCGATGTGAATCTATCCAGGTGCTACTACGAGCTTCCCGCCTGGAGGTGTTGCAAATTCAGGCGCAGGGCTTTGTGGGAGTTGATGGTCGAAGCGTCCTGAACACATTCGCATCGACATCCCCATCTCAACACCCATCCAAGTCTCATCCAACCTCCAAGAGCGTATCACACGCAATAGAAGTAAAAGAGATATAAAACATACGTTTCGCCGCATACGAAGCCTTATTATCCTTCGTAAACCAGCTCAAGTATTTATCCTCGATCCACGGCATCCACGTCTCGTACTTTGTGTTGTAGTACTCGCCGGCTTGTTGGCGGTAGGTCTTGGAGTCTGGCGCGTTGTTGGTGTTGTTGCTCGTCATGGTGACTTGCTTGTATGTTTTGTGGGTTTGGATGTAGGTAAGGGTTCGATGTGATGTGTTCGTGGAGTGGGAAGTGAACTTGTGTATGTTTAAGTGTGCCAAATCAGGCAGGCACCCATCTATAACTACCTCCACTCCACCAAACGCCCAGGCAGGATCTTGCATCATGCATCATAACCCAGCCAGTGATCTCATCCAGTCTACAATCTTGCATGTGCAGGATTACAACCCATGTTCGAACACCGCTCTGCTGTGCAACAAGGGTGTTGTGTATGTCCCGCGTCCTACGTCATCAACACTTGATCGACCCGCGTGCGCAAACCTGTAACCACCCACACAGCTGGGATGCGGTTGAAAGCTAGCCATTCAACGTCGCGGACGGGACGTTTGCTAATCGCTGATGTGCGCCAGGGCTTGCGGCCGGTGTGGGTGATTGGATGTGGGTGTGAGTGGGGTGGAGCTAGGAAAGTGACAGGGAATGACTTCAAGGCAGTAGTTGTTGTACGACTATGGACCGGCCCCATCGCATTGCACATGTGAGAGCACCTGAAGGAGTATGCGTAGCATCCGCATAGTAGTATCTT
>Ga0265780_10009280_pt1 | contig 11811 bp, 6 predicted proteins | sample P1T30metagenome_FD_192432 | JGI IMG/M metagenome (GOLD analysis project Ga0265780, IMG submission 192432) | Plant litter microbial communities from East Loma Ridge, Irvine, California - P1 T30 | ecosystem: Environmental > Terrestrial > Plant litter > Unclassified | place: USA: California... | reverse complement strand
CGTGAGATTTGTCTAGGGCCGCTCACGCTTCGCATGTTGTTCGAGCTGTATGCACCGGATGAGATTCCTCCCAACGCAAACGCGTTCGGTTTGTATGGCAGCTACTGGATCAGCAAGGTCCAGGATGACGCCCGCGTTGGCGGTATATCCGCAAGCGCCGCAAGGATCGATTTGACCGAAACGGTGATGACCCTGGCCGCCGCGATGATGGGCGGCGGTGCCCCTTCCCTGACATCGCAAAAGAAGAATCTGCTCGTTTCGAACAATTCGCTCGACGCCGGCAATGTGAGCGAACTCGTCAATCGCAACCTGTTGATCGAGGGACCAAGCGGGTCGCTCGAATTCTTTCACCAGACTTTTTTCGAATACGCCGCTGCCAAGGCGATGGCCGCACACGGCGCGGACGTTGCAAAGATCGCGAACGCGGTGCTCGAGCACAAGGAGAATTACTTCCTGCTGCCGGTATACGAGCAGGTCCTGCTGATTCTTGCCGAAACCAGGCCCGAGCAGTGGACAGAGCTCGATGCTTTTGCCGGACAGTTCGTTCAGGATGGTCATCCCGCCCTAGTCAACTGCGGCATGTACCTGCACATGTTTTCTTCGCGCGGCTGTACAAGCGTTGCTGCCCGACTGATTGTCGAAATCGAAAGAGGAAAGAAATCCCTGCTCAGGCTTTATGTCCAGCTTTTGCCGAATCTCCAGCCGGACCGTGCTGGAGAAGTGATCGACGTGCTCAAGGCAGCGTGGAAAAGATCCGGCTGGGAGTTCATTGAACCAGCCGTCAATCTCCTGGCGTGGTTATCGAAGAACGATTGGAGCGGCTGCAAGCGTTTCATGACGGATTTCGATGCGGTACGTGTGCTGTACGCATCTGGGGCGTCAGCAGCTCCCATCGACAGAATACTCATCGATATCCTGTCCCCCGGGCTGGACGACGAGCCGGCGTGGGTGGTCGACAGGTTGATCGAACATCGACGCGGCTCGTACTGGCACCCTCTTGTCCTGGATTTCATCGCGTCCAACCCGTCGGTAATCGCGTCCTGGCCCGCCAAAAAAATCAATTGGTTGATCGAGGAACTTTACGAAAAAGACGATCAGCCGGCTGCACGTCCGGCGCGCACGTCCTCGCCACGTCTCCTTGCCGTGCTCTGGAGCGAGCACCCTGGCATGGCGCCTTCCGACATCTCGACGATCGGCCATTTGCCTGCGAACCGTCTCAAACTGACGCTGCGCGCACTTGCCCACCCGGAGTACGCGCTGCCAGCAGGATTGCTGCTGAGGCTGGCCGCAGAATGCAGGCTGCAGAAGCAAGCGGCGCAACTTCACACTTTCTTGAATTCGTTTGCCTTCGTCGTATTGGCAAACCGGACCGGGCATAACGTCGATAAATATCCGGCGGTTGAAGAGGCCGTCATCGAATTGCTCGAGCAATTTGCGTCGGCTTACCACGGTATCGACCATGTTATCGAAACGCCGCGTAACCGTGTCATTGCACGGTTCTGCCAGCGCCTGTTTGTGTCGGGCATCAGCATCGACAGGATGTCCGATCTGCTGCAACAGATCGGTTCGGAACAATGGCTGTCGCTAGAAAGTATCAACAGCTTGTTCCCAGTCGCGCTCCATCTGCATATGCCGCACGCGGTCGAGGCATTCGAGCGCGTGTGCGCAGAACCACTCTCATTCAAGCCGGTCATAAAACGCTTGGGCGGCACATTACGGGGATTCGAATTTTCGGAAACGCACTTGTCAGTTGTCCTGCGACTTGCCATTGCCAGCGGCAATCCTGGTCCGGTCTTGGATTTATTACGCGATGGGCTGAGCACAATCGACGCGCCAGCACTGGGGTCGGCGCTAGCGCCGGTCAGTGCGCAGCTGCTCGCGCTTCAGGATCTGATGCTGAGATCGGATTACCGCGGTCCGAAAACGGTCGCGTACGAATTGCTCGCCCGGCTGATGGAACTGGGCGTGCTGCCCACGATGCCTGTCGACGCGGTATCCGAGGTCATGGCGCAGGCGGGAGGAAACAACAAAAAAGTCGCCGCCATTCCGCTGCTGGAACGCGCCGCACAGGCGGGTGAGCCGAACGAGGCGATCAAGGTCCTGCTCGATCTTGGAACGCCATTGGGACATCAAAAGCAAAAACGGATCGTTCAAGCCCTTCATGTCATCCTGCAGCCCGAACGGGCTGTCCCGCCCGCCGACATTCTTTGCCATATCGCCGCCTTCGGCTTCCAACGTATCGAAAACGAGCCGCGTGCGCACTTGGTCGGCAAGATCGTGTGGGGATACTGCCAAGTGGGCGATACCGGCGCGGCCAACGCGACCGCGCTGCAATTGCTGCGCAACACAGACATACGCTCGATGGGGACGACTCAAAAGCGCACGCTGGCACATCACCTCGACAAGACCTTCCAGCTGTTGTTCAGCCGCCTCAATACCGAACAGATCGCGCCGTACATTGCCGAACTGGAAGACGGAGACGCGCATCTGGGCCGATTGACCGTAGTGGCCTTGTGTAAAAGCCGGCGCGCCGACATTCAGGCGCATTTGCAAGCCATCCTCGCGTCGCAGAAAATCGACCAGGACTTGAAACGGGTGGTGCAAGGCTATCGCCGCTTTGGATTGGCAAACCTATAGCGGGCCGCGGCAGCGGCCTCGACAACGTGCCCAGAATCTGTCGCGTGAGGTCGCGCTCGACGTTGCACTGCCCTCGGCCTCGGCCGCAGCGACCAATCTGTCTAACGCTGGGGAATATCGCACGCGGTCTGCACGTTCCTGAAACGTAAACTCCACCACTGAGCTCGCTGCACCTTAGCGCGGAATGACACCACGTGCTTGACAGGCAATGTCGCGCTTTCTACTAAAGTCTGCACAAAGTCGCACATCCTAGACATTACCGCATTCACTTTTGCTTATTTCATAAGTGAATTTCAGGGAATAATCAGAGTCGCCCCCGTATTACTTTAGAACGATCCGAAACGCGTTCGCATGCCAGTCAAGGGCTTACTCACAAGTTCTTCTCCAATTTCGAGGGTTTGAAGAATTTCTCGGAGGACGCACGCTCCGCAATGACAGGCATTCGGGATGATGTGAGCAACCGGCAAAAAGACCGGTCAGGTGTCAGGCAATCCCGCCTATTTTTATCAATCCCGGCCTGCTGGCAGGGACACCTTCAAGGAGACAGAAGCATGAAGATCAAACTCTCGACTTCCCTCGTCTGGTTCGCATTGGCAGCAAGCTCTGCTACAAATGCGGCAGACTACCCGACCAAGACGATAACGATGATCGTTCCGTTTGCGGCTGGTGGTCCCAGTGACACTATCGCCCGCTTGCTGGCGCAATCGATGGGGACCAATCTCAAGCAACAGATTATTATTGAAAATGTTGGCGGTGCAGGCGGTACGCTGGGAGCTGCGCGCGCGGCCCGTTCCAATCCGGACGGCTATACGATCTTTGTCCATCATGTTGGGCATGCCACGGCGCCAAGTTTATATCCCAAGCTGACTTACAACAGCATCGACAGTTTCGAGCCGATTGGCCTCGCGACCGATGCAGCATCGACGTTGATCGGCCGGAAGAATTTCCCGGCGAAAGACATTAAGGAGCTGCTTTCCTACGTGAAGGCGAACAAGGATAAGGTGACGCTCGCTAATGCCGGGGTTGGGGCAGCATCGCACCTGTGCGGCATGCTTTTCATGAGCGCAATCGGTGTAGAACTCACCACCGTGCCGTACAAAGGTACTGGCCCCGCGATGAACGACCTGCTGGGCGGCCAGGTCGACCTGATGTGCGACCAGGCGACAAATACGATGAGCCACATCAGGAGCGGAAAAGTTGCAGCGTATGCGGTAACGTATAAAGCCCCAGTGGCGAGCTTGCCAGGTCTACCTCCGCTGGCCAGTGCAGGCTTGCCTGGCTTCGAACTGTCGGTCTGGCATGGCGTCTATGCTCCGAAAGGAACACCCAAGGAGGTGGTGAACAAACTAAGCAGCGCACTGCAATTTGCCGTACAGGATCCCACTGTTAAAAAACGGCTTGCGGACCTCAGTACGGACGCTGTGGCCCCGAACCGTGCCACCCCCGAAGCGCTCCGCACGCATTTGAAGGCGGAAATCGATAGGTGGGGGCCAATCATCAAGAAGTCCGGCAGCTACGCCGAGTAAGGGCTTCTCAACCCTAAGCTGAAGCCGTGCCGACCTTGGCAAGGCTTCAGCCCATCCTGTGTGTGAATTCAGAATGTGTGACGAATGCCGAGGTTAAACGCGCGGTCGCCGGAGCCAGCTTCCGTATTGTTAGCGACGGTATAGCCTGCACCGTTCTCGTTGTCGATTGCGCCATATACCGTGTAGAGAGTGGTCCGCTTGGATAGCAAATACAGGTAACCCACACCGAGCGAGCGTGCATCCTGATTTCTTACGGTCTTGTCATCCTTGCGCTGCAACGTCACCACCAGATTACCAGGGCCTGCCGGCACGACGGCACCAAGCAGTATCTCGTTGCCGTCAGTAGAAGCGGTCGGAGCAACGCCACCATACGGATTGCTGTTGTTACCCAAAGGGGCGCTGTTGAAGCCTTTGTCGACACTGAAGGCGAAATAGGCCTTGAACACCTGGAAGTCATAATTCGCCGCGAGCAGCTTGTTGCTGCCATTGCCGCGCGTGACCGGCGTCACACTTGGTGCGGCAGCCACGTCTGAATTCTTTTGGTTGTACACGAGGCGCACGTTCAACGGGCCACTTGTATAGCCCAGCGAAGCGCCAATTTGACGGCCGGACTTGCTGCTCCCGACCTGCTCCCCGGCGCTGTATGCTACCTCCCCCGTGACGCCTTGCATGACTGGCGTCGCATACACCACCGTATTGCTGGTTCGTACATTGGTGCCAAAGTCAGGGAACAGGTTTTTCGAGCTGCCGGCATAACCCGTGGAGAAAGGATCGCCGACCTGCACGAGGGCCTGGTGCCAGGGCGTGTACTGGCGGCCGATCGTCAGCTGGCCCGCCTTGCCCTTGATCCCGACCCAGGCCTGGCGATTAAAGATCGTGCCGGCTGCGTCGACCTCGCCTGTGTCCAGCCTGTGGCCATTCTCAAGCAAGAACACGACCGAGGTTCCGCCGCCGAGATCTTCCGTGCCGCGAAAGCCAATGCGCGAGGCCGAGCCGACACCGCTGCTGATTTTGTTGACGCTCCCGGCTACGCCACCGCTTTCGTGCACGAAGCCGGCATCGGCGATGCCGTAAATAGTAATGTTGGTCTGGGCATGCGCTGCCCCAGTACTGGCAGCCAGGATGGCTGCTGCGATGACTTTCTTGTTCATGTCTCCTCCTTGTCGGGCATGGCCCATTTTTTGTTGGGAGATACGCTTGATCGACGGGCGCCAATTACGAGCACGCTCGCGGAAGCCATATCACGTGATGTAGCAGAACAGCAAAAAAGGCCTCGACCAATGGCCGAGGCCTTGGAAAATGCAATTACCCAGGAGAGTGGGTTTGATCAGCGACCACCGTTCCGACCAGAACCGCTGTCATGTTCACGATGCGGCGCACGGTGGCTGAAGGAGTCAGAACCTGCACTGGTTTTGCCGCACCAAGCAAAATCGGCCCGATGGCGACGTTATTGCCGGCAGCAACCTTCAACAGGTTGTAGGAGATATTCGCAGAGTCGAGATCAGGCAAAATCAGCAGGTTCGCATCACCCTCCAGCGTCGAGTCCGGCAAAAACTTCTGCCTCAAGCTAGCGTCAAGTGCAACGTCGCCATGCATTTCGCCGTCCACCTCCAACTCGGGCCCTCGCTGTTTCAAGATGGCCAACACTTCACGCATTTTTTGCGCCGAAGGCGCATCGCTCGACCCGAAGTTGGAATGTGAAAGCAACGCGACCTTGGGAACAATGCCGAAGCGCCGTATTTCCGCAGCTGCCAGCAAGGTGATCTCGGCGAGCTCGGCAGCGGTAGGGTTGAGGTTCACATGCGTGTCCGCAATGAAGAGCTGCCTACCTGGCAGGACCAGCGCACTCATCCCTGCATAGACGTTCGAACCGTCCCTCTTGCCGATCACCTGATCGATGAATTGCAGATGGAGATGTGTCGTGCTGATCGTCCCGCACATCATCCCGTCGGCTTCACCCTTACGCACCATCATCGCCCCGATGAGGGTCGTGCGCCTGCGCATTTCCAGTTTTGCCATCTGCTCGGTAACGCCCCGCCGGGACATGAGATCCCGGTACTCCATCCAATAGTCGCGGTAGCGAGGATCGTGATCGGTATTCACGACCGAGTAGTCTTTGTCTTTTTCAAGCCGCAAGCCTAGCTTTGTGATGCGTTGCTCGATCACGGCTGGACGGCCGACCAGAATCGGCTGGGCAATGCGTTCGTCGACGACGATCTGGACGGCGCGCAGCACACGTTCCTCTTCACCTTCAGCGAATACGATCCGTTTCCTGTCCGGCGCGGCAGTGCGTGCTGCCTGGAAGACCGGCCGCATCATGCTGCCGCTGTGATAGACGAACTGCTGGAGGTGCTGTGCGTAGGCGTCGAGATCGTCGATCGGGCGCGTCGCCACGCCAGAGTCCATGGCAGCCTTGGCAACCGCCGGCGCGATCTTGACGATCAGGCGCGGATCGAACGGCGTAGGGATCAGGTAATTCGGACCAAACGAGAGGTTACTCGTGTTATATGCTGTCGCCACAACGTCGCTCTGTTCTTGCCGTGCGAGTTCCGCAATTGCATTGACTGCTGCGATCTCCATTTCACGCGTGATCGTCGTCGCTCCCACGTCGAGCGCGCCGCGGAAGATATAAGGGAAGCACAATACATTGTTGACCTGGTTCGGATAGTCCGCTCGCCCGGTTGCCAGAATCGCGTCAGGGCGCACCTCTAGGGCAAGCTGGGGCAGGATCTCGGGAGTGGGATTGGCGAGCGCCATGATCAGTGGCCGCGGCCCCATGCCTTTCACCATCTCGGGCTTGAGCACGTTACCTGCCGAGAGCCCGAGGAAGATGTCAGCGCCCTCGATGACTTCACTCAGGCTGCGGGCGCTTGTATCGCGCGCATAACGCTCCTTCTTTGGATCCATCAATTCGACCCGGCCCTGGTAAACGACGCCGGCAAGGTCGGTTACGTAGATGTTACGCAGGTCCATGCCCAGGTCGACCAGCAGGTCCAGGCACGCAAGCGCGGCAGCGCCCGCACCCGATGCGACCAGCTTGACCTCCTCGATCGGCTTGCCAACGACCTTCAGTCCATTGATGATCGCCGCGGCGACCACGATGGCCGTGCCGTGTTGGTCGTCGTGGAACACAGGGATATTCATGCGCGCCCGGCACTGGCTTTCAACTGCAAAGCATTCCGGCGCCTTGATATCCTCGAGATTGATTCCCCCGAAGGTTGGCTCCAGCGCCGCGATGATGTCGACCAGCTTTTGCGGGTCCTTCTCGTTGAGCTCGATGTCGAACACGTCGATACCCGCGAACTTTTTGAAAAGTACCGCTTTCCCTTCCATTACGGGCTTTGAAGCCAGCGGGCCAATGTCGCCCAAGCCCAGTACCGCCGTTCCGTTAGTAACTACGCCAACCAGGTTGCCGCGTGCAGTAAAGCGTGCCGCATTGAGTGGATTGGCGACGATCTCTTCGCAGGCAAACGCCACCCCTGGCGAGTACGCCAGGGACAGGTCCCGCTGGTTGATCATCTGTTTCGTCGGGACCGTGGCAAGCTTGCCCGGCTTGGGGAACTCGTGGTAGTCGAGAGCTGCCTGGCGCAGCAAAGATGCTTCGGTTGTCATATTGAGTCTCGTTTGTCTGAGTATTGCGTCGCGTCGATTAAGCGTGGCTCTTGTTCAACACGCCTACTGGCACGGCCGGGGTGTCAGACACACTTTCTGCCAAAGTTTCGTCCGGTAGCGCCGAACCCCGATCGAGGACGGCCCTGGCCTGGTCCATGTCGATCGCCTTCTCCCAGCGAGCAACGACGACAGTCGCCACACCGTTACCGACCAGGTTCGTGAAGGCCCGCGCTTCGTTCAGGAAGCGGTCCACACCCAACAGCAGGACCAGTCCTTCGACGGGAATCTTGTGCATGGAAGCCAGGGTGGCAGCCAGAGCGACGAAGCCAGCTCCGGCCACACCAGCCGAGCCCTTTGAGGTGAACAGCAAGACGCCGAGCAGGATCAACTGGTCCCACAGGGTCAGGTCGATGTTCATCGCCTGAGCAATGAAGATGGCTGCCATCGTCAGGTAGATTGCCGTCCCGTCCGCATTGAAGGCGTAGCCGGTCGGCAGAACCAGGCCGACCACCGGCTTCTGGATTCCCAACTTTTCGAGTTTGATCAGCATCTGCGGCAGCACGGCTTCCGTCGATGCAGTGCCAAGCGTGACGAACAGCTCATCCTTGATGTAGCGCATGAACTTAAACAAGGACAATCCACAAGCACGCATGACGACGCCCAGTACGAGCACGATGAACACGGCAGAAGTCAGGTAGAGGCACAGAATCAGCTGTCCGTAAGACAGCAGCGTGCCAATACCATATTTGCCCACGGTAAAGGCCATGCCGCCAAAGGCGCCTAAAGGTGCGACATACATAGCAATCCGTACCACGCCGAACATACCGTGCAGGAACTGATCCAGGATGTTGACGAATGGTTCGACCGTTTTGCCGGCACGTGCCAGTGCAACGGCGAACAGCACCGAGAAAAAGATGATCGGCAGCATATCGCCGTTGGCGAAGGCTCCGACAACGCTGTTCGGCACGATATTCAGGAGGAAGTCAAACGCGCCGCCCTGTTGCTGTGCCTTTTGCGTGTACGTCGCCACTGTCGACCCATCGATGAGTGCGGGGTCGACGTTCATGCCCGCACCGGGCTTGAACAGGTTCACGACGACAAGACCGATTACCAGGGCGAAGGTTGACGCGATTTCGAAATAAAGGACTGCTTTCAGTCCGACACGCCCTGCCTCATGAACATTGTTCATGCGGGCGATGCCGACGACGATCGAAGCGAAGATGATTGGCGCCAGCAACATCTTGATCAGTTTGATGAAGAGGTCGCCCAGGGGTTTGAGTTTGGTGCCAAGCTCGGGCATGAAATGGCCGAGCAGGATGCCAACAACGATGGCAATTAAAACCTGTACATAGAGTTTGGAAAGATATTTCCCGACGAAGGTGGATCGCATGCTTGTCTCCTTGCGTGTTAATTTCCGGCCTGCGGAAAGACAGGAGTGACCGCGGCAGGTGCACCCTCGAGCGCCCTGCCGTACTCACTGTCTTATCGACTGGATTTTTTTTGACCGCGCCTCTTATCTGCAGGGCGTTTGCGGTCCAATGATGCTTAAGCCGACAGCTTTAGCATTTCGGCGTAAAGGTCTGCCTTGCCTTCGAAACCAATGCCTGGAAGGTCAGGCATGGTGATGTAGCCGTTGTCGACCTTGACACCGTCCGGGAAGCCACCGTACGGCTGGAACAGGTCCGGGTAGGACTCGTTGCCACCCAGGCCCAGGCCTGCAGCGATGTTGAGCGACATTTGATGACCGCCGTGTGGGATGCAACGCTTTGGCGACCAGCCGTGCTCACGCAGCATGTCGAGCGTGCGCAGGTATTCGACGAGGCCGTACGACAGCGCGCAGTCGAACTGCAGCCAGTCGCGGTCGGCACGCATGCCGCCATAACGGATCAGGTTGCGTGCGTCCTGCATCGAGAACAGGTCCTCGCCGGTTGCCATCGGGTTCTTGTAATAGTTGCGCAGCGTTGCCTGCAGCTCGAAGTCGAGTGGATCGCCCGGCTCTTCGTACCAGAACAGGTCGTACTGCGACAGCGCCTTTGCGTACTGGATCGCGGTGTCGAGGTCGAAACGGCCGTTGGCGTCTACCGCCAGCTTCTGCCCATCCTGCAGCACCGACAGGATGCTGTCGATACGGCGCAGGTCTTCGTCCAGCGAGGCACCGCCGATCTTCTTCTTCACGACCGTATAGCCGCGGTCGATGTAGCTGCGCATCTCGTCTTTCAGCTTGTTGTGGTCCTGACCCGGGTAGTAATAACCGCCTGCGGCGTAGACGAAAATATTCCGGTCCGGCTGGCCATTGCCGTAACGGTCGGCCAGCAGCTGGAACAGCGGCTTGCCTTCGATTTTTGCCACGGCATCCCAGATCGCCATGTCGATGGTACCGATCGCCACCGAGCGCTCGCCGTGGCCGCCAGGCTTCTCGTTGGTGAACATGCAGTTCCAGATCTTGTGCGGATCGAGGTTGGTGCCGGCGTCATCGACCAGCGAGGCCGGATCCGCTTCCAGAATGCGCGGGATGAAACGTTCGCGCATCAACTTGCCCTGGCCGTAGCGGCCGTTGGAATTGAATCCGTACCCGATGACAGGCTTGCCATCGCGGATCACATCGGTGACAACTGCTACCAGACTCAAGGTCATCTTGCTGAAGTCGATGTACGCGTTCCGGATCGGCGAGCTGATGGAAACGGTTTTTTCGCGGATTTCTACAATCTTCATGAATGTCTCCTGGGAAAATCGCATGGCTTGGATGCGATTGTGTGTGGGAATGTCAGTAGATTAATCCTCAAAAACCGTTTTATAATTCCCCCAAATTCATTTGTGAAGTGAGATGAAGTGAAGAGTGAGCCCACATCGGACATGCAGTTTTTCATATTGGTCGCGAAGCACGGCAGTTTGGCTGCCGCAGCGCGGGCGATTGACCTGACACCTCCGGCGGCAACGAAGCGCTTGGCTGCGCTTGAAAGCCGGTTGGGGGTGCGGCTCCTTAACCGGACGACGCGCAGCGTGAGCCTGACGAGCGAGGGTGAAACCTATCTGCGGCACGCGATGCGAATTCTGGAAGAGATAAAGGACATGGAGGACGCGGTATCGCAGGCACGCGCCACTCCACGCGGGCTGCTGCGCGTGAACGCTACCTTGGGCTTTGGGCGGACGTCGATCGCGCCATTGGTTTCCGCGTTTGCGGTTCGCTATCCGGAGGTTGAAATCCAGATGGAAGTGACGGACAAGCCGATCGACCTGGTTGACAGCGGCTTTGATCTGGCCATCAGATTTGGCGCCCTGCCCGACAAACGCCTGAATGCGCGCCGCATTATGTCCAACCGGCGCTTTCTCTGCGCCTCCCCGAGCTATCTCGAACGCCACGGCACGCCAGCTAGCCTGGCCGACCTAGCCCACCATCGTTGCATCATCCACCGCCAAAACGATGATGCATATGGTATCTGGCGTTTCCAGCATCACGATCACACCGAGGTGGTGAAGGTCCACGGCGCGCTGTCGAGCAATGATGGCGACATCGTCCTTGGATGGGCATTGGACGGCCACGGGATCCTAATCAGGTCGGAATGGGATCTGGCCAAATACCTCGACAGTGGCAGGCTGAAGATTGTACTTCCAGAATTCACGCTACCTGCGGCCGACCTGTTCGTGTACTACCCGAGCCAGCGTAACCAGACAATCCGTGCGCGAGCGTTCATCGACTTCCTTGCGCAGCAGTTTCAGGCTCCACAAGCGGCCCGACTAAGCCGTACGAAAGTGCGCGAACGAAAGAATGAACTTTCGTAAGCGCCGCAAGAGTCAACTCATGGGGCACTTGAAGGCAGATGTCCTGGCAAGATGGATGAAGGATGGGGCGAGAAAGAGTTTCGATCTTCCTACGCAATAGATCGCCCAAGCTTCCATCGCTGACTTTACCGGTAATCCCCCCACAAAAAGAGCGCGATCAGAAGTAGAATTTTCTACTTAAGACACAGAAAGCTCTACATGAAGACGTCCCGCTTTACCGACAGCCAGATCATCGCCATCCTCAAGCAGGCTGAAG
>Ga0265780_10009279_pt1 | contig 11812 bp, 7 predicted proteins | sample P1T30metagenome_FD_192432 | JGI IMG/M metagenome (GOLD analysis project Ga0265780, IMG submission 192432) | Plant litter microbial communities from East Loma Ridge, Irvine, California - P1 T30 | ecosystem: Environmental > Terrestrial > Plant litter > Unclassified | place: USA: California... | reverse complement strand
AATCCCTCACTCCCAAGCAGGCATGATACGCAAATAGACTTGAACATACCGCAAAGGGCAGTCTTCATATACTGTCGATTCCAGACGGTTTCTTCTCCCAGCCAATACAATACTGAGATAGGATATTTAAATAGAAACTTATCAACATACCGCAAAGAGACACTTCCCGCAGACTGTGGAATATAGACGGCGTCTTCTCCCAGCCAATCCCTCGCACGCAAGCAGATAGAAATCTCTTAACATACCACAACGAGACAATGTCGAATACAGACGGCCTCCCCTCCCAGCCAATCCCTCGCTCCCAAGCAGGCATGATACGCAAATAGACCTCAATATACCGCAAAGGGACACTTCTCAGATATCGTGGATTACTGACGGCCAACCCTCCCAGCCAATCCAATCCAGCCCTTCACAAGCCAGCAAGCAGATACATCCCCTTCAACATACCGCAGACACACATCGTGGGCCTCTCACTCCCAGCCAATCCAACACCTGTCACCAAGATAGAACACCAAGATAGACACAAACACTTCCCAAACATACAGCATACCAACAAACGAGCCCAGTTTCTCACAACCCCATCTGTCGGTCTCGCATTCCCAGCCAATCGCTACCAGAGCAGAATCCAGAGACCCGGAACCATTTCAGTATCCACGCGCGTCGAAATCCTGCAGAACACATCCCAAAAGATTATCCTAGCAGCATGGCCTGACGTCCATCCCACCATTCCAATTGACCACGCCCATGCGCGCCGAGCCGTGCCGTCCCGGAACCCGACGTCATGTTTACACCGGACGCGTACTCGTACCGGTACTCGTCCCAAACCCGCGTGTAAGCGCGCAGACCTGGAACAAGGCACATCATGCGAAAGAAAGGAGTAAACTTGAAACATGCCGACTCGAATAAGCGCTGTACATTTTGTTGTTACGCAAATACTTTGGGAAGAGTAACTATCTACGAAGAAGAAGAAAAAAATCAATGTCGGTACCAAGGGATAATATAGTCAACCAATACACCCACGCAACGCATACATAACGCAAACATAGCCAGTACAATACCAAGACAGGATACATACAGATACCCGCGTCTGTCATACTCCTTACTCTTACTCTTCCAGATACGACAGCTTGCGCATTTCGCCGAGCCGGACGCGCGCTTGACTGAGTTGATTCTCAAGCTGCAAAATCTCGACCTGTCCATAACATTAGCACACTCCAAGCTCACTTTAAGTTGAGACGACGTACCTGCTGCTCCATCTGCCTCGTCTTGAACTCACGATCCCCCATCTTCGCATAGTCCTCCACCTGCCCATCATCGCGGTTCTTCTGCGCGATAATCTCCTGGACCTGGCGAACCAGACTCCTACACGCCGCTGTGACCGCCTTACTCGCTGTCTCGAGACGATCCTGGGTCTTGCTCATGAAGCTAGCCTTTACACGAGACGCAGCCACGAGCTGGGCGGTCGAGGCCGCGACATCGTTGGACGCGACGATGAGCTGCTCAGGGGAGTTGCGCCCGGAAATGACACCGTCGGCCGTCTCGATGAGCGTATTCGTGGATGTTGCGACGGCTTTGGCGGCGCTGATGAGGCCTTCGGTCCAGCGGTTGTGTTTCTTGTAGAATTGCGTCTTGGACATGGAGCCGCGGCCTTCGCGCACGATTTCTTGCTGCGAGGTGGTGGCGGCCTTGATGAGCTGGGCGATGGCATTCGTGACAGCGATGGCGGCTTCCAGGATCGAGTCGTGGATCTTGAGCTCGTAGGTGGAGTATTGGTCTCGTGGTTTGTTCTTCAGCTTGGAGAGACGCTCGGCTGCGGCTTCGATGGCATTGGCGGCCTTGGTCAGCTCATCGTCAACCAATTCGCCGAGATCGCCTGCGGCGTTTGTGATCTTGCTCTTGGGAGCGAAGGCGTCTGCCAGCTTGGACAGACTCTGGAGATTGCGCACGACTTCGGTGCTGTTGTTGATGACGACGTTGATCTTTTGCTCGGCATCGTGATCGTAAAGGCGAACTGACTGCACGTTCCTAAAGAACCTAATCGTGGAGGTTGCCGAAGCTCGTGCGGCATTGATCAGCTGGTCAGCCTTATTCTCATCCGATGCAAACCTTGTGAGTCCCTTGGTGTTTACAAGTACATCGACAAGCGAGCCAGAGAAGCTATTGACGGCGTTGATCACCTCCGCGTGATTCGCATTCGGTCCGTCGGCGATGAAGTTGTTGAAAGCCGTCGAAAATTCCATGGTACACGTCGACGCTTTCTCGATCTGTGACAGGACGTAAGGTCCAGTAGCATTCTGGTTGCCAGCCTGCATTGGGGAGTCGAGCTCATAGAGCGCATCGTCGACTCGCTGGACACCCGCCTGTAGAACCGAGTCAATGATGTCGTTGATCTTCTGAAGACTTTCCTGAATCATCGTGTCCAGGTGGCCATCAATGGCAGAGTCGTTGGCGTTGGCGTTGAGCTTGAGATCGTTCAGCTCGAGCAAAGTTTGGTCCATGCCGGCACGGAAAATCTCCAACTCTTCTTCCTTGTCACGAAGCTGTCGCTCGAGGTCTGAATCACCTTCGCGGTGCTTCATCTGCATGTCGTCCAGCATTCGCGTCTTGTTTCGCAGAGCTTCCTCAAGATCGGCGATCTCGCGGTTATGTCTCGACAGCATAGCTGACAGCTCTGAGCCCTTGCCGCGCTCTGAGTTGTCGGCTCGATCCAGCGCAGCGCGGAGTTCACGCTTGACCTTCTCGAGCTCGTCGCGAGCTCCGCCGGTGCTTCGATCCTTCTCCATAAGTGCACGGTCGCGCTCGCGGATCATGTCGGCCAACTCAAGGTTCTTCGTCTTCAGCTCTCGTTGCAGTCTGTCGCGTCCGTCAATGGCTTCCTGAGCCGAATTCGCCTTGAGCTGGACTGCTTTGAATTTCTGAAGAAGTTGGAGATGCTCGTGTCGCAGTTGTGAGTAGAGTTTCGCTAGCGACTCGTACTTGGACCGCCATGTGTTCAGCTGCTCCTGCAGCGCACGAATCTGGTCGTCCTTGGAGCCGATCTGCTGGCCGTAGTTCTGGTTCATCTGGTTGAGTTCACCCTCGAGGGCCTTCATCCTCTGATCGTATTGCTGCAGCATAAGCTGATCTTGCTCGTACTGCGCCCGCGCGTTCAGGTTCTCTCGCTCGAGCTCCGCAAGTCGGCCCTGTGTCTGTTGTTGGTACTGATCGCGCATGAGCTGCTCCTGTGCGAGACGGGCCTGTTCAGCCTGCAACCGCTGCTGCTCCTGGAAATCCTGCTGAGCCTGCATTTGTGATTGCTGTTGCTGGCGCTGTGCATCTTCCCATTGTTGCGCCAGCCTTCGCTGCTCTGCCTCGTACTCCTCTTGCTGTCTTCGCTGGTCGTTCTTCCAGAACTCATTGATCGGCTCAGGGTCGACTTCGGGTGCGCGTGGTGCTGGTGCGGGCTCCTCGGGCCTCTCGTTACGTGGCCTTGCGGGTAGAGCTGGGGCGTTCTCGTCTTCGGCGAGGAGATTTGGTGGTTCCTGGGGCAGGCTTGGCACCTTAATCAAGCTTGTGAGGTATCGGAGGTTCGAGCACTCGTAGTAGAACTTGACGAGACGGTAATGCTGCGCATCGTATCGGCCGCGAAGGGGAGACAGCGCCTCGTCATCACCAAGCGCTGTGTGGATTAGCTGTGCCCACGTCAGGACATTGTAACCACCTACTGGTATGCATGGCACGCAGCATGCTGGTAATGAACTTGTAGATTCCATAGCTCTCCAGGACGAGGGGAACCAGAGCCGCAATACGACACTCGTTGTTGGCGCCGCTGCGGAAGTGCGAGAATATGAGCTTCTGGAAGGCATCGATCTGGTCCTGCAGCGTCATGAGATCCGAGATGGTCTCGTATCCCTCGTTGGGGTCATTGATGGACTTGAGACTGATGTACTCCTCATACTCGAACGTGCCGTTGAACTCTGGGTGCTGGCGGTGGAAGGCCAGCTTGGCGGTGAGGTAGTAGATGTACTCGGAGATGAGCGGCGCATATCCTCGCATGCCATCGCCGGTAGCTTGGCCTCGCGACAAGCTCTCGAGCCAGCTGGTGTGCGATTGCGCCTCCTTGAGGACGGTGGGGTGGCCTTCCTGGAGGACTTTGTGGACGGTGATGAGCGCCTTGAATGTCTGGATCTCGTCGGCGAGGATTGGCTGGCTGTGGCGAGGTCAGCATTGCAGTGATGCGACAACTCTTCGTGTCTTGAAAGACTGGGACGTACACTTTCATGCCCGACCAGAAGCTCTGGGAGCTCTTATGGTCCCACGTATACACGATACATGCTCGCACGTGCTTCCCTGTACCTTGATCAGCCTCAACTTCATCTTCTCGGCATGCGCGGACGTGCGTTTTGGCGAGACTTCGTCGATGCTCGTGGCCTTTTTGATATTGCCGGCAAGCTCCGACTCTTGCCTGCGCGCGTAAGCTTGAATTGCTGGTAAAGACGACGCCATGTTTGGCAGACGCAGGTAAACGTAAGCTTACCTCCCCATATCGACATTTCGTGAAGACATTGCGGTGGTCGCAGCTGCCTTCCTGGCTATCCGCGTGCGTGGTGTGGTTACGTCTTCCGTTTGGGCTGGAATCGATGCAGTTGGTGTGAAGCAGAAGGAAGGCGCGACCGCAGCAGTAAGTGAGTGTGGGAGCCTAGTGCAGATGTGCTGAGCGATTCCACCGTTCGATATTTGGTCGACTTGGAGCTATCGCACTGCGCCGGCCTCTGGAGTCGAGGACGCCGCACTTGGCGGTGCTTCCGAGCTCCTCCAGCTTCGTCATCCCGCCGCGCCATCCAATTAGCCCTTTTCTTCCCCAGGCTGCTGCCTCGCCCGTTCATACAACGCATACGCGGCTGCATACGCACACATGTTCACTGAGTTGTACATCGTGTGAAGGAGGGCTGAGAAGATGCACAACTGCGAATAGAGTCACTCAACGCGCATTGGACCCTTGATGCATGCTCTCCACGCTACCGATCAGCACCGCGTGCTGCAGGACAACGCATTGAATTGTCAAAATTGTATGTCATTCTACATGCTATGTTCATGTTTTGTCCGGGGTATAAACGCCACGCAATGCTATGTATACAGAAATGATGCTGGAGATGACGGCACGAAGTTATACCGCCTCACTTTTGCTGCCTTTGCTGAGGTATGAAGCCATGGGGTCAGAGGCGGTGATCTTCTTTCTTCGATACTGCTCAAATTCTTCTTCTGTAATACCGTCGGTCATCTGCTGTATCGTGCGTTTGCGCGAGGCAGCGTCTTGCTTTGCCTTCTCTTCGCGCTCGGGCGCATTGGGCACGTGCTGCTGCAGAGCCTCGTCTTCCTGCCATGCGATGGCCTTGGGTACTTCTTCGAGGTCGGCGCCGGTTCGCATGCGGTCGGCCAGCTCGAAAGCTTCTTTGCCGGCATCCCCGGTGCAGTAAGAGTTTTTGACAGTCGAGTGACAGCATGCGAAGCCCCATTGGAAGTTCGACCACCAGCTGCCCCAGACTGAAGTGTGGTTGTTCAGGAGGACGTCTTCCGCGTACTTCGACTTCGCTTTGATCTTTGGCGCGCCCTTGATCCTGCCTCGCTCGTCGTACTCGACGTACTTTTCGTTCTCGGTGACGGCGAGCTTGCGCATGTTGTCGTCGTTGAACTTTGCTTGCGTGCCGTACTTCTCGGCCAGCGCCTTTGCGCGCGTGGCCTTGTGCTCTTCGGCCTCCTTGAGCTCCTTCTTGCGCATGACCTCGCCAGATGTGGGGTTGGCCTGCAGATGCAGCTTGTTCCTGTCGCCGCGCTCTTGTGTTTCCCAGGCGTATCGCTGAGCCCGCTCGAACTCTGCTGCGTCGCCAGATGCTTTTTGGAAGCCCTCCTCTGCCACCAGCTTGGAGGCGTTATCTGATGTGACGCCGCTGTCGACCATGGATCGTGTCTTGGGATCGTACTTTGCAGAGTCGAGGTCCAGGTTAAGCAAATACTTGGCCGTGTCTTCTCGTAACCGCAGATTCCTTGTAGATGTGGCCTGTTTCCGCCCCATGTCCGTCTCTGCATCGTACTTGTCGCCCTCGTCTTCGTCGCCAGAGTTGTCCTCGCCCTCGCCCGCCTCCTTGGCCTTCTTCCTGATCTCCTCCAGCGTCTTGTATTCGTCGATGACTTCCTCGAAGTTGGACGCATCGTAGCCGTTCCAGCGGTCGCGCTTGGCATCAAACCCCAGCTGCACGTCCTCAATGACCTCGTCGGCCTCGATGTTCTTGCCGGTGAACTTTGCGCCCTGCTTGCGTGGCCGGCTCAGACAATCCTTTTTCTTGTGGGTCATGGCGCCGCAGTTCTCGCAGGCGCCCTTGCGGTACTTTGTCGCGGCGGGCCCGGTCTTCTTGCCGCGGTCGTACCACTTGGAGTCCTGCTCCTGCTTCTGCAGACGCTGGTGCTCGAGGTAGTCATTCTCGCCGCCCGTCTCGTCGATGGCATAGAACGGCTTCTTGGAGATGAAGGACGGGATGTACTCGTTGCGCTCCTTGGCGGCGGCACTGACGTCCGGCTTCTTTGGCTGCGACGGCGGCATCGCGGGTTGTGGAATGTGGTGGTGGTGAGTGCAGCAGCGGTTGGTTGGTTGGATGTCGGCGAAATGTGGAGAAATAGCGTCCGGGTAGGGCTGCAGATGGGCTCACGGGACCGCGCGACAGGATTGCGGCGCGCGTTTGTTGATGCGTCCGCGTCTCTTTCACCCGAACCGGCATCGAAGCCCGATTAGTCTTCTTGGTGGCGACCATGTTGGATCTGGCCGCGCCTTACACACACCGCGAGACAGAGACATGGAGACGTTCCGCTTCCGTCTGAACTGCATTGACAACTACCAGGCCACGCCCACTGACCTCGACCCCGTGCTGCGACGCAGGGCAGGGCCCTCGCAGCGGCAGGGCGCGCCCCAGGTCCCCGTCATCAGGGCATTCGGCGCGACGGAGACGGGGCAGAAGGTGTGCGCCCACATCCACGGCGCGCTCCCGTACCTGTACCTCGAGTACAGCGGCAGTCTGGACAAGGATGTCGGTACGCTTTGTAAAGAAACAGTGTGCAGACGTGGTACTGAAAGACCGCAGTGAACGCGTACATCCTCGCCCTGCGCGCCTCCATCGACCACGCCCTTGCCACCGTCTACCGCCGAAATGCATACGACGGCAAGTCTGTCTACGTGGGGCACATCTCGCTGGTCAAGGGCGTGCCCTTCTTTGGCTACAGCGTCGGCTACAAGGTCTTCCTCAAGGTCTACATGCTCAACCCCTTCCACATGACACGCTTCGCAGACCTGCTGCACCAGGGAGCCATCCTGAACCGCGTCTTCCAGCCCTATGAGAGCCACCTGCAGTACCTCCTGCAATGGATGTGCGACTACAACCTTTACGGCTGCGACTACATGGACTGCGCAAAGGTCCTGTTCCGTGGGCCAGTCCCCGACAGCGACGAGATAGACGTCGCCACCCACAAGTGGCACGATACCTCTATCCCAGACAAGTGCATGGCCGAGGAAGACCAGTATCCGCGTCTGAGCCACTGCACGCTTGAGGTCGATATCTGTGTCCAAGACATACTCAACAGACACGAGCTGCAGTACCGTCCCATCCACCACGACTTTCTCGAGCGATCGAGCCAGATGCCGCGTAACCCCGACGACAAGTATGTGCCGTCCATGGCCGGCTTGTGGAGAGACGAGACGCGTCGGCGCAAGCGTCGCATGGGACTCTCCGACCCATCCAGCAGCCCGTTCCCGGCAGAAGTCATGGTGCCCATGTCTGCGGACCCAAGAAATCGGAACAAGGGGGGCTGGATACACGAAGAGGAGTACCGCGAGCTTGTAGGCAGGCTGATTGAGGAGGAGAAGCGCAGCAAAGGCAGCGTGAGCTACGACACATTTGTAAAGCCCATTGCAGGCCAAGCACAGATCAGAACCGCCGTCGAAAGTATTGAAGACCTGTATCCAGACAATTTGTCTTCCCAGCAGCTTCCCAACGAAGACAGAGAGCAAGTCGCTGGGCCTGAGCCAAACCATGCTAAGGATGACAACGATGGCGCGCGACAGCATGGCGAAAGTATTGTAGAAAGCGCACAAGTCGAAGACGAAGCAGACGTGGCGGCTCAGTCGGATGCAGAAGAGCAGCAGTCGCTTGACCCTCTGACCGTATCTTTGCTGCAAAGCTCAGAGGAAGGACAGGCTACCGATGAGCTGATCGATGAAGCCATCGATGTTGCAGAGCCGAGCGAGGATGGCTCCATAGGTGGATCGAACGAGTCTGACAGCGCACGTAAAAGAGCGCTCGAATTTACGAGCCAGGAATCGAGCAAACGTCAGCGCATTATGGTCAGCACACAGGGAAGCACTAAGCGTGTTGCGTTCCGGCATGGCCACGATGCCCACAATGAAGACGGACAGCCTGAGTCTCTCGAAGATGGTGCCCCGAGACCCGGTCAGTCCTCACAAGCGAGCATCAAAGCTCAGGGAGCTGGGGCACCTTCTCCCCTCGCGTTTCCTGTCGTAAAGAATCCCAATGCGCCCGAGACTGTCCTCCGTCTAAGTCAATCTGGCTACTCCAATTCGCAGGAAAATCCAAAGACGCCGGGTCCCAAGCATCTGAGCATCAGAGTCTCACAGCAAAGTCCAATCACTCCCTGGACCCATCAAAAGACATCACCAATGCTACCCAGTAATGGCAGCCCAAAGGCACATACCAACGCCATCGCACTGACAGAACAACTCGAAATATCTGGCGAGCACAAGCGGCCAACCGTCTACTTCAGCTTTCTGCCACCACCATCTGAAGTCGTTGAGTCTACAATGATGCACGCCGGCCTGCCGCCTGTCATATATCAGGACGCATATTACAGCCAAGAGAAAGACGTGCCAGCTCGAGCTCGTGAGTATGCTGGCCGTGAGTTTAAGCTGCAGAGTGCAACACTTCCATATTTGCCTGCCTTCGACCCAACGGGCAAGTCTTTGGCGAATATTGGTGAGCATCCGGCAATTATTCTGGACAAAGCAAAACAGAGGTCTGCGTACAGGAACCGGTCCCAGAGATGTAATCTGCGAAATTGGCAGATCTCCAGGTCACCACCCTCTTACAAAGAGGTGGAGGAATGGATGTCACAAGAGAATGAGGGACCGATTATACCAAAACCAAAGGAGGCAAAGAAGCCCGCAAGATTGTTCAAGAGGCCATTCCCAAAACACCTCTCCCAGATCGAAGGACCTACACAGAAGGACGAGCATGGTTTCAAGTACTCACAGAAGAAAAAGTCCACGAGCGTTAAGCACGAGGTGCAGTACATGAGCATCATGAGTCTCGAAGTGCATGTGAACTCACGTGAATCTTTGGTTCCTGATCCTGCCGAAGACGACGTGCAATGCATTTTCTATAGTATACAAGGGGAGGAAAACGCGACGACCGACCGCCCACGTGTCGGTATACTGTGTCTCTCGGACGATGATGGTATCGCCAGGCGCATCGCTAAGCAGGTTTCCGTCGATGTCGAGTACGAGGAAGATGAACTGGATCTCATCAATCGTATCGTGGACATTGTGCGCCAGTTCGACCCCGATATCCTTGCCGGCTATGAGGTGCACAACAGCTCCTGGGGGTTTCTCATTGAGCGAGCCCGCATGAAGTATGAGTACAATCTGTGCGACGAGATCAGCCGGATGAGATCACAGTCTCATGGCAGATTTGGAAAGGACGCGGACCGTTGGGGCTTCACGCACACCTCGACCATCAGGATCACTGGCCGCCACATGATCAACATCTGGAGGGCCATGCGCGGAGAGCTGAATCTTCTGCAATACACGATGGAGAACGTTGTGTTTCATCTTCTCCACAAACGCATACCTCACTACCAGCACTCAGATCTGACCAAATGGTACACAAGCTCAAGGCCCAGGGACCTCGCTAAGGTTCTGGACCACTTCCTTACCCGGGTGCAGCTCAATCTCGATATTCTCGAAGTCAACGAGATCGTCCCACGTACAATCGAGCAAGCTCGACTTCTTGGGGTTGACTTCTTTGCGGTCATATCCCGGGGTTCGCAGTTCAAAGTTGAATCCACCATGTTCCGCATCGCAAAGCCTGAGAACTTCATCCTCATATCTCCCAGCCGCAAGCAGGTCGGTCAGCAAAACGCGCTGGAGTGCCTACCATTGGTGATGGAACCGCAAAGTGCCTTCTACTCAAGTCCAGTACTAGTCCTGGATTTCCAGTCATTGTATCCAAGCGTCATGATTGCTTACAACTACTGCTACTCGACCTGCCTTGGCCGCATCGTCAGCTGGCGAGGCCGCAACAAGATGGGGTTCATGGACTTCAAGCGCGAGCCTCAACTACTTGAGCTGGTCAAGGATCACATCAATATATCGCCGAACGGAATGATGTACGTAAAGCCTGAGATGCGAAAATCTTTGCTAGCCAAGATGCTGGGTGAGATTCTGGAAACGCGTGTCATGGTGAAGAGCGGTATGAAGCAAGATAAGGACGACAAAACGCTACAGCAGCTCCTGAACAATCGGCAGCTTGCACTGAAATTACTTGCCAATGTCACTTACGGCTACACCTCTGCCTCTTTCTCTGGACGCATGCCTTGCTCCGAGATCGCAGACAGCATCGTTCAGACAGGTCGTGAAACGCTGGAGAAGGCCATTGCAATCATCCACGCAAACGATAGGTGGGGCGCGGAAGTCGTATACGGAGACACAGACTCACTTTTCATCCACCTCAAAAGCCGCACCAAAGACCAAGCCTTCACCATAGGCGAAGAAATCGCCGCAGCCATCACAGCCGCGAACCCCCGCCCCATCAAACTTAAATTCGAAAAAGTATACCACCCCTGCGTCCTCCTCGCAAAGAAGCGCTATGTCGGCTTCAAATACGAGCACCGCAACCAAGCCGAACCCGACTTCGACGCCAAAGGCATCGAAACCGTCCGCCGAGACGGTACGCCCGCCGAACAAAAAATCGAAGAAAAAGCCCTCAAGCTGCTCTTCCGCACCGCCGACCTAAGCCAAGTAAAATCCTATTTCCAAGAACAATGCACGAAGATCATGCAAGGCCGCATCTCCATCCAAGACTTCCTCTTCGCCAAAGAAGTCAAGCTAGGCACATACTCCGACCGCGGACCCCCTCCCCCAGGCGCCCTCATCGCCACAAAGCGCATGCTCGCCGACCCACGCACAGAGCCCCAGTACGGCGAGCGCGTACCGTACGTCGTCATTACCGGCGCTCCCGGCGCGCGCCTTATCGACCGCTGCGTGAGCCCCGAGACACTACTGCAAAACGACCACCTCGAGCTCGACGCAGAGTACTACATCAGCAAGAACCTCATCCCGCCGCTCGAACGCATATTCAACCTCGTGGGCGCGAATGTGCGCCAGTGGTTTGACGAAATGCCCAAGGTCCAACGCATTCGCAACATCGCGATCCCGATCACACATCCTGGCGCCGCGTCGGCGCCCGCGCACATCAAGAAGACGCTGGAAAGCTACATGAAGTCCTCCTCGTGCATCGTGTGTCGCGCTAAACTCACACCTGCTCCACCCGCACTCCCCGCCACCGAACTCTCAGCTTTCGATCTCCTGCCCTTATGTCAGCGGTGCCTCAAGCGTCCTGCGCGCTCGCTACTCGCGCTCAAAGACCGAGTCTGGAAGGCTGAGACGAAGGTGAGGGCTGTGGATGTGGTGTGTCGGGGGTGTGCGGGGTTGGCGCCGGGTGAGGAGATTCGGTGCGATAGTCGGGATTGTCCTGTTTTCTACACGAGGATTAAA
>Ga0265780_10009277_pt1 | contig 11814 bp, 11 predicted proteins | sample P1T30metagenome_FD_192432 | JGI IMG/M metagenome (GOLD analysis project Ga0265780, IMG submission 192432) | Plant litter microbial communities from East Loma Ridge, Irvine, California - P1 T30 | ecosystem: Environmental > Terrestrial > Plant litter > Unclassified | place: USA: California... | reverse complement strand
TAGAGGCGGGTGCTTACCTAAAGAAGGCTGGCAGGACGGGCATCGTGCGAGGGAAGCACGCAATTTCCCCGCGACGTCATTGGATCCGACATCGTCGCATTCCCATCAGTTTCCGCGCGACGGGTCCGTCAACGGTCCAGCCCGTTTGTAATCGTGAATATAGCGTCATCATGGTGTCTCTGTACTGTCTCCACCCTCGCATACCTCTGCCCTTGATACGCGCTTCATCTGGGCAACTGCTACAGCCATGAGCGTTCCCCGTAGTTTGTTCGCCAGCGCACGAGCATCACGAACCGCAACCGCTACTCGATGCTTCGCCAAGAGACCATCTCAGACTTCGCTGCTGTTCGCGAGGCAGCAGTCGAACCAAGCTACTAGACAGCTGCACCAGCAGACACCACGGAAAGCCCAACACGCCGCTGCCGCCCAAGAAGTCGAATCTTCAAACCCCGCCCTATCCTTCCCATGCCTCGACGCGCACGAATCTCGCTCTGCGTCTCTCTCAAGAAAACGAGCGTCCTCAGGGCCCGAGCCCTCGTATACCTCCGGACACACGCTAAACTTCCATTCGACCCAGCCTATTCTGCTCGACTGGGGCGGCATACTGCCAGAGTTCAACATCGCATATGAAACGTGGGGGCAGCTGGACTCCAACAAGAGCAATGCCATCTTGCTGCACACTGGATTATCCGCATCTAGTCATGCCCACAGCACAGAGACGAATACGAAGCCAGGGTGGTGGGAGAAGTTCATTGGGCCTGGGAAGCCTCTAGACACCAACAAGTATTTCGTCATCTGCACAAATGTCATTGGAGGCTGCTACGGCTCGACTGGGCCTTCTTCGATCGACCCCGCGAACGGCGAGCGTTACGCGACTCGATTTCCAATTCTTACAATGGAGGACATGGTACGCGCGCAGTTCCGACTACTGGATAACCTCGGCATACAGAAGCTGTACGCGAGTGTAGGATCGAGCATGGGTGGCATGCAGAGTCTGGCAGCTGGAACGCTTTTCCCGGAACGAGTGGGCCGTCTCGTTAGCATCAGCGGATGTGCGCGCAGCCACCCATACAGTATCGCCATGAGACACACTCAGCGGCAAGGTCAGTACAAACACTCTAGGTCAGCCATGCGCAATCGTTGACGTGCAACTAGTACTCATGATGGACCCCAACTGGGCTCGCGGTTTTTACTATGACGGCATTCCTCCACACGGCGGTATGAAGCTTGCCCGAGAAATCGCTACAGTCACGTATCGGAGTGGTCCCGAATGGGAGCAGCGATTTGGCCGCCGGCGTGCCGATCCTTCGCGACCACCTGCTCTCTGCCCCGACTTCCTCATTGAAACATACCTCGATCATGCGGGAGAAAAATGGTGTCTGGAGTACGATCCAAACAGCTTGCTCTACGTTTCGAAGGCTATGGATCTATTCGATCTGGGACAAGAGCACCGTAACCGCATCAACGAGGTGCGCAAGGCGAACAGCGGTAAAATGCAGGCATACTTGGACGGCCATGATATCACATCCGACACCAGCAGCGACGTCTGCAGTCTGACTTTGCCTGATCAGCCCTATGAGGAGAAGGAGCAGCCCGCCGACATCGATGCTGTAGCTCAGACTGACGGAAACGAACCACCGGCCGACCTCGTGGCAGGTCTGAAGCCACTCGCGAATACTCCAACTCTTGTTCTAGGTGTCGCCAGTGATATTCTTTTCCCTGCTTGGCAGCAAAAGGAAATTGCAACGACACTCAAGCGCACTGGCAACAAGAACGTCACGCACATCGAGCTTGGAGAGGAGAAGAGCTTATTCGGCCATGACACGTTCTTGCTAGATCTTCAGAACGTCGGAGGTGCTGTCCAGAACTTCCTGGGATGAGCGCAGTACTCTTTTTTCTTCGAACAATCACTGATCTACCAGGAGCAGCTATTGAACTTGAAGAATGTGCATTGCAGGCGTTTTGTTGATCCCTCACGAGCGTCGAAATATTTCTATACCAAAGAACCCAATATTATTTTTGCCCTTATATTGTCACCTACTTTGAGCCAGGGATCTCGCTATTGACATTCAATCCCTTCCACTCTGCGCTCATAGCCTCGCCGACCCACTTGCACTCTGTCAGCCCAATGTGCTCGCGGACGTATAGCTCCAATGTTTTCGCTCCCGGCGCACCTGTGTAAATTCCCAAGGCACCTACGCGGGGAACGTGTAAGCTAGACGCGAGCCGGGTATCCGCTGTTGTCTGCAATGGAATGAGTCGTGTAGCTGTCTCGGATGTGGCCGAAGCAGCAGATGATGGGGAGAGAGCCGACAAGTGGACCAGCGTTGGGAAGTGGGCATGTGCGGGTGATAATGAGGGCTTGGGGTGTGTTAGTATGACCATGCTTAAAGGTCTGAGAGATTCTTTGGAACAGTCTGTCGTCGGGGGTTTTTCTTTGGTGCCCTCTAGAGCAGACTCGGGATACGAAACAGGTGCTGTAGTCGGAGCGTTTTCTGCGGCCAAGGCCTCTAGATGCCGAGTGACACTGTTGATGCCAACGAGCAAGTGATTGCCAATTTCCGGTGATGGGGGTGTGTTCTCGGGGCCATCCTCGTTTGCCTTGGTGTTACGTTTGCGCTTCTTGCCTTTGGATGGGTGGATATAGGTTCTGCGATGGTCACCTAAAGGCGTAATAAGACTATGGAATTGTTAATGACCGAATTGGGAGAACTTGTGATGCAACTGTCAGAAATCGGCGAGCGCGGGTTCATGAAGCTCCTCTCTGCGTACCTACTTGGATAGCAATTCTAATATGACTTCTTCGTCCTCGCGTGTGATCTCGGGCCTGTACAAATCAGCATAGCTCGTGGGTTGAGGCATAGTACCACCCACCACTGCGTCTCAGAAAATGTCGATGATGTCTTGAACACAGGTTTTGCATTGGCCTTCGCGGCTTGTTTCGTCGCAGGGGCCATGACGAATTGTGTGCTTTCTGACCCTTCTTCCTCGTACCACTGACCGTGGTGATGGTCACGTCGTCAACGTCGAAACAGCAAAAGTAGTTTTCAAGCTGACCGAAGTGCGCCCGAAGCCTTGTCAGTACTCAGTCTAGATAAGTGAGACTTGTAAGGTGGAGTAGACCGGCGTGCCTTGCATTAGAAGGAGGATTTCTCGCTCTTGGACGGATAAAGCTTAGCGCTCCCTCACTAGCGGCGCGCTAGCTCCACAGCGGGAACGAACCAGGATGACGATAGTGGGGTTTCTCAGCTACGCGTCCGAATATCTGAAGCTCTGCCTACCAACTGGAACCGTTTCCTTCGGAGCGCATACCCTCAATTCACTGTGTTGCAGTCGCTGACGCTAATGAGACCCAATCCCCCCGCGTTTTCCCTGCCGCCGCGCGGGGCTATCGGTCACTAAGGCTGGGAGCTGCTGCTGTTGCCTGTACTGGGGAACTGCTTGCCTCTGCCTGGCCTCACCTGCCTGCACGCGTGTTAACAGTCGCCGGCCACGCCTAGTCCTTTCGCAAACAGCACCGCCTGCCCTCTACCGTCATGACCGCGCCGGACAACGACACAGTGCAGCCTGTCGCTGCAGACGAGCCGCCAACCACCGCCTCTGCCTCGCCGCCGCGCCGCGACTCAATTGAAGACGCCGACGCAAGCTTCACCCGCAAACGCCCCCGCCTACACAGCGGGAGCAACAGTCTATGCGCTATGCCTACCGACCCACAAACTCCCGTCAACACCGCCATGTCGCCCTCGGAAAAGCAGGTAGAAATGACAATACGCTCACACCCGCCCTCTTCTCCGGTACACGGTGGAGATGAGGACTACACCAATCCTGACAACTTCCTCGAGGCTGCTTCTCCTACCCCGGGCCAGTCTCCAATACTCATTACTAGTTCCGAGGACGAGCGCGGGAGTCCGCCCATCATGATAATAGACGACGACGATGAAGCAGACGCCTTCTCCGTGCAGGTGGACGCAGAAGATTATTTTCGCCGGTTCCCCTACGCACACCACGGGAGTTACTCCACGGTTGTTCGCGACCTGGCCAACCACGTTCAAGGAGGTAAGTCATGTCTCACATCCACTAAACGCCTGCGATACTAAAATGTTTCAGTTGACAACGACATCGATCCCCACTTCTTTCCCAGCATTTCGCAATGGCTGACCGATCTACCCGAGCCTGGCCCCCAGGTAGACTTACACGGTTTCTATACGAGCAAGGCCATGTTTTGGGACGACCTCGCTGGACTGGTGCACAATTTGCTCTCACGCAGGGCCACGTTTAGCCACCATTTGGATGATCGTCGTGCGGGCGACATGTTCTACGCTTTCCTCAGTGCCTACATCAGGGCATGCTCCCTCCTCCTCCTCGCCGACGTATGGCTACTCTCCCAACCTCGTCCCGGTGAGATATATTCTTTGCCTCTTCTTAGTCAGAAGCATATGCGAAACTGGTATACCATTCTTCGCCCGGACAAGGCACCTGCATTCGCTATGGTGAGCAAAGAATATTCTGTCGATGTTCGCAAAATGATCGGATTGTTACAAAAGGATTTTATGGCTGCCAACGGTGCCCAAAATATCTTACGGCTATCCAGCGAGGCCTTCCACCGCGTGCCATTGAACGTGCAAACCCAGATTGCGTTGGTTGCCGCCCCGGTCCTGACTTCATTGGGCGGCTCGATGTTCCAGGATCCTAGCCCTGCGACTGACCCCAATCGCTCCGAGTTCTGTCGCGGAATATTGCAATTCTTGGAGAAATACATGGACGACCTCTTCGACTTGAGTAGAACCACCGATGCTGTCTCCGCTCGAGACTTGATTCAGTACTTTCACGCGCTATTATTTGAGCTCTGTCTCTGGGATAAGGATATCGAATCGGATCTGGTGGACAAGTTCCTCGACTTCAGGAGCGTAGATTCGCCGACTACTTCTTCTCCGACTGAAGTCGATCGTACTGGACCCGAACACCAGTATCGCGATGAGCCTCAGTACTTTCCAGCTTTAGTCGCCAACGCTTGGAAGTTCAAGCTTCTGCGCCGATACCTCACCAAAGGTAAGATGGATCTACGCGTCATGAGTATAGCTATGATGGATGTTTCCTTGGTAGAGATCTGGAGACAGTACAACAACCCCGATTCGACAGGCGAACACCCCGTCATGCGATATCTAGCCGACTTTCTGCTTTATGGGAACGTCGTTGACTACATTGTCAGCGTCGACTCACACCCGCAACTGATCGCGCGCAGCGGTAACATCGTTGGTTTTCTTGTCGTAACTAGACGTTGGACAGATGACCAAGCGGATGCTATCTGGAACACCGTTGCCAATAGTCCTGACCCTCGTGTCGTTACCGCGACACTGGCCATGCTTAGAGCAATCATGCACATGATGAGGCCTGCAGATCACTTGTACTTTTGTACGAAACTTTATGAATTGCCTATCAGGAGCTACACCGTGGATATTACTCGATTCCTGCGGGAGCTGGGCCCAAAGATCCTGGAGAAAGCATCACCGGAAGATTATGCTGCGAGAGAAGATACTGCTAGGCCATGGAATGTTTGCACCCGCATCATCCGCGACACAATGTGCCAGGCGGATACGGACAAAGACATGTTAGACCTGCATCACGAGGCTGCTAATTACCTGTCAGCTCTGGCTCCTAATGTCTCTGTTGAAGAGCGCCATTCCATCTACAGAGATTGTGCGGATCACATTTACAGTCATTCGACGAAAGCGACTGGAAGCGCAAAAGTCATCTACGCGCTCGCCGCACCAATCCCTTCTGAAGACGAGAATTTTTTCCAAAAGAATCAGGATGTCACACGCAAGATTCTGGATGAGATCGCATGGTTTGTCGAGACTGAGAGGAATGCCGAATCATCCCTACGTCAACAAACAGCTCTATGTTGCAGATTGGAGCTTCTAGCACTTATGATCTGTTGCGCTGGGTCAGCCATACCCGTTGAGATGTATGAGCAGCTGTGGGACTACACAATCGGTACGCGTGCGCTATCGAACACTACCAGGGATTTGGCATGGGCGCAATTATCCCAGACGCTCAAATTCGCCCCGGACAACAACTACTGCAGACAACTTGTCTCTTCCCATATGGTACACATGAACACCGGCATTTACACGAATGGCATGTTCGAATTTGTTGCCAACTATAATTTCCCGATGAAGCGGCAGCTCGTGGGGACTGATCAAGGAGAAAAGGGTGTGTTACAGATCCCCGGTGCAGACGTGCTGTGGTCCATGGTTTTATCCTCACCGGAAGGCACTATTGAGGATCGCGCCGCCCGTCTTCTTGCCAGTCGCTACGTACAGATCAACGAAGCCGATGGCGTTATGCTAGCAGATGTGGAAGCCGCTCATGTCGTTCTAGTGGAAAGATGTATGCAGGAGATGCATTCGGCATGCAGGCTCATACGCGCTCAATCCTCCAATGGAGACTTATCGAATATGGATGTCACTGCAACTGAGAAGATGGTTCTTGAGAATGAAGAGCGTTATCGCAGGATCATTAACTTTCAGAAACTACTGCTGGAGAAGATACGCCACAAACCAGAGTTCAACCGAAGTCGGAGAGCAGATTCCAAAGTCGACGAAACAGACATACCTTACGGTGACGCGATCGCGATCCGGTTTCAGTGCGGCAACGACAGGCAAGTCGTGATGATGGGTGCGGATCATACAGTAAAGGACCTCTACCAAAGATTATGTCACGTATCGGGATACACCAAAATCAACCTTTTCGCAAAGGGTCGGCGGCTCAACATCACTGAGATGTCGAACGAGAAGCTTAATGGCGTCGACTTTGGGGGACAGCTATTAGTACAAAGGGCACCAGACGCGGAAGTCACTCGCCCGATGCCCGGACAGGGTACGGGGTCTTCGGTGTTCGAATCTACCGTACTCAAGCATTTCGACGAACTGTTCTCCTTAATGGACTCTGATGACAACATCAGTCAGATGGTAGGTACCCGTTCGAGATCAAGATGCATTTCACTAACACAAGCAGCTATTCGATTACTTGAGCTTCTTTCCGGCGCGGTATGCTTTTGCAGAGAGCGTCGTGACCGGTGCGGCGTTATCAGAGGAGCTCTTCCCTCCAGGAAAGTTCTATCAGGCGAGATACGCCGCTTTGGCTCTCGAGGCGAGGCTGGCAGAGCAAATCCGTCATGTACGTTGGTCCGACAATACTTATTGATACAGTTGTACTAACGAGCTAGAAGTCTAATCTGGACGAGAAGTTCCTGGGCCATGCCATACGCCAGTTGAACGAGGCTCTTCTCAATCCTCGGCTCATCAGCGACAACATCTCGAGCTTCCAAGAGCTGCAGCTTGCAGCGGTACTCGTGCATGCTCTGTTGGAGTTCCTTAGAGGTAAGTTTCACACTGGCGTGTCTTATGTCACGGTTCATGGCTCATGTTAAGCAGAACGTCCTTCTCCCGCCGCTTCGGCTGCTTACTTCTCAGATGGCGCACGGCTCGGAAACCGCCTTGTGACGATCCTATGCATGGCACTGGAAACAAATGAAGATGCTACCGTAATCCAGGATTGTTACGGCACTATCCTAGAGGCCTCACTCCACTCTCGAGTTATCTGGGAAGCGTTCGTTGAGCATCCTCAAACTCCGCGACTCCACCGGGTTCTACTGTTGAGCGACCCCAGGCAGTCTGTGCGAGAGCATGTCGCTCAGAAGATCACATCCGTCTGCGGCGGCGACCTTCCATCCACATGTCCGATCACTAAAGGCGAGATTGCCACACAATTCTGGGCAGTCATTTCCGAGCTCATTCCGGGCTCATTGTGCGTTCCCGCTCAATCACAGCAACTGTTCAGCATTGCCGAGCAAGTCTTCCGGGCGAAGGACGAGTACAAACGGGACGAACCTTCACTCCGACTTTACCTAACATCTTGGAGCGACCTGCTCTTGGATCACCAACATCAGGAATTTGTCGGCCGGGACGACATCGACCGCGTCGTTTTTGGGCTTACGAAACTCATACTGTGCTGCATACTGTCACTCAAGTCTTTTAAGAAGCCTCTTGGTGCAGGCGACTTGATGGAAAAGATCTTCAGGAAGTACATCTTTACGAAGAGGTAAGTCACGCACATCATTTCCATGTTTCGCTTGTTCGCATTGACCTCACCTCAGTTTTGCATCTTACTCTCTCTTCTTTTAGTCAAGTGACATACTGACATGGCCCAGCTCCTCTACTGCAGTGGTCAGCGCAGCCACTGCTCCCATACTGGAGTCTCACACAAGGCATGAGATGTACGATCTCATGCTTGCACTAGCTGAGGATAGCAGCACGTACAATAGCCTGGTCAAACTTGCAGCAGACGTAGAGACCGAGGAGAATGAGCCAGCAATACCAACGCTTGCAGTCGATCGCTCCTTGGAAATACGCTCTAGCACAGGCTATGTGGGTTTGTACAACCCTCGTGCCATCTGTTACGCGAACTCGCTTCTCACGCAGCTCTTCATGAACCTCAATTTCCGCAAGTTTATTCTCGGTTTGGAGCTTCAGGAAGCCAGTGGCTCTCAAAAACTTCTTCTTGAGACCCAGAGACTGTTCACGAACATGCAGCATTCCTTCCGCAAATCCGCGGATCCCCGGAGCTTTGCAGCTTGCGTAAGGAACTCAGAACTCATGCCAATAGACATCAGCGTTCAGATGGACGCAGATGAATTCTACAATTCCCTCTTCGATCAGTGGGAACGACAGCTCATCAAGGACGAGCACAAGCAGCAATTTCGCTCATTCTACGGAGGGCAAACCTTGAATCAGATCAAATCCAAGGAATGTGAGCATGTCTCGGAACGATCAGAGCCTTTCTTTGCAATACAATGCGATGTTTTGGGCAAAGCAACGCTACAGGAGAGTCTCCAGGCTTTTGTTAGAGGCGATGTCATGGAAGGCGACAACAAGTACAAGTGCGAGAAGTGCGATGGCAAATACGTCGACGCAGTCAAGCGGTGAGTCGCATGTGTATTTGGTAAAGCAAGAAGCTGACAAAATCAGGACCTGTTTCAAGGAGGTGCCCGACAACCTCATCTTCCACCTAAAGCGCTTCGAATTCGACCTGGCCGATTTTAGCCGTAGGAAGGTCTACGATTATTTCGAGTTCCCACCGACCATTGACATTAGCGCATACCATGTCGACCATCTCAGTGACCCAAGCAAGCCAAAAGAAGCCGATATGTTCGATCTTGTTGGTGTGCTCGTACACACGGGCACCTGCGAGCACGGTCATTACTATTCTTACATTCGTGAGCGACCTTGTCCCACAGGAACCACGGCACAAACCTGGGTGGAATTTGATGATAGCAGTGTTGGGTCTTTCGACCCAGCAGACATTGCTTACAAAGCTTTCGGAGGCTTCACGGACGATTCATACAACCGCATACCAAAACAATACTCGGCATATATGCTCTTCTATCAACGCCGCACCGCTGTGGATGATGACCAGCGTGAGTGGGTCACTTCTGCAGACGGGAAAACGCTCAAGGTTCCCATGCCGCCAACTCTCCAGAAGGAAGTTGATTCTGCCAACGAGCTGTTTATCCGAGAATATTCCCGCTTCGACCCCAATCATACAAGGTTCGTGCGGCAGCTGCATGCTATGTCACGTACACTCAACCACGGTTCTTGCTCCGAAGGCCACACGCAGGTACGCCATGTTATCTTCAACCTACTAAGTCCGAGACGCTAACTTCCTACAGGAAAAGCACTCCTTGCAGATAGTACTTGCGCATCTAGGGCACATCGTCTGGCGTCATACAAATGCCGATATCTTCTCCGAGACGATACTGCAGCTGCGGCGGTCGGTCCTTCCATGCTCAACCTGCTGCAATATCGTTCTCAAGATACTCGCTACCGACGATATTGCCCTTCTCAACATGCTTCTTCGCTGCATGCATGCTAAAGTGCGGTCCCAGATGCGCAGCTTTTTCATTGACTGTCTCAAAGTCTTGCGAGAGAAAGAGCCCGCTCTGTACGGTCTAGAGGGCGCTGACAACGAGATGGATCTGGAATCTTCCACTCCGACAAACGGTATACTTTCAGAGATTACCGCTAGGTTACGTGCCATTGCAGACGAATCTTACATGGCCGTACGGGGCTGGGATGATTTCTATCTCACGCTGACTCAACTGGCCGAGATGGGCCATCTGGAAACCGGTCTTCTATTGGACCATGGCTTCCTGGTATTCTGCTTGAGGCTACTCTGCATGCACTCGTACGCTAGATTCCAGGACGACCAACCCGATCTCTGGAGAATCATAAGCAAGAAGTCGGGTATCTACAACAGATTCATTGGATTCGTATCAGCGTTGCTCTCACGCATGAACACGAGTCTGCAACCTCTTCGCCACGAGCACGATCGTCTGTCTACGCTGGATCGGGAGACCTCGAGGTTTCCACTAACATTCCATGAACGACAAGTTCTGTACCACTGGGACAGCGACCTGAAGGCGATCGCGGTTCTAGACAAGGCCTTGGAAATGTTCGATGAGACAAAGTTGGAACACTTCCACCCGGGCGATATTGTCAAATCGATGCTCAATTGGCAGGACCCACAAGTCCAGACTAATCTTTTGAAGAGCATCTACGAGGGTGTCTCCCTCGAAGCCCCTTTCTGCGATTCTTACGTGAAAGCGGCACTCTCGTATTGCGAGAGCTCTCCGATGGTGGACAACGTTTACAAGATCGTGACAACGGTTTCGAAGGCGGTCGCGTCAGCCAGTAGAATGGACGATGACCGTGTACCAGGAGGCTTGGCAGTCCTAGATTTTGTTGGCAGTCTTCTGCAAACAAAGAATGCAGCCATCTTTCAACAAAAGCACCGACACATATTCTTCACATGGATCATCGCGAAAAGCCGCATATGGGCCACTCCTTTGCTGCTACACGCACAAGACAGTGTGCGAAAAGGCGCACATATGCTGGTCTGCGAGCTATACAAGAGCTACGAAGGATGGCCTCTAGATCTGGTGCAAATGAGGTGGAGAGTACTCCGCGAGATGGCCACCGACATGATGGAGCGCATTCTGTACGAGAAGGATCACGGCATGCTCAAACCTCATCTATCTCCTCTCATCGAAACTTGCCGATTTCTCGTTCAGCAGCTCTACGATCTGATCCATAGCGAGGATCCCGAATTGGATCCATACAGAGACGACACCAACGACAGCTCTCGAATTGCACACTGGACTGGAGAGATAGAGCCAAGGCTAGAGACATGGCCACAGGACGATGGCCTATCAGCGGAAGATCTCTATGATCATTCCGACTTTGGTAGTGATTCAGAGACTGACAACATACACGATAACAACATGTAATTGTTGGGTGGCCTTCCGTTCGCCCGCATTTTACCCAGCTCCATCCGCTCATTATCTTCGCTTCTTTGTGGTATGGCGGCGCCAGCAGCGGCCCTTCAGCGAAGAGTTGAGGCTCGCATTGTTACCAGATGAGCGAATCACGATTTCAACGAGATTTCAGGGTGGTGGGGATTGAATCATGGGTTTCATGAGAGCATGAGAGCATATGCAGACGGTTTTTGAGCCCTGCACATTCCGGGTCTTCGACGGAGTCATTGATAGGGATTGATGCTTCATGTGGACTGCAGGTGATGCACCCTGGCATTGGCGTTTTGGCTTCGGTTCTTCATCATTCTTTGCTTTATTGTTCATGCTTGGGCGGCATAGCGTGGTGCTTTGGCGTACTTAGACGGGGGGAGTCTGTATATTAAAGACCAGGTATGACGATCACGCTTGACGACCTTCAGCCTCTTCACGACACAGCAAAT
>Ga0265780_10009276_pt1 | contig 11814 bp, 12 predicted proteins | sample P1T30metagenome_FD_192432 | JGI IMG/M metagenome (GOLD analysis project Ga0265780, IMG submission 192432) | Plant litter microbial communities from East Loma Ridge, Irvine, California - P1 T30 | ecosystem: Environmental > Terrestrial > Plant litter > Unclassified | place: USA: California... | reverse complement strand
ACTGATCAATGCCACGCCTGGGCCTCTTGCCTCCGTTCTGGATCTCCTTGAGCTTTCCGAGTGACACGGCGCTGAATGTGAAGAACTATAGGCGCCGTTAGCGGGGCTCGCGGCGGCCAATGGAGACGGGCAACATACGCCGGTCATAATCGCATAGGGCAGCAGAGCCTCGAAGGGGACACCCATGATTGCGGTTGGGGGGGTGTCGCTGTGGTTGGGGTGGGTTGGGGATGTCTTATCGCGCAGCTATGGGCGGAATCGTGAGAGGGTCGTCCGCAGCGCACGGGCATGCTTCACCAGACTCCAAAGCAAAGGCTACGCATCCTCAATCGGACAGAACGGCGCACCCACGCATCCTGCCGCCCAGCTGCAATTATTCGCGGTGTCGCTCAGCACCACACAATCCTACGAACCGACCAAGAGCCCATTTCCGCGGCCCCGTTTGCCCACATAATTGCGCGCGCTGGCGATCGACACCCTCCGCATCCCCACAACCACGAACAACGCGACTGCGAGCCTCTGGCATCATTTTTTGGCATACCCAGAGCATTTACGACGACTTGGAGGTACAAAAACACGGTACTGATACGGTAGGCGCCTACACGGTCCGCGAAAACGCGCCACGACATCCGACGACGCGCCTGCCCACCACCACATGAACACATCACCACGGCGACCCTTACCCGCGCGACCGACGCAGTAGAGACCACATACTGCACACACTGCGACCCTGGCGTTTCTTGCTTCCAAGTTAGCGGCCGTCGTCTCCTTCGCCATGGCGGAGCCCGGTAGGCTCATGGGCCAGACCGCAAGCAACGCCGACCCAGAGGACATCGATGCTGATGGCGACTACGAGATGGATGACGAGTACGAACAGGAACAGGCCGCAGGTGCACATATATCACAACTTGATGGCCACAGCACAGACGCCGAAGGTTCCGACGTGGATGCCGAAGGTGAAGAAGTCGACGACGAAGAGGATGAAGCCGAGCCAGTAGGCGCTGTCAAGATTGCCCTATGCCGAGCTGCGTCCTCAGATGAGGAGGACGACTACAACGACGAAGAGGCTGTAGCCCACTCCTCTGACGCCAAGACCAGCGACAGCGAAGACGAGTCAGGCGCCGAGTCAGAAGAGGAAGCCGCATGGCAGGCCGAGAGTGAGAACGGTGAGGAAGTCGAGGCTGCCAGATCTGATCCCAACGTGTGCATGTGAGTTTGTGACCGAGAAGCTGAAGATGCAAATGCTAATCTCCTGGCAGCTACTGTAATCAGGACGAAGAAAATGATCCCAGTCCAGAGTATGAAGAGTACCTGTCGTGCGGTGTGTGTGGTGATAACGGTATGTAAACCTGCGAGTTGTTTGACATTAAACGATCGGGAGCTGACATGATCTTTCGTACCTGCAGCACATCGGCAATGCGCCCGTGACGCTAACACGCTAAGCCCCGATGACGGTACAGTTGCCCTATTCGTCCGTATGTTGTTCTATTCACTGACAACTGACAGACGTAGACCAATGGCGATGTACCGCCTGTATACAAAATGATCTGCACAGAGAAAGCAATGACGAAGGCGAGCCATCGCAATCACTCACCCGCCGCAGGTTGTCATCTGTGCCCAAGCTGGCTAGGGACCTGCTTCCATCACATCGCGGTGTCGACCCTGGCGGCCACTCCATTTTCAAGGAGCTCATTCTTCCTGACGATGCCCCAGACGGTGCACGGGCTTTACGGAAACGAAAGGCCTCCCACGAGGAAGAGACAGTGGCGCAGCCCAGCCGTGCAAACAGAAACAAACAGAGGCCTTCAGAGGCTTCCAAATCACCGGTTGCGGGAACCTCAGTGAACGCATCCTCTCCTACAGTGCGGCCAAAAAGCGCTAGGAGCGCCCGCAGCGCTATCACCGAGGCTCATGATACAGAAGGCGAAGCGCAACACACTGCTTCTGACAACGACGACGAGGACGGGGACGAAGAGACCCGCACACGGTCGCGCCCACGTCGTTCTAAAATGAAGAGGTCAAACGACAAGAGGCCGCTTGCGTGGATCGAGGAGCAGCAAGGCCTCAGTCTAATCATGGCCTTTCACCTCAATAATGAGAAAGTCCAGAGGATCGTAACGGCGAAGCCCAAGAAGAAAGTTCTTACCGTAGAACAAGAGCGCCAGGAGCGGCGGCGCGAACGAGACAGAGAGAGGCGTGAACGAAACAGGCGCGCTGCGCAGGCTGCTAGAGAGTCTCCGGAACTCACTCATTATCCTGCTGTCCCAATGCATTTTAGCACACCGTTCCATGGTTTCTCGGAGAAGGAAGACGAGAGCAAGAGCAAGCCATATGGCGGTGTGCTCTCCGAGGCCGATGCTGACACGTCAAAAACATATCCTTCGCAGGCTGATCGCAAACGATTCGAAGAAGCCCGAGTGAAGGCAGAAGAGGAGTGGAAAGAGAAGCAAGACACGCTCTATGCTCATCTGGACGTCACGAAGCCATCGAAGCAGACAGCCACTGCAAGCAAGATCAAATGCGTCAACTTTGGTGGGTGGGAAATCGATACCTGGCACGCTGCGCCCTATCCGGAAGAGTACAGCAAGAACAGGGTGCTTTACATTTGCGAGTTCTGTTTGAAATACATGAACTCGGACTATGTTGCGTGGCGACATAAGGTATGAGGAACCCACAAACTTTGGTTGATTGCACTAACAAGTCACAGCTCAAATGCCCTGCGAAGCACCCGCCAGGCGACGAAATCTATCGCGATGGCAAATACTCCTTCTTCGAGGTCGACGGCAGGAAGAACCCAGTCTATTGCCAAAACCTGTGTCTTCTCGCGAAGCTCTTTCTTGGCTCTAAGACGCTCTACTATGACGTGGAACCATTCCTCTTCTATGTTATGACGGAGAACGACAACTATGGATGTCACTTCGTTGGCTATTTCTCAAAGGAAAAGCGGCCGAGCTCACTGAACAACGTGTCCTGCATTCTTGTGCTACCTATCCACATGCGCAAAGGATATGGACAGTATCTGATTGAATTCTCATATCTCCTCACGCGGGTGGAGAAGAAAACTGGAAGTCCCGAGAAGCCTCTCAGTGATATGGGTCTAGTAAGTTACCGGAAGTACTGGCGACTTGTTCTCTGCGAAGAGCTGCTGCAACAAAAGGGGCCGATCAGCATATCAGCAATCTCAGACAGAACAGGCATGACGGCCGACGATATCGTGTCCGCACTGGAAGGTCTACGCGCTCTTGTGCGCGACCCTGTCACGAAGAAATACGCATTTCGACTAGACATTGGCTATTTCAAGCAGTATATCGAAAAGTGCAATGCTGCAGACAACCCGAAGATCAATCCCGATTGCCTGTTGTGGACGCCTTATGTTATGGGCAGACTGGGTCAATATGAGGACGGACCTGCTTTGCAGACTGTACAGCAGCGTGATGAGGTCGAAGAGGAAGAGAAGCCAGCACCCGAGGAGGGCGTGCAGATGGACGCTGCAGCGAAACAAACTGGATCGACACAAGACCAGGATGGCGGGACTGGCGACGAAGCGGATCCATCAGTACCTGCGCTTCCAGCTGAAGACTCTGTCAATGGCGGTTCACCAGCTCCAGGCACACCTCTTGCAAACGGCTCCACGATCGCACTCGCAGGATCTCAAATGGCCACCAGCGAACCCGCTATTCCACCATCGCGCTACGAAATCTTCCCTCCGATACCTGGACAGCCAGCATCTAAACGCCGACCTGGTCGCCCATTCGGAACAAGGCGGCGCACGAGCACCCCAAACCGAGCTCGGAATACCCCCCTTTCCATACACACAGCACCTGTATCCAAGATCCAACTCTCTCCCAGCCGTATCGCGAAAGGCTCTCCCACAAACGGCGCGCTCACACCCGGTACCGTCCTCCGCCGCACGCGCAGTCGACTGGGCGAAAGCGTCACAAACGGCGACGACGTCGAAGAAGGCGGAGCCGTCAAAGCCGTCCTCACCAACGGCCGGCGAAGCACAAGAAGTTCAGCAAGCTCGCTGGGTAGTCCCCGCGTCGGCAAGGACATCAAGGGCAAAGGCAAAGCGCTACCCGTCGAAGAAGAGCAGGACGATCCCGACGCTGATGCCGACGGCGACTACGACGAAGAAGCAGACGAGGGAATGGACATTGATGCCGAGGGCGAGGAAGATGACGATATTATCATGGCGGGCGCATAGGACACTTGGGACAGATATTGGCGTTTGGAGAATTTGGAAAGCGCGGGATTCCCTTTGAGCGTTTTTTGTGTCATGACCTGGCATACTTTTAAGGTCCTCTATTCCCCTTCTTCCTCTTCTTCCTCTTCTCCATTGTACTTTTGTTACATTTCACTCCTGTCCTGTCAACACGTTCGAAATCATTGCATAGTAGTAGTATAACCAAGGCAACGAGCACGAGCACGAGAACCCACACATACACACAGCGCATCCGCAAAAGATGATGCAACCTAATAGCAAACAAACCTCCCTCAACATCCCTCGCATTGCCCTATTATTTCCTCTCCTTATTTTTTAAAATTAAGTTCGTATGCCGGTCCCGTCGCCCCGGGTTGAGAACACGTCGTCGTTGCATCGTCCCGCAACCCCTGTCCATGCTCGCACGTGACGCGATTTACCGCTTCAAGTAACTTTGGGGGTCTTGTGTGGATTGCAGATTGCGGATGGGGCTTGGGTGCACGGATGTTTTGGGCGCACGGCATGGGGACCGGTGGGTTGGGAAATGCGCGTGCGGGAGAGGTGAGGTGAGGGAGTGCGATTTGAGGGATGGGCGGGAGGCTTGGCGGGATGGCACGAAGGAGAAGTACGTTGGTACGGTTTTAATGGTTGGTGTAAGGTTGTGTGATAAGAAAGGGTGGTTTCGTGGGTCCGTGAATATTCAATGTCAAGGGCGTGGGTGGCATGGGGAACTCTTGCGCTTCTTAGGCATGGGGATTCTGAATGTCTGACGTTGGTTCAGGGAGATCCGCGTCACTTGATCGGGGTCACAAATAGCTGATTCAAGCGATCATGTGGTGTTCGGGCTTGCTCCCATTTTGGAGGCCTCCCAAGGTATCGCACTGGGCGCTGACTGATCCAATGACTCGGATGCCAAATGCAGAGCTTTGAGATCGCAAGAGCGTGTGCTGAGTTGTTAGTTCGTTATTTGTAGACAGCACATTTCGTATGTTGCCTCGTTTACCAGGGTATGGTAGGCTGTTAATGGCGAGGGAGATTGGAGTTGTACACGAGAACTTGCAATTCGTGTCAAAAGCGAGTGATACTGTTTAAATCCTGAGGCTACTGGATAGGGTGCTTGCTGTCGCACCCTAGTCGCTTCTCGTAGGTGAGAACTTGAGATCCAGATCTACGCAAAGCTTAAATTCAGAATTCCAAGTGAGGAGGAAATAACTTTTTGATGGTAAACTAGTCAAAGCTTCTCACCAAGCGCGTCATCAAAACACACTTTCGTGATTCTACCTGTTCTCAGCACACCAATGCAAATGTCGCGATGTATGACGTCGCCTGAGCAAGGGGCTTTGAGACCACGCTAAACTGACCTCGGCTCTAGCTTCGTAGGGCTGAGTGATTAGCGAATCCCACACCATGCCTCGAATTCACGGCAGCGACACCAACAATACATAGATAAATCTCAGCATAACGGTATTGTTGTCCTTTTGGTACAATAACTCGAATCGCATGCTGATCCTGTCTCCCAGAGCTTAAATTCACGTGTTTCACAACATGTCTGGCCAGAAAGCATCCAAGTACTATGCCGCCGAGGAAGAGCAGCAGATGAAGAAGGTACGTAATTTATTCACACGCGTGAATTGATTGCTGATACTTCCTGGGTGTTGTGAGGGCGATCCAAGCTGTGAAACACTTCTAACGCGATTGCAGGCCCGCAAGACGGCACACCCCACAAAATACCGCGAGTCGCTCGCCCCAGGAACCGTCTTAATCCTCCTCTCTGGTCGATTCCGTGGCAAGCGCGTCGTTCTCCTGCGCCAGCTTGAACAAGGCGTGCTCCTCATCACCGGCCCGTTCAAGTCCAACGGTGTCCCACTTCGCCGCGTCAACCACCGCTACGTAATCGCCACATCCACCGTTGTCGATATCGCAGGCGTTGACAATGAGGTCGTCGAGCGCGTGAGCAAGGACGAGTACTGGGCGCGTGAGAAGACCGAGGGCAAGGGCGAAGACGACTTCTTCAAGGACGGCGAGACAACACCACAGAAGAAGGATACCGATCCCCAGCGGATAGAGGACCAGAAGAAGGTGGACAAGGCGCTCATGGCTACCATCAAGAAGATCCCAGATCTAGAAGCATACCTAGGCGCCAGCTTTAGCTTGAGAGGCAACGAGCGACCGCACGAGATGGTCTTCTAAACTGCGCAAGGCAGCCAGCGCCTGGGAAATTATGGTGTATGTACCGCCATACCTAGAAGACAACAAGGCTGGGACTTCGGGAAGAGGAAACCATGTCCTTGGGAGAAGCGGCCCGCGCAACCAATGTAGCGATGCGATTTCATACGTAAATGATACCCACGACCAATGCATACATGCCCAGTCTCTTACCAGAACTCAGTGTATATCTTCACATGTGGAAGCTACCTTTTCGTGTTTATTGTAACCACTTTTAGAAGCCAGTTGAACACGACTGCGGGATTGCTAATTACAGGTTGCTGCAAGCTCTTGCATAACGTACAGGAATCAAGTGCGACTGCGTCTCGACTCATGATCAGTTCTACTGGCTCGAACTATATCGTTTGACAAGACAGTGTTACATTGCACGGCTTTATAACTGCCACGAAAAACGCAAAGTATGAACAAGATTTCTCACAAGCTACACCTGGTAACATGAGGACAGGAGCTAAATACGATAGAGTCGCAAGTACGAGCGTACATTGCATTGATCGGGCTCACTTGAGTCGATCAAAATCGGTCGTGGCCATTCCAAATTTCACGGACAATCACTTCGGTACTACCTGGAGGAGCAGCTCCCACTACACATGCGACCATCTGATGTCGTATCATGTCTGGTAAGCCGGGATCAAGATAATCTACAGAAGCGCCCGGGGCTGTGTATCGTTCTCAGTACGCGCTCGGACTGTGGATTGAAGTCAAACATAAAGCAGTGTGGCTGCACTTTCATGCAAGCCTTGACAGTATATTCCATACCCTTCCCTTGCCATTATGGACTACGATACAAAATGCGATGCTAGAGAGCCTCTGGAGCCTCAGTACCAACGTACTACGTCTTCCTGGAAGACGGGTTTCTGGAAGCGCTTCCCGCGAACCGAGATGCTTGCGCTTTTGAGTGCTTTGATCGCATCTGCATTCATGATACATATTGTCGCTCTCTCCGACGGACAACCGATTACGCATTGGAAATATCAGCCCACCGTTTATCTATCTGTTAACTACATGATCGCAAACTTGGCCCTACAGTACGCTCTCACCCGCGCCATAACAACAGCTTGGTGGCTTAAGGCAATCAAAGGCGACACAACTGTACGGGAGCTACATGATACTTGGGCGCTCGGCAGTGGTTTGATCAACATCATGTCATCTCCTCGGTCATTCAATGTAGTGGCTCTGGCAGGTCTGGCGGTGACGATGGTCCCAATGAATGGGCCATTACTACAAAGAGCGTCAGCTGTCGTTGAACACACTTACAACGCATCAAAAACCTTGGAAATCCCTTGTGCGCATGAATTTTCGCACGGCTTTACAGGAGACATCAGCGGCCGATTCTCGACCTACGACCCCAATACGATTTCAGACTCTTTCAGTGCCATATTAAAGCAGTACAACAACAGACAGACTATCAACATTACCGGAACTTGGTGTGAAGGCACATGCACAGGCAAAATCCTAGGTGCAGGGTACAATATGAAATGCCAGAATGAAAGTATGCCTTACCCCAAGTGGGCGAATCGTACGCGAGAGGATGCAGGCTATGGGTTTATAATGCAACCGTTCGACTCCAACGTCACGTGAGATGGATGATGCCGTCATCAACTTCACAGCTGTATTCAAGAGCAAATCGAGATTCGAGGAAGATTGGGACAATATCGAGGTGCGTTTTACGACCGGCTACAATGGAGTACCCTATCGTGCTCAGGAACAACACAAGCACTTTGGATCCGACAGGCTCTTGGAAAACGGATCAAACACACGAATTTCGACCGAACAACGGTACTATACGCATGCGTGGCCGCACTACTCACGGTGGATTGTGGCTTTACATCCAAGCTCTTTACACCTCCGGCATGTCTACCGGCTATGATGGACCAGTAGGCTGGCGTGGTACTTTCTCTGGGGCAGCCGCCTATCGCTATGTGAATAACGTAGGTTTCATGAACTCGAACTCTTTTGACATCGGCTCCGAGCTGTCCTTCTTTGACCCTACGTCCGACGCCATGGACACTGTACGGGAGATTTCTTGGCGCGCATCATTATACATTCCAGCTGAAAATTTGGAAGTGCAAGGGAATCGTTCTCGTCCTCAAAACCTGACGCGCACCGAGTGGGACGCCGCATATTTGCAGCGCATCGAAGTACAACAAGCCACAAAACAGGTTGTGTATCGAAGTCAATACGTGTTCCTTGCCTTTGCTGTCACTATGACTGTCTCCACAATGGCCTGCGTTCTGGGACTGTCTTTCGGTTGGTGGCACCTTGGACGGGAGGTTTCGCTATCGCCTATCGAGATTGCGAAAGCATTCGCTGCACCATCTTTGCAGATTGCAAACTCAAACGTTAGTGTTTCGACTATTTTGAAAGAACTTGGAGGGGAAAGACTGTCGTATGGAGCGAGTTGGGACAGCGGAACATCTCATGGAGGTTCTGTGCCGATCTTGCGGTTTGATCCAGCCGGCAGTTGTGACAAGCCACGCAAAGGGCAAGTTCTTGCATAATGGAAACAAAGAGTACATATGGCTAGATCATACAGATTCCATTAGCGACAAGTTTTAGTGCCATGAGCTTATGAGGATTCGGTTCTAGTCACACAGTGGTCACGGAATGCATTGTGGGGTTCAGGAGTTGCTTCAACGACCGACGAAAAATCAAAATTCGGGTTAGCAGCACAGCCGAGTCATGTAGAGTTACTACAGCTCGGGTGTTCAGACAAAACATAACAAAAGTACCTGAGTATATTCAAGTTATATCAAAGCATCTCAGCTTGCTTTGCAGGGCTGCGAAACCCTCCAGCCTGTCGAAATATGATCTCTAATTTGAGTGCAGGTCATTCGCAACCCATCAGCATCTACACGAACAAAGCTCTTGATTTGCAGCAACTTGACGCGTGACCCGATCGCTCCTTTTTTGAAATGTAAAACTCGCTTTGCGCATCGCCAAAGATATTGATGTAAGAACATACTTCTCGGTTTAGCTTGAGCATTGAAACTCGTTTTGTATATGTTGGCTTCGTATATATGTCGTGAATGGTGCTTGGTAATATGAAGGGGCCTGTAAAAACTGAAATCTTCGTACAAGTGGTAAATACCATAGGTACGCTTCGTTTGAAGCAGACGTGGGGGTTCTATTCGAATATGTTACCATAAGAAGTTTAGCTCTGCCAATTCTCCAAGGTTTCGTTGGTGGAAACCCTGCCGACTTGCATCATGCATACGAAGTACACTAGGTAGACACCTACTACATACGCACCATGCCGCATCGCTCTTCCACCCCATCTCCACCTCCTTCATGGGCTATACAGCCTGTTCCGCCGCAGTCATTCGACGAAGTCGTTCAATTTATCAACACTGCCCGTAATGGCATGTTCCCCGGCCGCTCCCTGTCTCCAGACAATGCATCCCTGTTTAAAGAAGGCACCTGCTTTCTCGAAGCACGCGATGGCAAGAACCTGATAGCTGCAATTGGCTATATACCCTACAATCATCGCTTCCCGCAGTTCTTCAACTTTCACGATCTGAACACGGTGGAGGTTGTGCGCCTGTTCGTTCATCCCCGATATCGGCGCTGCGGTCTAGCTGCGGCACTATTTACAGCCCTACATGACGAGGCCGTGAACGCAGACGTCGAGCGCTTCTACTTGCACACACATCCTTTCTTGGACGGCGCGATCAAATTTTGGGAAAAGCGTGGGTTCGAGATTATTCTGCTTGAGGATGATCCGTACTGGGAGACTACGCATATGCAACTGATGGTCAAGAGGAGGGAAGAAGTGTGATGTACTTGCGGGTGGCGATCTGATAATAAGTCTAGAAGAGTTTCAGTAATGTAATAAGGAGTTCGGGAGGTACCGCGAAATATCAGCAATAGTCAACGCAGCCAATCGATGCACATTGCGACTACTCAAGATCACGTGCGTTGGAGTGAAAGTGTCGAGAGGGAAGGTGCAAGGGCGCTAGCATGAGTGCATAATTACCAACGTGAGCGACAAGACTGGCGACACGACTCAACCAATATACCACAACACGATCATTTCTACCGGTCTCTCGAAATCATCAGCGAACATGCCTTGCAGAACAGTGCCGATCGATGATTCCGCGCCAGATGCCGCTCCCAGACTGGTTATCGCACTTCCCCTCGCTGAGCCGTCGCCGCCAGATCAACCACATCCCGTCCCGGATACTTCTCCAAGTACATCCGAAGACACTGCCAGACTGGTTATCGCACTTCCCCTCGCTGAGCCGTCGCCGCCAGATCAACCACATCCCGTCCCGGATCCTTCTCCAAGTACATCCGAAGACACTGCTAGACTCGAAGAAGAAGACTGTGCTACCGCCACGTTGCTGGCTCCAACTTCGGTAGCTTCCCCAGAGGTTTTCCACGATACCATCGACGAAGCCCCGAATGCGGAAGACGAAGGCGTCGATGCGGAACCCACGTCCCCACGACGCGTTCACATATCCGCCGACGTCCTCCGTAGGATCCTTCGGAGCGCTGGGGTTGACGCGGTTGAGTATGTCTTCTCTGGACTTGACAACGACCCCTCATCCTCGGACTCCTCCAGTGAGAGCGATCTCAGTGACCACGAGAGTTTGGTTGGAAGAGGTCTAGTCGGTCAGGATGCCGAAGAAGTCAGCTCTGCGAGCTCAGATGCCAGCGCGAGTTTAGAGGACCTCGTACAGGCCGAATTTGCTCGGAACATTTCATACCGCACCCGCAGCCCCGTCACACCTCGTCGCTTGCGTGCTCGTGTAGATTACCGCGTCCTCAATCCTGAACTGGATCCCACAGGCCCTGCCACGGCCCGCCGCTCTCCATCGCCAGCGCCCACTTCAACCTTAAGTGGCTTCCTGTCACGCAGCCTCGTCCCGCTCATGCCCTCCCACGAGCACTATCCCGGCATCGGCACCACATGTCCTATATGCTACGTAAGTCCCTCTCGCAATTCCAATCCTCAGATTCAAACCTAACTAACAACTCCATCAGGAATCGTACAGTGCCGCTCACCCACCCGTCCTCGTTACCAACGTCCCCGGCTGCAGGAATCACATCTTCGGCTACGGTTGCCTGCGCAAGACGATCAGCAGTGGTGAGCGAAATTCCAATCACTGTCCGTTGTGTCGGGCGGTGTGGTTCCGCATGAGGAGGTCAGAGTTGAGGAGCGTGATGAGGGATTGGGAGGTTGTGGAGAACGAGGAGAATGGGGCAGTAGGCCGAGGAAGTATTCGCGGTGGTCAGGCTCGTAGGACGATGATTGGAGGTGCCTTGAAGGATGCAGTGGTGCGTGGGGGCAGGGCGGTGCTGGGGTACGTTGATGGGATGTATAGCTGAGGATCTTCTCTGGCCGTGTAAGGTGGATGATCATGGCGTCAAAAAAAAAAAATTGGCAC
>Ga0265780_10009275_pt1 | contig 11815 bp, 12 predicted proteins | sample P1T30metagenome_FD_192432 | JGI IMG/M metagenome (GOLD analysis project Ga0265780, IMG submission 192432) | Plant litter microbial communities from East Loma Ridge, Irvine, California - P1 T30 | ecosystem: Environmental > Terrestrial > Plant litter > Unclassified | place: USA: California... | reverse complement strand
TTGATCAAAGGATCTGTCGTTCGGTCAAGGAACGCTCTGTTAGAGCTATGAAATGATGATAGCTGCACAGTGTTGTCGTCGTCATGAGCGTTCTCGTCGACGGTCTCAACGAGATGCCTATAAAACGGAAGAAGCGTGACAAGTGAGCCAAAGAAAAAATCCGAGGGCGTAGAAACATCGGCGTAAATCTATGCGAACAAAGAGATTTCTTCTTCAATCACACAATAGTACTGCAGCCATTCTCAAGCTAGATCCTAGATGTCTCGAGAACACCATGTTTGTATGTGCGCCTTGATTTGTAGTCGTTGAGTGCATCCGACTGTTGCATCGGTCTCATCCCCACGTGTGCGAGAATGTCATCTAGTGGACTTCCCGGACTCACCGGCCTCAGCTTGATGTGCTTTCTCCTCATATCGATTGTGGTACGTGAGCTAGCCGGTAGTGTTGTGAGTACCACTGTCGTTGCGATTGAGACATCTGCTGAATAGGTAGCGGCTTCCTCGTCGCTTAGAGACAGTTCGATCGTCGGTGACATTAGACAAGATTTCTGTGATCCTGGACCGGTCGTTGATCACGTTCGAATACTATTTAACATCTGCGGTTGGATGGATCAATTTCGTCCGACTCAAGCGTATGTTAATAACTGCTTACATGCAGTGCTTATACGATGCGGAAATCATAAGAAGTGCAAGTAATCCATCATCGCAAGTCTGCGTCGTACATTTATACACCTGCCGTAATCCCATTCTGTAAGGTAATACTGATTTGTAGTGAACTGGAAGAAATGGTCGATCGAACGATGCAGATTACTTGATAGCGATTCCCCTTAACTCGCAGAGCATATCCGCCCACGGTGAGGTTCACTTGAGTTGAATTGAGAGAAGCCCAGGCAGACTTCAGGCAAGCAGCTCTGGCAAGTATGCTTCCTCACACTTCATTAGAGTGCGGGCGGTCAGCATGCAAGACTGTCAATCTTCACAGGCTCTCACAATTGCTGCAGACAGCGGTTGCCAGTACGTCCTTGGATATAGATAGGGTATGTATCTTGCAACGAACACCAGACGTAAGCTGAACGAGTGTAGTTCAAGCCAATCTTTAATCGCGAACTCCATCGAGCCGGTTTCTGCTGCAACAATAATTACCAGATTGATGATCACACTTACCGTGCTCCACAAGGAAATGTGCGTTCGCGCAGAGTACGTGTCATCCTGCAGGGGACAGAGCCACGGAAGTTTCAGCTGTTCCAAGGGCTTCCGCGTCAACAAGCGGATTCGAAAGTCCCAGCGGGCGCAAAGGAGATCTGCCACACGAAAACGTCCACCCTTCCAGTACTGAAGGACTGGACTCTGACATCATATCAAAACGTGGCAGGTAAGTTTGGCGGTTTTCGCTATCCGTCACATCTGCTGCACATAGAAGAAGTCATGCTGCGGCAGGGCATCTCCACTCAGCAAGCGAATGCAGCCTACCTTACGGCGAAGAATATGTTTGGAATGAAAAGTCCCGGAACCAAGATTGTGGCGAAGGAGGTACAAGTGAAGCACAGCGCCACTCTGGCATTATATGCAGAACACAAAAAATTACGCGGAAGCGTGACCTGCCAACGAGGTCAGTCGCGGGACGCCGCAGCAAAGATCAAAATCTTCGCACAGCATCAAGAACTGGATGCGGATGTACGCCACAACTACCTAAAAATAGGCCGCAGACTCGAGAAATTGCAACAGCAAACGTCGACGAGACTGTCGACATTCGCTCATGGCGCCTTCACAGATTGGTATCGTATGCGCTGCAAGTTACAGTAAAACTGTCCACTGACGGCTCGTTCAGGTTACTACGCGCGACCGAGAGCGAGTTTGAAGCATTCTTGATATTCACTGCTAACATGCAAAATGAGCTTCGGGAGTTCTGCGGTCGCCCAATGCGTAATACTCAAGGGTCGGTTGATGAGATCGCGGCCGATACCGGTCTTCGCAAGTCCACTCGGGCAAGCGAAATCCAAGACGAGCTCGAGGACTACATGCGCGGCGTGGGGCGAAGTGAGGAACACTTCCGCCAAATCGGTCGCGAACTCTCATATGCAATCCACTGTGGAATCGCCGACACGAACACGATCAATGCACTGTTTCAGGTTTTGCCGAGACTGGTCAAGTTTACAAGACCAGCACCATCGATCATGTCTGCTGACACCCTCAATATCAATATCAGGGGCTTGCAGTCAAGAGATTCGGGTATGATTTTAATACTGCCGGCCACGTGGTTAAGTTCAACTAAAACTCCTCGAGATCCGCTTTCTACAAAAATGGTGGTAAACCAAAAAGACTTTCAAAGCACTGTTCTCCCTTTTTGGAGATCTGGGCGTTGGCACGTGGCTGTGCTTCGATCGGCGAACAATACCGTGGTGATCGATCCATGGGGTCTGTATACTTCAACTGATTTGGATGTAGGAGAAATCATGAAGTCAGTGGCACGGGCGTTTATTCTGACACCTAAACTTACAGGTCATAGCCTCGTCACTCCATAATCTGTTCGAAGAACTCGGATGTATAGAGGACCCGAATAGTGGAACGCCAATACTATTTCCAATACCTCAAGACAAGTCGAAAAAAAGAGCTGGAGCTTTGCAGGAACGAAGCTTTACGATTCTTTGGTGGGCGACAAAGGAGGTTATCTCAGGCAGGTTCGACACCAGAAAGAATGTTTCGCGAGACTTTCGTGGCTTAGACTGGGAGCGCGAGGAGGCGCTAATGGCTCAATTACTGCTCACGTATGGCATGCAGACACATTGAAACAAGGTCCTTCGTCGTTCGATCTGTATATGACGTCTAGTTTGTATTTACGACGTGGCCGTAGTACGGTAATGCCGTTCAACAGACTTGACAATCTATCACAATACTGTACTACTATGAAACGTCTACTTTCTCGGTCAATATCGCAACGAAGCAACTAACTCATACCGAATCGATGCCCGATGTGACACGGAGGTAAATAAAGCCGGACGAAACTCTCTCGTCAATGGGTGTGGAGATGCGTTTGAGAGTCCGTCACAGTGACATTGGGAATTCCGATAAGGAAATCTCGACAATGATGTTAGAGATGAAAGGATGTCCGGCGCTCGATTCCAACACCAGACAGCAGTAGGGGTATCTTTTAGACCCTTCTCCGCATGTGTTTGCTAAAATATCGCTAGCTGCTGAGACCCTGGAACAATGCCAGATCAATCGTAGCTGCCAGGACCAAGTTTCTCGTCACGAGATCTTTTGTCTTGGCGTTGACATCAGAAACGGGGAGGAAGGATGAGATGCGTTTCTCCACCATTGCCACGTGAAGGGATCGCTGACGGACGTCCTTTTCCCACGATGCGGCTGTGATGCGAAGTCCTAAATCAGCGATATGTGCAAGTATAATGGATCGTCTCGAGCCGCGGCATACCTCTTTCCAAAGAAAATCCCACACCTAATTGATCGCTTCACCGAATATCACCACATCAACATCTCGACGTTCACCCTTCTTCAGTGCGTTGTTCTTGCAATATTCGTTAATATCACTGGCTTTAGGTATGCTATTCTTCTTCGGCAGCGGGGATGATAACGAACGCAATTATACAGCAGCAGCAGTGGTAGACTCCAAGTCATCAACGTCCGAAGCAGAAGCATTAGCAACATTGGGAACCTTGTCAGTCGTGAAGAAGCGTCGAACTTTACGATCGTAGCTCAAGAAGCGCGAGTGACGCGCCAGTCTCATGCCCAAGGGCAGCACCCTCCCAGCGCGGTGCTCTTCCTTGCGGTTGGCTTCAGTTTCCAGCGCGCGCGAGCCGTCGTCGTCTTCGCTGCAGTCTTCGAACCATCTCGGGCTGAAGTACCACTGCGTCCAGACGAGGCCGCGGATCATGTAGTCTTCGAGCAGCGGGTGACCATGGGTCGGGAAAGTGTTGCTGTCTGCGAAAGCCTCCATGTCGGCGGTGATTGGATAGGCAGAGGCAGTCAGATTGAGGAAAGCGGTGAGATCGGACCAGTCCAGTGACTGGTCCTTCGATGACAAGAGAGTGTCCAGTACCTGCGAACGGATCGTTCGGTCGCTGGTTTCGTCCGCAGTCGTTGAGCTTGCATGAGTTTTGAGACTTTCCAAGCTGGAGAGGAAAACGAGCATGATATGCACAAATGGAAGTAGAAATTGTAGAGATTTTTTGTCCCCAGGGGTTCGACGTATGACAGTGTTGAAGGATTGATAGCAGAAGTCGATGACAGGCGAAGAGGGCGTTTCTGAATTGAAAAGAGTTGGATTTTGCAAGAGTGGGAAAGAAGATGTAATGCACCGTTGCTTTGAAGGGCGAGAAACCAGAGACGGCTTGTTCAGCGCAGAGTCGAAAAGCTGGCGAAGCAGGCTGTCCGGAGATCCGTATCCGAAGAGTGCTGCGATGTTGGTAACGGCCAGCGGGACGCCGTAGGTAGCAAACTCCTTGTCGGTTTGGTCGGCCAGCTGTGTCAGCGCGGACGCTCCATCACGCGCGATCAGCTCCACTTCATCCTTCGAAGTGAAAGCCCGGGCGTGGAAGCGAATCAAAGCAGTCTCCGTCAATTGACCTCCAGTGCGAATCTCATCATTCAGTACAGGCGAGCAGAGAGTTCCTACTGATTCCTTTGCGTTGAGGAAAGGAACGACAGAAGTTAATGCGCGCGTGAACAGATAGAACTTGCGCATAGAAGGCCTCTCCAAGATTCCAGAATGGTGGTACAACCTGCCGACAACTGGGTGGCGGTCTGCTGCCATTCCATACCAACGGCCAGCAACGCCTGCCCAAATCTTGTGGATCTTGTCTTCTTTCTCGATAGCCATACGGTAGCGTGCAAGATCACCCAAGCATTCGATCCACAAATCAGTGAAATTGGGTATAGTCTCGAAGAGCAGACACATCATCGAGTACGCAAGATGGATGAATGCGAGCATATACTCTTGGGATTCTGGTGTTCGGTGACGCAGCACTTCTAAGAAAGCTTGAATTCCGTGCTTCCACATACGTGCTGGCATGGAGTACTTTGTTGCAAGCCCACGAAGTTCAGGATTCGCTGACGGGTGCTGCGTGGCCATCAGAACATCGTGGTGTTCGTAAAGCAGCGTTCTATGCAGAGCAATCAAAGCCTGCCACTGTTCTGTCTCAAGCCTCTCTTCAGGATGCGAGGCTTTTTGGGTATCGATGTTGATGCATTTGGCCTCGACCATGACTAACCCAGCGTAGATGCCCTTGACCTCAGCAACGAGCTGCTCCTGAGAAATTGGCGTAAATTCCGGCTGCATTTTCATCACCCATCTGCTTTTGCCTGGAAAACGCAACGAGTTTCGAGGGATGGGCTGCGAGTCTACATGCCCTATACAGTCTCGCCGAATGTCGGGTTCATTACACTTCCTGTCGAGTGGCTCATCTGTAGCTGACCGTTTGAGAGAGCTCGTCGATCTTTCCATATGCGGTTCTGGAGTTGGGGGGGAGTCCGATTTGATTCGGAGCTTGGCGAAATTCTTGCTGGTAGGTAGTGGAGACCCATCAGGCGAGGAGCTCGCCTCTGGTGAGAGTCTTTCTCCATTGCTGTTCATGACTGGATAAAAGGCTGTTCTTTGCAAAGAACCTCAAGACGCGACTCTCAGCTGAGTGAAGAAAAAGTAGATTGATAGGACAAGGATCCATCATTGAAGAACAACGACGAGTGAGAGGCTTTTGAGGGCCCAAAATCCACGTCTTGCGGGCCTTTCAAACCAAAAAAAAAAAAGGCAAACGAATCGCCTTGTTGTAAGATAGGTGGAAGCCTTCATGCACCCCCTGCAGAGAGGTTGCCTCGAAAGCTACGCCGTCGACGCCTCATGTTGTGTCCTGATATCGCAAGGTATCTATCTGGACATCCACGTAGCCTCAGTGTAAAACGAGTTCACCTTATCATATTGCAAATTGCGAGGTAGACATATCCGTATTGACAAACGTGAGGAAGAGACTTGCGGCAATGGCCCATCACACCGTAATTTGAAGAGACGCAGCCACTGTCCTCGTGGTCGCCTCATCCACTCCGAGGCCAAGCCCTCACATTGATTGCCCAGGTACCATGCCCTAGCGGACGCATCGTTTTCGCCCCCTGTGAGTCTACTAGCTTGCAGGTCGCCTGCAGCATACGCGAGATCACAGTCACCCCCGACACACATGGTCTGTCGCTGGATACTAATAGTCCATTGCCAATAAGCCACTTGGCCTTCGTTCCGCTTTTGTACGGCTTGGTCCTGCGAATCGCCGCCCCGTCGTTCGCCTTTTTTTAAAATCACACTACCTGCACTTGCTAGAGATGTACCCACAGGTTTCAGTCGAATCGGCGCATCTTTCGCAGATTATTGGAATTATCTAAGAGTGGTTTTGCCATTGCGGTACTGTCTGAGATCAGCATGAGCACGGCAAGGTAGCATATCCACCACCTCGACCAGGAGTATCTGCTTTCTTGATCTAGGAGGACGAATTGAGCGTGCCTCGCAGCCTCAGCAAAGAATTGAGAGGCGTTCGTATATTCTTATGACCACGGAGAGACGAAAACATGTTGCATGATTCCAGATGTTGACAATCATTGAGCTTGCGTAGTCATTTCACCGACGATCTGCTGTGTTGTGTATTTGAGGTAGATCGACGTCAAATTCTCACACAGACGCTTTTCAATACAACTATCAATCACGGCCGGCGAAGCGACGAGGTTATGGCTAAGGATAGATAGGAAAAGTGCGGCTACTCGGGTGTTCGGGTTGTTGAAGTCATCCGATCGGGTGCACCTTGTAAAGCCGAGTTTCAGGGTCGACTCCATTGTTGTTGTACCAACCGCGGATTTTGCTTTTTGCTGAACAACCCGTTTTTGCAAGCGTCCTTCAGTGTATGTCATCCAGTTTTGTGTTCTTGGACTTGTCAGAAATATTCAATGACCTTGATCCTCAGAGGGAAAGAAGAGCGGCAAGACGATTTAGAGCGAGCTTGCTTGGTCGTTGTCGAGATCATCTACCTCCGGGCTGTGAGGTGCCGCAGGAGTGGGCATTCCGTTGCCCTCGGAGTCTGTAGTAATAGCCTCGGGAATGAACTTGTGACCCGGGTCGAAGATTGCGCGAGTGACAGGCTCTGGCTCGATCGAGGGCGGCAGGGAAGAGAGGCCGTACTCTGGCTCTGGCTTGACAAGATAGACCAGATCGGCCCAAACTTGCCAATGCAACACAACAACATGTGAGAAACGACGAATAAGGTCCATGTCAGGATCCGTAGATCGAGACACTGGGACAGGTTCACAGACAGCGCCCATGCCGAAAGAATGGGTTGGCGCAACAGGTATCGGTGGAACGAGCGCCTCTTGCAGCTCGATGGCGGGCATCCTGCGGTGGGCATTGACACATTCTTTGGTCTTGGGGAGGAAACGATGGAGCAGGTCTCGGGCGTAATCGCAGAATACCGAAGATTTAGGGTCGAGGTCTTTTCGGAGCCTATACTCTACCTGGATATCCAGTTCTGCGTCATACAGACGCGCGCAGCCTTCGCGCATCAGGACAACGCGAACAATTTCCGCTGCGAAGTTTCCGAGGCAATCCATCGAGAAACCTTGCGGCCCGGCGATTGCCGTGAGTGAATCATTCAGAATCAACAACGCCTTGCGCCTTTCGAATACCGGGACTGCAGGATCAAGCAGGTCGACGAGAATTTTGCCGCAGACTAAATGGCAGACCATGTTGCGCATGTCGACCCGAATCGCATGCAGGCGGTCGAGGTCGAGATAGAAAGTCGAGGTAAGGCTGGTGGTGCTTGAGCAGAAAAGAAGGTCTCTCAGAAGTGCATGTGTAAGAGTGTCCAGATACGACATGGGTGTTCCTTCGATGGCGCTTAGTGTGTTATACTCCTGTTCCAACCACAACCGTGAGACTTCGGGGTTTAACTTGCCGAGGCCGATACGATGGTTATGGTACCGCTTGAGAAAATTGACGGTATCATATATCAGCAGTGGATGCATGTAGCGGATTTGATGGTTTGCCACGTCCAGCTTCATTGCTTCGAAGAGATTGAGTAATTGCCGCAGTCCGCTGACCATGAGTTTTTGATCCGCCTGCTGTGCACCTTTGGTAATGGCCTTGCGCATCCTGTCAACCAGACCATCCCGCATCGGAGCGCAATGATTTTTCAACACCTTTCCGAGCCAGTTTGCTAGGTTCACCAGATCGCATACACCATTGTCGATTTGCTGGATAAGCAGGTCGACGTCAAGTCGCTCCGTGATCTTGGCTTGGTCTTGATCGGGCACCAGTGTTGTAAGGATGTCACGGACCACCTCGAAGACACTAGGCAGCCTCTTCCTGCTCTCCCGCATTACGCTTTCCCAGTAACATGGACTGACGGTCCCATCGGGTTGTGCCCTGGCTGTTTGTGAAAGAAACAGCATGTGCAGCTCGGCTTCCACCGCCTTCCAGTAGTCCTCGGCCGACTTGCTCTTTTGTTCGCATCGTGCACCGCCCAGACTCGGGCTGAAGTGGAGTTCGCGATCAAAGTTGACATCGTGACGCAGCTTGGGGTTGTTCATGAACTGTGGTATGTCAAGATCGGCGAGGGAATTGGGTGTGACGGGCGGGTGTTTTGATGCATTGCGGAAAGCTGAGAGGAGTTCCATGCCACCAGAGCCGCTCGCACGCAGGTGCTTTTCGATCTCGGCCGCAGCGTCGTGCTCGGGTTGAGTGGTCGTTGTGGTGGATGCTGTGGGTTTGGAGTCTGCGAAGATACCTGCTGTGCGGCTTTGATTTTCCATTGGATTGCTTCCATGTTGATCGTGTGATGTAGCAGGTGCCTTTCCACAGTTGGGCAGCCTGTTTGTGTTGGCAGCGGGCGCCATGTTTATTGGTTTGTAAGAGTTCCCGTGCAGAGATTTAAGGAAAGTTCTTTCAGGTTGCTGGAAGCAGGAACGTGGTAAGACGAACAATTTTATCTAGTTGAAGAGAACAGCGCTCTGGCGTGCGACAAGCATATTCCGGAGGGAGTGGAATGTTGGAAGTATATTCGTGCGTCGGAATCGACGTGAATAAGACCGCTGCAACCGGAGTCACGTACGAGATGTCTCTGACTGCTGGAAGTAGCCAAGGTAAGTAGTCGGCGGTTGAGTGGAGGATACAACAGTCGTCTCGCCATCACTAAATCCGAGTAACCAAGGTGCAGGTAAGGCATTATCAACGAGGAATGATTTCACCCCTGGCGGCGCATCTGAGCCTGTAGATAGGCGAGGCTACGGCTGGACAATAGCGTACATAATAGTGAGAGACTGCAGCAAGGGGGGAGGGGGGTTCCGGATCATCGTAAACGCAAAGTATCCATGCTTAGGCTGAAAAGAATTTGAATGACTTGAGTGGTTGAAGGGCCAAGTCCGTGACTTTAATGGTAATATTGGACCTGACTCGCTTCGATGACCATGCCGTCCTCGTGCATGTGGTTCTGCACCTCTTGCGGCCTTTGGCGTCTTCTATTTCATTCTTCAGAGCGAAAGCAGCCGTCGGATCCGTCCCGGTAGGACATTTCTCATCGGTGAGGCTGCACAATTACAAGTCTTGGCCATCGTTCCGAGCCTCTCGACGCCTGCTTGTTAAAGTAAGTAACGCACAAGCTGACTTTCGACAGCCAATCTGAGCCCGCATCCAAACATGCTTTCGGCAAGTGACATTGCATGGATAACTCACATTGGCTGATTCTTCTCACCATGTAAGCGCCGCTCTTCGATCAATTTGGAAAGGCCTGGACCTACCGTGTTCCAGTCTTTGGATGCGTAGTTACAGGGCGCGCAACGGATTGGGTTGCCTGCATTCAAGCATTCTGGGACGTGGCAGAGGCCTAATGAACCCACATGTGGAACATAGAGTATCTAAGAATGAACATCTCGAGAGCAGACAAAAACATGACCAGCAGCGAGCCGAAGGCGAGACTGTTCTTAACATGGGACCGTGCGTGTGACTCCTGACAAATGCGTCCGCAAGTCAGGTCTTGAGGAAGCCACTTATGCAGCTGGATGAGGCCTCGACGTTCGCTTGTGTCTACCGATGAAGCACACAGACTTGGTTGGGAGTAGGGGCATTTTTTCCTCAATTACGATCGTCGCTGACAAGGGAAGGCAGCAAGAACGATGGAACGCAGAGATGGAGTCGGGGAACATGGCGGTTTGAGCGATGAACTCTGTCTATGCGTAGCGACCATGCAAATGCTAGCCAACAACCAGAAACGATATAGGTGAGACTAGGCTCGATCTTACCACAACCAACAGATAGAAGCAAAGTGGAGTAGGTAGACCAGGTGGGCCAGGTGGGCGAGCTGGGCGAGCTGGGCGAGCTGTGGAGGCATGAACCGCCGTTGCCAAGGTAAAGTCTCTCGCCACGAGAGCTTTAGACTTGGCGTCCATCCCGTGGGATGATAAAGCAGGCGAGGCGGGTGAAGTGGGTTGATTGCGTCTTGTGTACCCTAATATGCGCGACAATGTGAGCCGTTGCCGGCAGTGCCACCATTTTCAGCCTCTACAGAACCAATATATTAGATTGATCGGCTTTGAGGGTGCTTCTCACTTTAAATCTGCAGCAGTCAACGACCTTGTGCTGGCAACTCACACTATTCTTAGTGAAGATAGTCGGGAAGAGTTCAGTGTACATAGATTGATCGGCAATTTCGACCGATCAATCCTAAAGCATCTTCAAATTACGCTTCGAGAGTAACATCGTGCATGACAGGGCTTCATACCCCTCCTGTATTGATTTTCGGATAGTTCTCGACACGACTTGCCCAATACAGCGTGAAAGATAGCTCTGTCAAACTATGGAAGGGATGAATGATGATCGGGCACTACAAGGCAAAGAAGACATCTATTCAGCAAGCTTACACGAATTTCGTTGGCGTTTACTCTTTTACTTGTTGTTAGCTCTCTCACACGACAACCTTCTCTCGAGGATGTACTCGCACGTCCTGCTTTTTTGGCTTTTTGCCGTGCTCCTCGCTATCGAGCTTGTTCTTCTTCTCCACGTTAGCCCGAAACGTTACGAGTCGAGGTCAAGAAGTCCGACCACTAGATCGGCTTGGAATCTCTACGCTCCAGAGATATTATGTTCATCTACTTGGGTGCGTAAACCGTAATTCATTGAGGATATCCAAGGTTGCTGACTGTTTATAGGTGTCTGCTTCGGCATTCGGCATTTTGGCCCTGTGCTTACATCTGGAGGTTATCAAGGTCAAAGTAAAACAAGCTTCCACATATCTTGTCCGGGAAGGCCATCTAAGTACGGAATAGGACTTTACACCTACTCCGCTTCTGTTCTCAACCATGATGTTCTACCACATGCATATTGGTTGGGAAAAATTGCATATTTTCGGTCATCTCCAATCGGACAGGTATTGGGTCGTCGAACTCTTGCTAGTGTTTGTGGTGGATGCCACTTCGATTACAGTAGATTCTGTGGAGATGGGAACGAAGGTAGTATCGCGAAGACGCCAGCCGGAACGAGGCCGCATGCTGACGATGAGCACAGAGGACACTCGTAACTCAGATCATACCTCCGGTCCTGACTACTCTTGTCGAAATATACATGATAACGGCATCAGTAATGACATTACACGGCACCCGCGTTTCCACATCGACCCTCGAGCCTGGGACTCACATCCAGAAATCCAGCCTCCAGACTCCCGTGTCGATAGCGCTGATGCTTACATCTGTGTATGTTAATGCTCGACAACACAAACTCTTTAGTTGACGCTGACTTCCTGCAGACACGTTTTCGTTCTTTGGACATGGCTCTTCTTCAGCAT
>Ga0265780_10009274_pt1 | contig 11816 bp, 16 predicted proteins | sample P1T30metagenome_FD_192432 | JGI IMG/M metagenome (GOLD analysis project Ga0265780, IMG submission 192432) | Plant litter microbial communities from East Loma Ridge, Irvine, California - P1 T30 | ecosystem: Environmental > Terrestrial > Plant litter > Unclassified | place: USA: California... | reverse complement strand
GGTCCCACAATCACTCAAGATATCAAGACTAAGAAACGAGCATCTGGACTAGATTTAGTGAGTTGTTACAGCTATGCACAGGCTAATTAGTAGTTACGACCTAGATCGTCCAAAGGACAGAGTCGATTCGGTGATCCGGGCGTTCCATGTCCGACCATCGTATCCCCTCCTCCGTCGAGCCCGCCATTACCCATTGATTGGGTCACTGTTGCTCAAACTCTCTCGCCTCAATTGTTTGGAGGGGATAACCACGTCGCCTCGGGCAGTCTTAGGCCAGGGGAATCGAAACATAATAAGGAAGGAAGCTGGGATGTTATCGAGGAATTGGACCTGTTTCCGCGCTCGGTCCGCTCTGGGACCAAAGTGCCAATCACGAAATCGCGGGGGTCCTTCCCTGATGAGACGAGTCGGGCTGGAGGATGGTCAGTTGCAACTGCTATGCAGTGGATCATTGGGGGGTTGCAGATTGAGCTGCGAGGACATGGTGGTAGGGATGGTGGCGAGCTGAGGATCGGGGGAGATAGCACCGTAAGCTATTCTCCACATGGATCTGGTCTCAGCTGATGTGCAGGCCTGCAATATCATTCACGCAATACCGTCAATCCCGAACGCAGGGTCTCGTCGACCACCAGTACCTCAAGTCCCCGCATGGGAGATCTCCGATATTCAAATCATCCACGCCTCCGTCCTCAATAGACCGCACGTCCTTTCCCTCCGCTTACGAAGTATTTCCAAACCGACTCCAACATCCCCTTTGCCCAACGGCAAATCCAATGGCCATGCACGTGAACCTCGATCTAAAACATCCACTGGCTTATCTGGAGTATTTGGATTACGAGCAAGGGGCCAGACATTCTCTGGTAGAGGATCACTCGACATACCCCGTGCTCCCCCTTTACGACCCATCAACACCACCCGACATCCGAACGATCTCCGCTCAGTCTCTTCCACCTACAATGGCCTCGCCCAGGCAGAAGGTGAGAAGACTGATAGAACGATCTTCCTCTGTTTTGGGTCCTCGAAAGAACAAGACGACTGGTACAACCTCCTCCGAAGTCTTGCTGGTCCAAGACAATCAGGTTCAGCGGGGCGTCACCGTCGTTTGTCGTTATCTATCATTGACCTCAATGAAGCTGGAACGAGACATCGAGGGGCTAGTACCGATCCTGCCTCCTCCATGTATACCCACGATCGATCTGCCGAGAAGAACAGTCGGATGTCGGATGGTGAGACTAGGGATACGTCAGCTTTGGACTCGGGGAGCATGATGTCGAAGAAAGGCAAAGAGTTGAAAGCTGGCTGGACAAGAAAAGATCTTTTGTGCATGGAACTGTAAGTCCTTGCCCTTTCTTTCACTACGAGGTGCTCATGACCAGACGCATCGACGACGTAGTCCGAGCTCGGACGACCTGGACAAGAGCAGCAAGCAAGAGCAGACTCCCATTTTGGGGCGAAGCATTTCATCTTACCGATATCCCATCATTCTCCACATGCGGTAAGCTCCAGCGCAATTCGCAATGGAACGCTGATAAATAGTCCTTCTAATCTACCGTCAGAGTAAAGGTAAAGCAATCAAGATTGCCATTGTCGACTTATCGCTGGTTTCCGATATTTCAAGTGCTAAAGACGAGCGATATACGGTCAAGTCTACCGCCGACGGCTCTGTCGTGGGCGAGCTGCGTTTGGCAGTATCCTATCAGGATATCCGCCTCTTACCCAAGGATCGTTATGCGGTAGCCAGGGTAAGTCCGATTCTCAGATCTTGCTATCTCGCTGACTCACAGATTGTCTATCCTGAGAACGTTGATGCTTTGTACGACCTAGACCGCTTCCACAGCTTTGATGGAGCTTGGGACACCCTAGCAAGAATTGGGGTTGCCAGTGGACACGTCTACTCCCTCCTCACCGAGATGATCGAGCGAGAAGCTAGGGGAGGTAAGTGGCCCAATCTCGATATAGGGCTGACAAGTAGCGGACAGTACCCTCTTCAGAGGTAATACACCACTATCGAAATTACTAGAAGCCACCCTCCGAATACTCAGCGAAGATTTCCTGAAAAGAGCTATCGGCCCGACCGTTGCTCGATTAGCTAAAGAGATTGGGACTGGTTCCTTGATTGCTCTAACGGGCGAACCGTTCCATGAGGGAGCCAATAGGGTAGCGGTACAGATCGAAGCTTGCTGGGCTGATTTATATGGTACGTCTGCTGTCTCACCTCATAATTGAGCTGATGAGATAGCTGCTAGGGGATCCTTACCAGAGTGAGTAGCTGGGGTAGCATATAGTCTGACCAGAGCTGATGATAGACCGCTCAAGGTCGTTCTTGGGACCTTGTATTGGGCCGTGAGGCATCATCATGCTTCTACGAAAGAGTGAGTCAGGTGTCTCGGTTGATCACGAGTTGTCAGCTGATCAAGCAGGCGCTACTTTCCTTATAAGGCCATCTCGTCTTTTCTCTTTGTAGGTCATGGATGTTTCGATATGTGAGCGATGCTGATTATTCAGCTGCGACTGATCAACCCGGCTCTGATTCGTCCTCATTTGTTCGGTCTGCGATCAGGTCAGCTTTCCAGCCTGGCGGTACTGATGGCGGCAGCTGATGACAGGCCTATACCCAGCCGGATCACAAAAGACGGCAACCTTAGTCGCTAGAGTCCTAAGCGCCATGTCATTCTTCTCGCCCCGTGACGCCCAACGCGACCCCGAACTGGCCCTCTTTTCCGACATCATTTCTTCAAACTCTGAAATGATGCTCGACTACCTCTCTTCGTCGATTCACCAAGACTTGGATACCCCAGAAGAAGTAATTGGGGATACATTCCAATTCGTCGCTGCTCGAATGAACCATCTACCAAACGGTCAAGCTGATTCGATCCCCGTCCCATCTTTCGCTGGGGCTATTGATGTTCAAGCTGAATTGGGGGTACTTAGTGCTGTCATTGCCCATCGGAGGGAAGAGGCTGGTATGATTAATGTAAATGGCCAAACCTCGAGGGGGAGCGCAGCGTTCGTGAAGCAATTGGACAAGAATTTGAGGGAGGTGGTAAGAGCTTCAGAGGGGAATGGATGGCGTGATGAAGATGATTTGGATTATACCGATCCGTATGTCATTCATACGACCGAATACCAATGCTAATTAGCCAGGTCCGATGCATCATTCGGTACAGCGACAATCAGGCCATCATTCATATCCCAAGATCCATCCCTCTTCCACCCTCGACATCCAGGTATCGAGAATCAACCACAAAGTCCCTGGCTAGCCCACGAGTATAGGTACGATAAAGCGAAATCACGACCCGCATCTCCACTTTCGACGTACTCGCGACCTCCCTCACCTAGTCCATCTCCTGGGGCTTTTGGGAGGGTACTTGAATCCGCACAACGGGCTCAGCATGCTACCGGTGCCCTGGTGAGGAGGAGTTTGAGTAGCAAGAGGATTGGACGGAGGGGAAGTATGTCTAGATTACAGGTCGTTATACCTGGTAGGGAGGCTGATGATCCGGGGAGACCAAAAACTGCCAAGCGGTGAAGGTTGTGGACGGGAGTGTGTAATAGAAGGAGTTTGTATCGGATGTGGAATTATTTGTAGACTACACGACCCACTTGTTGATGACCCGCATGTTTGAGAGTACCCCATGTTTGATAGTAGATACAGCCATGTTATGTTTCCATATGTGACCAATTGCTCAGCACCCGTGATATACAACATGCATCCAGCAGAAAGCGCAGCAATAAAGCACAATGACCTAAGCCATCGATTTATTGACATTACTATACCCAACACCAATACAGCTCATCAAGACCTCTCCTGTCCCTTCCCTTCCCTCGACGGGCTGTAATGTGGGATTACGTTCCTCTTCATCTTCCTCACTCTCTTCCTCATCTGTAGGTTTTGTGGGTGCTCCTTTTGTATATGGAGTAATCTTGAATTTGACACCGAAGAATAACAGGATATCACGCATGAATTGGACCCTGTACATTAGCTTGTCATCAAGAACGAGAGGAGAGAGCTAGAGCTTACGTATGAGCAGTCAAATCCCCCATTAGGCATTTACTAACGTCCTCCTTGCCCAGGACCATCAATAATAAAACAAGCCATTGGTGTTTACTATCCACACATCCACCAGTAGCTATATCCTCAAGAAGTAATCTAGCAGCATGAAGAGCGATTTCCTCAGGAGTCTGAACAGCCCTAGACGGCGCGGTAGTAGTCGTATTTGATGAGTAAGAAGAAGGGGCAGGGACGGAAAGACATTCCGAAGAATGTAGGACTGACGTTGTCGATTGTGAAATTAAGGTGATTCCGTATCCTGGTGATTTACCTGATTCTTCACCCTTGTAGACGTCCGTGTAGAGGTAGATATCGGGGATGTAGCGGTTCAAGATTGATCGTGCAGATTCGACCATACGATTTGCGAATTGTGGGGACACTCTAGTTGAATAGCTACTTATCAGCTCGGTTTCTCTTGAGCTGTCAGTTTCATGTCTTGGGACTTACGCTACACCTCTGATCTTCTTGATTTTTCCCTTTTCTAGGAATTGGAGAGTCTTGAGGTTCCTGACGATTGGGCATTTGAAAATGACTTGTCCTCCTCCTAATGGTGCGGCTCCTCTTTTCTTAATCTATCATCAGCTAGCAACTCGCCGGGGTGGTTGCTCAGCTCACCTGTAATTCTAGACCATCCGTGATACCAAACAGATGCAGATGCGGTAGCGTCACTGTCCTAATCATATCCACCTACTCATCAGCTTTCCGTCAGACTGGACAAGTAAGCTTACGGTCATGTCCCTTCCCTCTTCTCCTGTGATTCCATTCATGATGATATCCATTGGTTTCTTGCAGAATGGTGCCAGAGGAATCAAGACCTCAAGGTAGTATCCAATACTACGTCCATTATGGCATGTATGTGTGAATCGTCCACCAGGTAATAATCCAGGGTGGAACAAGAACGAAGTACCTATCCATTAGCCTCCTTTGCATCTTGCTTTTCCTGCATGCAACAATTGGTAAGAGGAGACATACCGGTAACAGAGATCTCTATCGTACTTCCATTCGTGACCTTCTCAACAAGCCTCAATAGATTAACCTCATAATCCCTTAATCCAACATGAACATCATCCGAACGGATATTATCGATTCGTAGTGATTTACCAGATAGAACAGAGAGGAGGATACGTTGGCGGAGATGACGGTGGGTTGAGAAGCGAAGTAGATCTGATCGTTGTTTGGGTTTACTTGTTTCTGCTGTTGATGGGGCCATGGTGTGGATGATAGTAGACAGAGGTGTGCAATAGAAAGTGGTTGTAGGAGGTGGATGGACAACTTTGTAAATCTCGAAATAGGTCACGTGATCAAATATTCCAGCGGAGCTGAGTGACCATATCACGCAGGCAGATCTCCTCATGAACGTCCATATCTCTTTTACAGTACGACGAAGCTCGAGACGCTGCACGTTGCGACTCGCTTCCCCTCGCCGATGATCGGGAGGCTCTGGTCACGCTGGGCTATTCTGCTCCGGAATCGTCGGATGCTGCCCGGCGGACGCAATCCTCCTCGTGCGTGCCTCCAACAGCTGCCTCGTCTCTTCGACTTGCTTATTATATTCCTCCTTCTGCGTCTCGTATCTCTCCTGCTGCTCGTCATCGAAAGCTATGACGGTATCGGCATCTCCAGAATACCCTTGCTCAAACTCCAGACCGTTTTCGGTCTGCTCGAAATCGGCAAACCCGCCAGATATGACGATTTGTGACTTTTGTCGTGACTCTTGTCCTTCGACTGAGACTTCGATCCAGGAGTTGGGTCCGATTAGACGGGGTATAGACTTTAAGCAGTGGTTGTCATGAGTGTGTTTGACATGGAAAGTTCCAAGTTCATCATCCTCGAGGTTGGTCTCGATCGAATCCCGCGGATGCAGGTCAAAGACGGAGCAATCAAAATGAAGTCTCGAAACCTTTCAGGTTCCGCCGTCATGCAGAACAAACACAAGTGAAGGGGGAGCAGTGGACATGATGAATATCTTCTTGTCTGCTTGGAGAGATCTTTGGATGGATCGGCTGACTGAATGATCGTTGGTGTTTTGTGGGAAGGACTAGAAATAGGAAGCTGAGCTGACAGGCAAGTTGACTTATCAAGTTCCAGACTGGCCTTCGCATGCAGAATCTGGTGATCGTCCCTTCATCCCCAAACAGACTCATCGTGTGACAGCTCCACTCGCCGAGCCCGGGGCGCTCTCGGGCTTCAGGCGAGCACCACATCTAGTCCAGATCGCGAGCTCACTTTTGTCTTTGACACAAAAATGCTGCAGGTATGAGCAAAGTATAGTAGATCCCTTGTCAGTGCAGACCAAGTCTCCCAGCCCTTCGTACGCTTGTGCTTCTCAAGCTTAGAACGCTCAAGTACATCGAGGGAGGGATACTGTATGATCGGCCGACCAACAATTCCCCCGACCCCCCAGAAAGAAATCGCCCTTTCTCAAATCATGAGAACACTTCTAAAAAGCACGCTTGTTAGAATGATCGCGATACAAGGCACCCCTACTCCAATGCATGATATCAGTCTCTTTCCTAGACTGATTGTGTCGTGAACCGCTTTCGCCGCCTCCTGCTCTTAGGATTAGGAGCCCTGAGTCTGGACATCATTACCCTCCTCCGTCCCATCTCCGACATCCGACTCCAAATCGGAGAACTGGTTGAAGTCTCCTATCACATGTGCGAAGCATTTTGATTCGCCAGCTGCGGAGCACGAGACCATGACTTTCCCGCCCTCGAACAGCGCGTACGGATATCTCAAAGTTGGGCAATCGAAATCTATACAGCTGTCCAGGGGGATCGCTTTCTCGGCCACAAATTTGCTGTCCTTGCCTTGACGCAATTGGGTCACGACCATCTTGCCATTCTGAGACTGATATAAGAAGGTCTCACCAGGCTCCGGTTTGTTAATCTCCCACGCTTCGGAGTGTCTGGTGCGAGAGTTCCTGCTGATCAACGATAGGTTGGACTTTTTGGAAGTGTCTGCCATGGTTCAAAGTGCAGGTGTGTTTGTGTGGAAGGGATTGGTACTGAGGTTGTGAAGACTCGGTCTGTCACAGTGCACCATTTATATCTGGCTCAGTCGAAGGCTTCAGTAGGTCTAGCACGCCATTTGGTCAACTACCTCTAACAGCTCGCTCCACAGCCCGAGGTAAATGTGACATTGTCGTGTCATCCTTTCATTCAGCAAGGAGGAAGGCGATTTTTTGACTCGGAAATGCCAAATCACCTTTGTTGTTGGCATAAGAAAGCTGTGTAATCATCACTTGGGCACGAGGAGAGGCATAGCTGATCCTTTGTCAGTGCAGATCAACTCACTTGATTCCACGCACGTTCGTGCTGACCGAGAGCTTCTAGTAACACAGCTGGACTATGCGATATGTGTTAACTTTATACCGGAAGGGATACATGTACTTGCTACAAGACTACAGTAGCTACCTATGTATCATCTGATTCTACTACTGCCAAGGTTACTAACCAATAAACACCGCGTGGGCTGATTTAAGGGTAGTGACCTGTTGATTACTAGTGATAACCTCAATATGCCAATGTCTTGCATTGATCATGTGGGATCTGGCTATGTAAGCCAAACCTCTCATAGAGCGTGCGTTTTAACAGGTTTGGGGACGGCAAGAGACTTCATCTATTCACAGATATCAACCACGCTCCATCCAACCATACAGACCCTCATCGGTCCCCTTTGATGATGGGAATTGGGGTGAGGTGAGTTTTGATGGCCAAGAGCCCGGCAAAAGGACGACGAGAGGTCAGTCATCCAGTTTTCATCGCTCTTTAGCAGCAGGTGGGTCACACATCGCTGTCTGGGTCAAAGATCCTAAACGCAGCTGTGGGCGGTGTGGCTGATCGCAAGCTTCGTCATCTGCACAAATACATACGGGATACACTGATCGAGCACGTGCCCCAGATCCGACCCAGGATATCGACAAGACGCTTATGGCACTCAGACTCTGCGCAATATCCCCCGTCCCAACTCCAATGACTCATGGCCATCAACTCTTCAGGACTGTCACTGCTGAACCCGATTCACCCAACTGACAGCCTGGGTTGATCCTCCCCTCTCAGCAGGATCGAGTTGTCCAACACCATCCTGGAAGCGGTATGTGAGGGTGCTCCCATTGGGGAGTGGTTCCGGCGCTTGAGCCCGGGTGGATTCCAATGAGCCAAATTGGGTCAGATCGATGTCGATAGCTGCACCGAGCTTAGGAAGCTGGTGACCAACGGTCGTAGGAGGCTTGTCCGGCGAATACGATGTGGTTCGAACATAGTCGCCTTGATGTTGGCATACAACCGATCCGTTGGAGGGAGTTTTAATAGCACTGTATTCCTCGATGCGGGAGAACTTGTAGACTATATGGAGGGCTGAGGATGCTTTTGTGGGAACCAATGACATGTTTGATGAGAGGAGTTGTCTTGCGATTCAAGCCGGTGTCCTCGCCTTATATGTACAGAGGAGCAAACTCCGCTTCGTGAGCTCTCCCTTTGATGGTCCGCCTCACTCGCAGAGACGTCTTCTGAACATCCCTTCTTGTGTGTCATCATCTTCTAATGATTTCACATTTGCCTCAAAGACGCCATTGTACCTTTGTTGAAGTTTGAGAAAGCTGTGCAAACAACTGAGGGATGTGAGGAGAGGTATAGCGGATCTTTTGTCCAGTGCAGACCAACAAATATGGTTCCACGCACGTTTCCTAAGCTCTCCTTTGAATGGCCTGCTCCACTCCCCGAGATGAGGTATTGTATAATATAGCACCCGCGCGAGGCGAAATGACTCATATGTCATCAAGCTTGTTTATTGACTAATATAGCATGCGGTGCTATGGACCATAAGGTCAAGCATCATGCATATCTTGCCAGAGCTTCACTTCTGGCTGCTCAAAGTCCTTGTACTGGTTCTCACTTGTTGTCTATAGCTTGGAGAGCTCCTTGGACCGCCAGGAAGGCTGCTGCTTGCAGGTTCCATCACTTTTGTCAACGCTTTTGCCTCAGAGTCAGTGGTAGACATCACATTGAGACCCTCTTTGCATGCAAAGCAGACCTAGAGAGTGCTGGTGGGCCTCTCCTACCCTGTGGAAATGTCAGGGGGGATTTGAATACAAGTAGCAGCAGTCAACATGGATGACAATGCATCAGGACCATAGCACTGGATGCTATTTCTGTCATAAACAACGGCGGGTGCCATATTAGTCATTTTGCCTTGCGCGGGTGCTATATTAGACAATACCTCCCCCGAGATCAATCCTCATCGTTCCTTTCAGGTCCTTGTTTCATTTACCAAGAATCACAGAGTCGGCCCAAAATAGCCAAATCACCTTTGTCACTGTCTGAAGAAAGCTGTGCAACCTCAAGCAGGTATGAAGAGAGGTACGGGTCATCCTTTGTCAGTGCAGATCAACTCACTTGATTCCACGCACGTTCGTGCTGACCGAGCTTCTAGTTACACAGCTGGAATACGCAATATGGGGACCACCGACTCTGCGAGACAATGATGATAGCTTTTTTGTGTACAATGAACAAGACGTGGTCAATCAGATTTAGTCATTCCAAATGCATGTCATTGTGATCTCCCTCCCTCAAGACGTACCCTCTTCCCCCGGCCCTTTCGTGTACAAGTCTGCCTGCCTCTGTCCAAGATTGTACTCGGAGAGCCTCGACTCAACGTGGACGACGGTGGGGTATCGAATGAGGCGCCCGCGTCGGCGCGATCGATCGACGTCTCAAATCCAGGTTGAGGGGCCAGCAGGAGAGATCGTCGCCCGATGGGTATTCGATTTGTCCATCCGTCGCGACTGACACATATGCCGTCGATTTGTGTGAGAGCTCGATTCCGTACATACTTTCCAGTGGCTTTGTCTCATCATTGTCCCTGTCTCGGGCGGTCGAGGAGAGCACAAACCTCGCGATCGGTCCGAGATTTTCATCGCGCTCCAGGGGGTTGACAAGTCAACATGACGGGTTCGACGTCGGGCCGGCCCATTGGGTCCCGGTCATCAGCGGTGCAGCTCACCTGATGAGTTGGTCTGGAGCCATCGAAATCGAGCCATTAGTGGGGTACGCGTGGTCATAGTGAGTCTCGCAAGGTGATTGTTCTGACAAAGGTCAGTATGTACGATTAACGAGAGTTGTGAGTGACAAACGTCCGCCTGACGACCCTTTATTGCTTTTCCCTTTCGGAAGACTTGCCTTTGACCAATCATGCAAGGTCCGGCCGGAAATGGGATCCTTTCATGATACTCGGACGAAGGTTCGACAAGTCAAGTGAAGCCTGCAGAGTCGCACGTTCCTCTTCTATCTCACCTGTAGGCAAGATCCCTTTGGCGAGTCGATACGAGTCCGTGTCGCCGTCAGGAGCCGAGAATGTATACATCATGTCGAACGTGACAAGCGAAAGGTCAGATTAATGAGTATGAGTACAGCTCATCAGTGATAGAGCAACTAAAGGCTACATGGTTCCAGCAGTCTATGCTATGACAATAATCTACTCACTACATGAGTGCAAAAGCACCGTCCATCCGTGTATCGGTAATGTACAAGGATCCCTTGCACATTTATTTCTTCTTCTTCCCTTTCTTTCCTGGAGCGACAGAAAGATGTCGCTAACCGTTGATCACTTGGCTCCAACACCCTTCATCCTCTTCGGGTTCCCCCGCCCAGCAGGAGCTTGTTGTACTTGTGGTGTTCTACCGGACATGTCGGTATTTGGACTCGTCCAATCTTCCTCTATGAGTTCTATTGACCTCTTTCGATTATCCCCGAAAATGACGTTTGTACCTATTCCCATTGATCCGTTCCCGTTTCCAGTCCCGATCTGGTTAAGTTGCGTGATATCGGGCATTGATCCTGAGGATAAGAATTCCTATATGTCAGCTGCTGTCTAAATTCTTGTGGAGGGCGTACTTGAAGGATGAGCTGGTAGGTATCATCTGACCAACCCATGCTAGCCAGTGGGTTTGATGTGTCCGCATTCCAGTTGACGCCATTCATGACAGCATCCATCACCCCCTGGTCCGATAACGGGGGTATACCGAGTGTGATCGGGATCTCGGTAGATAGTTGAATCGCTTTGAGGTGAATCAAGTGCTTTTCGAGAATACCAAATAGACCGTATTTCGTGAATGGTTTAGCTAGGACATCGTTCATTCCGGATTGGAGGTATGAATCAACATCCTGCGGCTGAGCATTGGAGGTCATGGAGATGATGGGAGTGTATATATCGAATTGTCGGATGAGAGATGTTGCTTTTCGTCTACATTGTCAGCTTGGATAGACACCAAGGAAATATGTGAACCTACCCATCCATGCTCGGTCCAAAGAAGATATCCATCAAGACCAAATCATACCTGGTCTGATTCATCTTTTCAATAGCCTGCTGGGCATTATCGACAGTCTCGATAACACATCCAAACTTTTCCAAAAATTTGCTCGAAAGTTGCCTGTAAACTACATCGTCCTCCACAACCAGAATCTTGGGCGCATGTGTCCAGGACGTAACGATCGTAGTGGACCTTCTGAGGGTTCGAGCCGATAATCGCGCTTTGGCGCCCATCTTGTCCATGTCTTTGGGTAAAACCAATGATCCAAAAGGTGATGGCTGGGCTTGCGTGAGATCTGCTTTCTCCTCCACCCGAGGCGAAGTATCGAGCGGATCCTGCGACTCTTGACCATTCGGCCTGGAGACTGACTTGGGTGGGCCCATAGGTACATTACCGGAGCCTTGATTGGCCAGCGTCTCCATGACCAATTTCAGTGTCATGCCGTCTGACGATTTT
>Ga0265780_10009273_pt1 | contig 11817 bp, 8 predicted proteins | sample P1T30metagenome_FD_192432 | JGI IMG/M metagenome (GOLD analysis project Ga0265780, IMG submission 192432) | Plant litter microbial communities from East Loma Ridge, Irvine, California - P1 T30 | ecosystem: Environmental > Terrestrial > Plant litter > Unclassified | place: USA: California... | reverse complement strand
GAACAGACCAAGCTGTACGTGAAAACTATTCCGCTGATCTGGCCCCTGTTCGACGAACCCGCCGACTGCACGATGGAGCACTGGCTGGAAATCAGGGATAATACGGTGCACGTTCGCTGCCGGATTGTGGTAAACCGGGCCGACACCACCCAGTACGAAGCCCGGACGCAGGAAACGCCCTGCGTGTACCTCAACGGACCGTATTACCGCATGGTGACGTATACCGGTAATCAGCCATTCACGAACGGGGCCGTTTCGGAATACAAGGATCGGGACATGATTACCCGTTACGCGTCCGAAAACTGGATTGCCTTACTGAACGAAGGGGGGCGGGGCGTAGGACTGTTCCGACCCAACGAATACCGCTACCGAACGGCGGGGTTTGGAACGACTCTGGTTGGGGGTGAGTTCGATATGTCGAGCGGTTATATGAACAGCGACAGCTTCCTGGTAATTGACCACAACGGTACGTACGAATACGAGTATACACTGGTGGTTGGCTCGCTGACTGACATCCGGCAATTTGCTTATAATCAACCCCGGCCTTCGTCAACGCCGAACTATCAGTTTGCCCAGAACCGACTGGGTTGGTACTATTATAACACGCGGGATTTGGGCTGGCCTATTCAGAACGAACTCGCCGTTAAATGGGAACGATTCGACAAAACGCAGTCACTCTTTCGGATTATGAGCCCGATGGCGTACTGGCGTACCGCCGATGCACCAAAACTATATGTGCACGCAGCGTTCAAAACGGGGGCGACAGCTGCTCGGCTGGTCTGGCGTAAACCCGAGGACCCTGATTTTGTTGATGCCCCAGAAAGGCTTGTCGAGTTTCCGATCATTGGCGATGGGCAGTATCGGGTGTACGAAATCAACATGAGTGGGCGTGGTGGCTGGGACGGTGTCATCAACCAGCTTTGTCTGACCCCAGCGGCCAATCAACAGGCGGCCGAAGTCGGGTCAATCGTTCGGCTACGCAGCCTGACGGCCACGCGCCCTAACTGATTGACAACAGAAAGGGGAGCTCGAACGAGCCCCCCTTTTTGTATAAGCTAAGATACGTATTCCTTATGCCAGGAACGGTGTAGCGATAGCCAGTACCTGTGCTTTGGTCAGTGGCTCGTCAAACGCTTCCGTTACGCGAGCGGCACTCATACCCGTAGCTGTTACCAGGTTAACACCACCCTGGGTAACGTTATCTTCTCCAGCATAAACAGCTGCAGGAACGCCACCTGAGTCAGCATTAACGATGTAGCCTTTCTGGCCGCGCAGCATCCGGACACGGGCTGCGTGACGAGCTTCTACTGAGTGAATTTGCAGAGCAACCGTCAGAACTGCAGGGGCCGAGATCAGCGCACCAGCTTGTCCTTTGTAAGCACGAACACCGGTATCTTCCAGAGCCTGCGAAACGGCCAGATACGTCTGGTAGTTTGTCAGTACGTCGGCGAAAGCACCTTTGTACGTCAGGTCAAAAGCTGGCTTGGCGATAGCCGCGCCACCCAGTGCCGACTGCAGCAACGCTACGTGAGCGTTCTCATGCTTGGCAATCTGAGTGTATACGGTACGACCAACACCGGCTGGAATCAGACCCGGAGCGGCTAAGCCTTTGTTGTAGAATTCTGCTTCAAGATACTCCAGTAATAGCGCGAAGTTCAGTACGTCTGCTACTGAGCTGTTCTGGGCATACGATTTGTTAAGAATGGCTGCGAACGCAACCGGAGCGGCACCCGCCATTGCTTTCTTCAGAAAATTGGAGAAAACGTGGCGACGTGATACATGGTCGAGCCGGTCGTACATGTCGGCATCCACCTGCTCAATTTCATTCAGTATGTTTTGTAAGTTCATGACAGATAAGGGGATTTAAACTATGCAGTACGGCGAACCGGCATTGCGTTGATGGTTTCGTAAACGTAAGGAGCAACGAGCGTCAGGACTTCACCTGGTACGCGGATTTCTTCCAGACCCGAAGCAGGGAAGATAACGTCATCACCGGCGAAATTAGCTCCATCTGGATACAGAAGTGCGTTGATAATGGCTGCGTGACGCGCTTCTACTGAAACGATTTTACCAGCAAGTAGCAGATAATCAACATTCTTGATGAACTGGCCAGCGCCATTGTAAGCCGATACACCAACTTTTTCGAACAGAGCAGCGGCTCCTAATACACTCGCCCGGCTGCTGAAGTTGATGCTAGTGAAATCAGGTGTCAGGCCTGGAATAGCGGCACTCGACAGCGCTGCTTTGAACAGTTCCCGGTGAATGATCTCATGGTCGCGAATATCGGTCAGGATAGTTTTTTCCATTTCGGTCATACCCGAGTACGGCGTCATCACGGCCTGCATGTAAAAAGCAGCTTCGAGTTGCTCCAGGGCATAGGCATAGTTCAGAATACCGACATCATTGCTGCCAAGATCGCCTAAATCGACGGTACGGTAGCCGGCACGAGCAGAGCCCGTAGGAACTGCTTCGTCTAATTGGTTTGTACAAGCACTAAGTGCAACACCGGCTGCTGCCGTAGCACCCAGATAGCGCATGAAGAGTCGGCGACCTACTGCCGCTGACTTTGCGTCAGATAACAGTTGACTCACGCCAGCTTGGTCGTTGGATGGTTTTTCCATTGAGTTACTGAATACGTTAAAGGGAGAGTTTTCTACCGCCCATCGGCAGAATTAACACAACTACGCGTTTTTCAGGCAAAAGGATTTAGGAAGTAACCGAAAATCATTTAAGTGGTAGTTATACTAATCAAACGGCTCGTTGTAGAACCAATCAAAAAATAACAAAACAATTTTTAACAATTATTAACATGAATTATTATATCACGCGAGATAATGACCATAATTCAGCGGGAGAATATAATTATTTCCAAAGTAGATTTAACTAATTGGCGAGCCGTTAAAGGACTATGCACATAGATGTTTGTCCATAGATTCCAAATTGAAAAATCAGGAGATTATCGCAAACAATACAGACAGTCAGACGTTTTATTGTCGAACACTAGAACTCACATGTTATGATTAAGAACGAAGAAATTGTTGATGATCTCAACGACCTGGTGAAAATCAACAACGACCGGATTCAAGGTTACGAAAAAGACAACGAAGACGCAGGACTGGACGATCTATTCCGTCATTACGTTATTCAGAGCCAGAACTTCCGTAGCCAACTGGCCGAACATATTGTACGTATCGACGGCCTGGCCGTGTCCGATGCAACGTCTACCGACGTATCAAGCAAAATTCACCGTGCGTGGATCGACATTAAATCGGCTATAACCGGCAAAGATCTGGATACGATTCTGAGTTCGGTTGAGTTCGGTGAGAACGCAGCCGTGGAAGCTTATGAAGATGCGATCGAGAAAGATCATATCCCGGCTTACATCAAAGAAGATCTGACCAAGCAGCACAGCGAGCTGAAGGCAGCACAGGAAAAAATCAAAGCGTTGCACAAAGCAGCGTAATAATTGATCAATATAGCAAACAGGGCGAGCCGGGAAATTTTCCCGGCTCGCCCTGTTTATGGATACTTTACTTTGCTGCTTGCTCAGGCAGGCAGGGGCATATCCTGCAAATCTTCGTCAGTCAGTTTAATCGTAGCCGCCTGTACGTTTTCTTCCAGGTGTTTGACTGATGAGGTTCCCGCAATGGGCAGCATAACCGGTGATGCCGCTAGCAGCCAGGCCAGGGCAATCTGAAACTCGGTCGCATTGTGGCGTTCGGCCACTTTTTTCACGGCGTTTTCGGCGCCGAGGTCACCACCACCCAGCGGATACCAGGGAATAAACGCAATGTCGTTTTCTGCACAGTAGTTCAGGACGCTGTTCCATTTCTGCTGGCCGAAGCTGTACATGTTCTGCACCGACACGACGTCGAAATATTCCTGCGCTTCCTTGATCTGCTCGACGCTAACTTCCGACAAGCCGATGTGCCGGATTTTGCCTTCCTGCTGTGCTTCTTTCAAAAACGTCAGGTATTCTTTCGAGGGGACCTTATCGTCGAAGCGGTGTAGTTGATACAGGTCGATCTTGTTCAGTTTCAGCCGTTTCAGACTGCCTTCCAGCGCTTCTTCGAGGTGTTTACGGCTACCGTCGACAGGCCACTGGTTGGGGCCGGTACGTAACAGACCGCCTTTTGTGCCGATGATCAATTCTTTTGGATACGGATACAGGGCTTCGGCGATCAGCTCTTCCGATACATAAGGACCGTAGCTATCGGCCGTATCGATGAAATTGATGCCCAGTTCGATGGTACGTTTCAGTACGCGAATGGCTTCATCATGATCCTTGGGTGGTCCCCAGATGCCGTCGCCGGTGATACGCATGGCACCGTACGCCATACGGTTGACGGTGAGATCACCGCCGATGGTAATTGTTCCAGCCTGTGTGGCCGGCTGTTGATCAGCAGATTGCATAAACGCTGTTGGGTTTGTTGAGTACTGGGCCTTGCTTTTTTGCCAGGCCCGTCTTATAAAACCAACGAAAGCGTTTTTTGTGTGGCGACAGGGAAAATACTTTTCAGCGTTTCTCGATACCATCCAGCACCCGCCGGATGACGTTGGCCTGCTGCATGAATGAAAGCGAGGTTGTCAGGTCCTGCTCGTCGATAACCTGCTTGAACTGCTGCAGGAAGTCGATGTAAGCCGCTAGGGCGTCTGATACGTTCACCCGGTTCTGGTCGAAAATAGGCGCCCACATCTGCGGGGAGCTTTTTGCCAGCCGTACCGTCGAGCTAAAGCCGGTACTGGCCATGTCGAAGATAGCCTGCTCGTCCTGCTCTTTTTTCAAAACTGTCAGTCCCAGTGCAAACGCACTGATATGGCTCAGATGCGATACGTAGGCCAGGTGCAGGTCGTGTTCCTGCGGGGTCATGAAAAATAACTTCATGCCGATGTCCCGAAACAGGCTTTCGGCTAGCAGCAGACTGTCCGATCGGCTTTTCTCGCGGTCGCAAATGATCAGGTTCTTGCCCGGCAGCAGCTCCCGGAAAGCCGCGCCCGGCCCCGAGTTTTCGGTGCCGGCCATGGGGTGAGCCGCTACGAACTGAGTCCGTTTGGGGTGGTTATCGACGGCGGTGCAGATCAGGCCTTTGGTCGATCCCAAATCAATGACGGTAGCGTCCGGTGGTAATAGATCGAGAATGACGGGCAGCAGATCGGTGATGATGTTGACCGGCGTCGCCAGAATCACCAGCATACTTTTGGCAACGGCTTCCTCCAGCGGCAGTAGTTCATCGACGATACCTTTCGCCAGAGCCAGCTGTCCATTGACGGCTGATGCGTCGACGCCGATAAAATACATTTTTGGGTATTTCTCCCGGAGAGACAGGGCGAACGAACCGCCCAGCAGTCCGATACCTACGATACTGACGGTCATGCGTTGATGCGGTTTACGGCTTCCCAGATACGTTCTTTTGGCAGGCAGAGTGAGAGACGGATGTACCGCTGTCCTTTGGGGCCAAAAATGAAGCCGGGGGCCAGAAAAATATGCTTGTTAACGAGCAGATCATCAACCAGCGCTTCGGGCGAGGTTATGGATTCCGGTAGCCTTGCCCAAATGAACATACCCTCCTGATCGGTGGCGTAGGTGCAATTCAGCGCGTCCAGCAGGGCGTGGGCGGCCTCCATCCGGTCGGCGTAAACGGCGTTACGTTCTTGGTGCCAGTCGTCGGAGTTAGTCAGCGCTTCGGCGGCCGCATCCATCAACGGTTTGAACTGCCCCGAGTCGATATTGCTTTTGATCGTCAGCACGGCATCGACGTAGGTTTTGGCCGCGGCCATCCAGCCGATGCGCCATCCGGCCATGTTGTGCGACTTGCTGAGCGAGTTCAGTTCCACCGCCACGTCCTTTGCTCCGTCGATCGACAGAATGCTGATCGGGGATTTCTTGTTCAGGATCAGGCTGTACGGGTTGTCGTGGCACAGCAGGATCTTGTTGTCATGCGCAAACCGAACCGCCCGCTCGAACAGGGCCGGGGTGGCCGGCGCGCCGGTCGGCATGTGCGGGTAGTTCATCCACATGATCTTAGTATTCTCTGTAACCAGATCGGCCATGGCCTCCCAGTCGGGTTGCCAGCCACCGTGTTCCAGCAACGGATATTCCTGTACTCTAGCGCCCACCATCTGGCTGACGGCACGGTAAGCCGGGTAGCCCAGCTCGGGCACCAGCACGCCGTCACCCTCGTTCAGGAACGTCAGCGACAGGTGCGTAATCCCTTCTTTCGAGCCAATCAACGGCAGAATCTCAGTGTCGGCATCCAGCGTTACGCCATACGTGTGGGCGTAGAAACGAACGATACCCTGCCGCAGTCCGGGTGTGCCTTTATACGGTTGATAACCGTGCGAGCCGGGCTGCTGCGCCGACGCGATGAGCGCATCAATGGTGTTGGGCGAGGGCATCATGTCGGGGTTGCCGATGCCGATATTGATGACATCGTGACCAGCCGCCTGCAGTTTCCTAACTTCGGCTAGTTTAACCGAGAAGTAGTATTCCTGCGTTTGGTCGGCACGATGGGCCAGAGGGATAATCATTTCCAGTGCGGTACGTTACGTACCGGAGTAATTGTCAGATAAAACAACCAGATTGGTTTTCGAGCGGCAAAGATACGGGGATTATTCCGTCACGCTCCTAGAAATATCGGGCTGGTTCCGAAGTCGTACCGGCGCGGGAAAGCAGGTATTTCAGCAACGGGGCCGCGTGGAGAGCCTGCATAATCTCGCCCGACTCGAGAAGCTGCTGTGCCCGCTCCGGCGACACCAGATGTACTGTAATTTCCTCGGTCGATTCCAGTTGCTGCGCCTGTTGCAGTGTAACGTCCGTTGCCAGGTACGAATAGGACAAATTAGCGTGGGTGCCGGGATTGGCCGACAGCGTCATCATCAGTTCCCAGGTGCCCCCGCCGAAGCCGGTTTCTTCCAGCAGTTCGCGCTGGGCCGCCGTCAGCGGCTCTTCGCCCGGATCGACAACGCCCGCGCAGAGTTCGTACGATATCTGACCCAGCCCGTGCCGGTATTGCCGGATCAGGACCAGCTGGCCGTCGGTGGTGATGGCCGTTACGTTGATCCAGTTGGGGTATTCCAGGATAAAATAGTCGGGAATGTAGCCGCCGTTCTGCATCCGGACGGCGTCTTTCCGTACCGTAAACCAGGGTAACTGGTGCAAATATTCCGAGTGTTCGACCTGCCAGGGCCGTGGATCATTGTTGAGTGTCATACCGCAAAGGTAGGGCTGCTACCGGACTAACGCATCGGCAAAGCGTAGATACTGTTGCCAGTCGTAGGGCGTTACATCGTGTTTGCCACGGCGGATGTGGTAGCGAACGGTTTGCCCAATGGGCTGATTCAGGGAGGGGAAGGTTGTGGTGCCCAATCCCGTCTTGCTAAACAGTTTATAAACCGGCTCGGTCTGAACGGCACTTAGAAACTCTCCCCTGGGGTCTGACCACTGATCACCGTTGGCGCTGGCGATGTAAAGTGGGCGAGGGGCAACCAGCGCCAGCAGTTCGTGCTGATCGACGGGCAGATCTGCTACGTGGTTGTTGTAGAATTTGTAACGCGTGCTGAACCAATGGGGAAAGTGAGTATTGATGCGCTCCACCGTTTCGCCGTACCAGCGCCGGGATAGGGCCGCTCCGCTTTCGCCCGCTTCGTTGCCCACAACGGCGGCAAACCGCTCGTCCTGCGCCCCCGCCCAGAGGGCCGCTTTGCCAATCCGCGAATGCCCGAAGGCAATAACCCGTTTGCCGTCGATGAGCGGATCGGTTTGCAGGTAGTCGAGTATCCGGCTCATGCCCCAGGCCCAGGCACCGACCGCTCCCCAGTTGTCGGCGCGGGACGTATCGCCCAGCACCGACCGGATCCCTGACCGCCAGCCCTGCGGGAAATCGGGTTCGATATCGCCGTAATAGGCCGTCACCAGCGCGTAGCCATGAGTGATCAGCGAGTCGACCGACCAGCTTCCGGCCGCGCGTCCCCGGTCGGTTTCTATGGCACGGTTGTTGATCGTCTGATCATTGGTTCGGGTAACCCAGCCCAGCGGCAGGCGAATAGCCGGGTCTGCATGGACGGTGTGATTGCCGCTGAAATTGAGTCCCAGAAAGGCTGGAACGAGCTTTTTGGTCGATCGGGGACTGTAAATCAGTACGTTGATGGGCGGGAGTTGCGGGTAGTTGGTCAGCCAGATGGCCACCTGCTTCCGAATAGCCCGACCGTCCAGCGCCGACGAGTCAGTCTCGATTGGTTCAAAGCGAAGGGCAACGGTCTGCGCTGGCGTCTGGCCATAAACGTGTTCGGCGAACAGGCGCTGAAGCTCCTGCCGACGGGCGCGCCAGGCGGCTTTCGTGATAACGCGTTTCCCGGCCTGGTTTACGAGCGGATCAGGCAGGATATAGGTACCTGCTTTCGCTTCATCATAGTTGTACGTCGGCTCCGTTGTCTGGGCCAGCGTCGACCCGGTTGTGATGAGAAGAAACAAGAGAAATCCACTAAAAGTACGCATAGCGCATTGGCAGAGAGATACGTCCGGGAAAGGCCAGACCAGCGCCGATTTACTGGAAGAATACCAGCCGGGGCCTAGGAAAGATAATAGAGATAGATAGTAATGTCGACCACGGTTCTGGGTTTGATTTTTAGCATGTTACGTTCGCGTTTTTTTTGCCTGTTAGGCAGTATAGTGGGACTGGTGTGGGGGCATACAACCCTGTCGCAGACCATTACCCCGGCTTATGTGCCCGGTCCGGTATGTATCAATACCGCCACCAGTCTGCCCTTCACCGTAACCGGGCGGTTTGAATCCGGAAATACCTTCATTGTCCAGATCCGGAACGCTTACACGCAGGAAATTCTGGTGCAATCCCCCGCCTTTGCCGCCAGCCCGGCGCAGGTTCAGCTGCCGTCCAGCCTGCCGAACTACACCGAAGAGGGCCGGTACCAGTACCGGATCGTGGGCAGCAGTCCCTACGTCGAGAGCGCCTGGACAAACTGGCCCAAAGTGATAACGCCCGCCGTGGTGACCCTGGCCAGCCTAGCAATACCCATCGTTAACCCCTATCAGGCCGTTACACTGCAGTACACCGTGCAGGGAAGCTCACCCGTGAGCGTAACACTCAGCGACGGGACGCGGCAGGAGTTGTCGGACTGCTGTAACAGCCAGTTTACGCAGGCGGTGACGGTGTATCCCGAAAAAAGCGCTACCTATTCGATTACGTCCGTCGCCAACAGCTGCGGAGCAGGCGCGGGCAACGGAACTGCTACGCTGGCGGTCAATCCCATCGCAATGAAAACGGTGTCGGTATCTCCCGCCGTGGTCTGCGTGGGTAATGAGTTCATGGTTGCGTATGCCAAAGGAGCCGGTAGCTTCGGCACGGGCAATACGTTTAAAGTGCGGCTGACGAGTTATAATCCGTTTGCTACGTCCGCCGGGGCCAGTGCCAGCCAGTATGAGCTGGATGCGGTCGAAACCACTAGCGGGCTGAAAGTGCAGCTGCCAGCGTCCTTTACAGCTACGTCGTCGTTTTACGTGCAGGTGCTGACGAGTAATCCCGTAACGGTCAGCGACCCGACGGGTGTGCAGCTCACGATTAGCCCGGCGGCTTCGGCCCAGATCACTACCCCTAGTATGACGATTGACGCGGGGCAGCGCCAGGCCATTGCTGTACAGGCGCGCGGACGCGGACCGTATCAGGTGGTGCTGAACGACAGCCTGCAACTGGCCATTGATGAGTCTGGGAGCGGTTCCGGCATTGCTAATCTGATCGTTCGCCCCAAACAGACAACGGTCTACCGGATTACGAGTTTTCAGAGCACCTGCGGACCGGCTACCGTCAGTCCGTCCAGCACGACGCTGACGGTGCGGCCGGGCATCTCGATCGACTCCTTACCCGGCAGTGGCTACCAGCGGGGGCCCGTTTGTGAGGGGCAACCGGTTCGACTGCCGGTTTCGCTGAATTTCCTGCAGCAGTCCGCCACCCAGTATTTCGTTGATTTCCGCTACGGCGGGGGCGGCAACGTCCTGGCATCGGCACCCGCTACGCTGGAAAACGGCCGGACGCTGGTCTTTACGGTCCCTGCCCTACCCACTGATAGTAGTGGTTACCTGGCCACCCGGAATTACAGCCTGCGTATTCGGACAACAGCACCTGCAACCGAAGGCGCAACCGACCCGAACCAGACGCTCGTTGTTACCCACAAGCCACAACCTTTCTTTGCGGCCGATGATCGGCAGCGTACGTTGGAAGGGCCCGGCACTGTATCGTTACGTATTCAGAACATTGGTGGGGGACCGTTCACGTATAAACTCAGTGGCGGCCCGGCGCAGACCAACACCTGCCTGAACTGCGATGACCTGAGCGTTCTGGTATACGCATCGGCGACAAAGACATTCAGGATCGATTACTTCGCCAATAGCTGCGGCCGTGTGGATAACTTGTCGACCAGCGCCGTCGTAATCGTCGAGAATCCGAACGCTGCCAGCGTGGAGATCGATTCGGTGCAGCAGAACAAGTGTAGCAGCGACAGTATCCAGGTGTTTTTCCACACGAGTGGTACATTTGCTGTGGATAACTTATTCAAAATACAGGCGGCCGCTGCGTCGCTGGGCGAAGGCTGGGGCTGGAACGATGCCGCCGTGGTTGGTCAGGGTACCCGCAGTCCGATCCGGATCAAACTGGCGGACGATCGTAAAGTGCGCATCAGCGCGACGAATCCGGCCGTTACCAGCAACGAGTTTCAGGTCAGCGTAAACCATGCGCCAACGGCATCGCTGGAAATTCCCGAAGTTATCAACAGCTATTACCTGTACGGCTCCGAACCCAACACCATTCCGACGGGTAGCGCGGTTACCCTGAACGTAACGCAGCTGACGGGCAAAGGACCATTTACGACGGTGTTTACCAATGGCACGACCGATTTTACGGCTACCTCAGGAACGAGCGTCACGGTGAAACCCGTCGGCAAAACGACGTACCGGCTGAAGTCGATTGCCAACGCCTGCGGGACAGGAACCGTATCGAATCAGCAAATTACCTACGTTCCGCAGCCCTACCGGATTGAACTGCCCGTTCGGCCAGCGACGAACAATTATTACTTTACGTTCTGCGGAGGCAGCAGCGTTAGTCTGCCATTCATCACCAACCCATCGGCTCCGGCGGGGACGGAATATCAGCTACAGCTGGCGTCGCGCCGGGACTCGGTATTCAGCACCCTTGCGACAACGACGACTTCCCCCGCGGTAGCAACCATCCCGGCCTCGCTGACAACGGGCGAATATTACCTGCGACTGGTAGCCCGCAACTCGGACGCCCGGACGGCGGCCCTGCTTGTTCGCGTATCGCAGCCCCCAACGGCGGCCCTGGCCGCGGCCAGCCCCGCTTCGGTCAGTGCGGGCAGCACCGTGAAATTGACCGTGAACCTGACGGGAGAATCGCCCTGGCAGCTGGTCTTTTCGGACAAAGTAAGCCAGACGTTCACAGCTTCTCCGGCCGTTCGCGAACTGACCGCGACTATCGGCCAGACGTATTCGATACGTAGCGTTACAAACGGCTGCGGCTACGGCACCGCGACAGGCGAAGCGACAATTACGGTTAAACCAACCGTTGCACTTACCCTGACGTCGCCAATAGGGCAGGCCATCTGCGCAGGTCAGTCGGTAGCGTTCCGGCTCGCGAACACGGGCGATTTCGCGACCGGTACCACCTTAACCTACACCCTGATTAACACCGTTACCAAGGCCGAAACCGCCTTAACGACTACGTCGCTCAGCAGCGGGCCGGTGTCGCTAACCCTGCCAACGACTGTTTCGGCGGGTACGTATCAGGTTCGGGC
>Ga0265780_10009272_pt1 | contig 11818 bp, 5 predicted proteins | sample P1T30metagenome_FD_192432 | JGI IMG/M metagenome (GOLD analysis project Ga0265780, IMG submission 192432) | Plant litter microbial communities from East Loma Ridge, Irvine, California - P1 T30 | ecosystem: Environmental > Terrestrial > Plant litter > Unclassified | place: USA: California... | reverse complement strand
AACTGTTTCCTCATCCCCATCCCCATCCCCACCCTCACCCTTCCACCCCATGCCCGCCCAATCCCCCGCGGTCCTCATAACCGCCTCAAAATCCACTTCAGCATCAAACCATCTATCTCTCCTTTTCGTCTCCCTGACGCCACCCTCAAGCGCCACGCGACTCGCCCTCGTTGTCCTTGCCCTCTTCCCTGTCCCGCCTACCGTAAGGAGACTACCCAAGCGAAGGCGCTGATCCTCGAGCATTTGTTCGTGGGCGACTATGCTGCGGACGTAGGGAGCGAGGTCGAGGGCGACAATGCTAAAGGTGCGGTCAAACGACGAGGGTGTGAGAGTAAAGGATGTGCGTTCTGCGAGGAGCTGATCGGGTGGAGCGGCGAGGCAATCGAGGGCGGAGGAGAAGATGGGACGGGTGAGGGGGATGGAGGTGCGTTGGGTATGGCGAGCGCGGAGGATAGAGGGGGCGGATACATGTTCGGTGAGGGGTGGTGTTGATAGTGATGGCGAGGTACAGAAATCGGGGTATGTACGGTGGATGAGGAGGTGCGTTTGAATGGAAAAAGCCGTGTCAAGATTCATATAATCTGCGACGGGGTCGACTTGCAGCAAGGGCGCGGCGAGGTTATAGCTCAGGCGGGATTTTTCTGGGATGGGAGGTTGCGTGGCATCAATGGGCTGGTCGTCGTCTGTTTCGTAGTTTGGGAGGTTGACACGACAGAATACATGTGCAGCACTCAGTGAGTCGACGTATGCGTCTAGGCGCTTGAGCTCTTCGATGCGGGAAACCGGTTCTGGCTTTTGTGCTTGAGGCAAACTTTGCTCGTTCTTCAGGGATGCAGTCCAGGCAAAGGGACTGATTCCCCAATCACCCCAAATCTCCTGCAAAAGCTCTTCTTCTTTGTTAAACGCGGCGTTGGATCGCGCCTGGAACACATCGTGGGAGAGCCAGCCCATGCCAGACTTGTACGTGCCTTCGCTAGCAACTCTCAGTGTCCGACCGTTCTCATCCGTATCTTTGCCGGCTGGCCAACGCTGGTACATCCACTCTAAGCCGCCCTTTCGATCGCCTACAGACATTTGGCACCAAAGATCCAGTTCCATGATACTAGCTCGAAGGTCATGATCCTTGGACTCGTACAAATCTTTCACAGCCTGTCGCTCAAGAATATGGCCTTCCTTGCCCGCAAGAACAAGAAGATAGTCAGTCGCGACGTCCGTAGGAGCTGGTTGAAGTCGAAGAATAGCCGCGAGTGGCAGATCGTGCATCGGAATCTGTCGTTCATCATTGCAAGTGATGACGATAGGGCGTTTTGATAATGAGGCAATCTTGATGATTTGAGCCCAGAACTGCTGGTCTTCATCGAAAAGTATGTCAGCCTCTTCAATGAGGATCAAAGATTGCTTCTGCGAGTTGCGCGAAGCTTGCGCCACAGGAAGCATAGTTTGAGCTGCAGATGTTGTTTTCTTGACATCTGGCCCTTGTACTGTAGGCTTTGGATTGGCCGTCGCTGCTCCGGGTTTCGCATGGAAAAAGGATGTCATCATTCCTTGTCTTCCGCTACTGATGTCCTTCTCCAAAGCCATATCCATGCGATCGTTGTCGTCATCGACCTGAACAGGTTCTTGAATAGATGCTGCACCGCGTTTATGATTGACCAGGTGGTTTGCTGTCATATCGCCAACCTTGTCCTGGATGTCTTTCCCTGAGCGACGCATACCGGCGTTTATTTCAAATACCTCAAAGCCCAGTTCCTTGGCTACGGCATGCACTGTTGCACTCTTGCCACTGCCGTGTGGTCCACTCATTAGCACAACATTTTTGTTCCGCGTCCATTGTGACAGCCTGTAGGATGCTGGTTGTATAAGACTCGTGCCATCTGGAGCGGGTATCATAATCATGTCTTCGTCTTCATCCTCTTCTTCATCGTCAACAATGAAGCTGTCAAGAGCCTTCCTTCGTTTCTTCTTTGGTGGCTGTTTGGCATCTAGCATAGTCGTTGCTTTTAGCGTACCACTCACAGCCAGGACTGTTAGGCTTTGCAGCCAGTCTTTCAGAATCATAGCTTCTGTGCCCGTCTGTAGCACATGTGATGCAGTTTTTGGAGCGTACTTCTGAGTCCAAGATTGAACCTCACATCTTCCCTCATCGAAAGGCGTGAGAGTGTGTTCGATCTCATTGAACAGATCTCCTATGACGGGATGGATTGGCCGCGTTCTTGACATGGGTACCTGGGCCACCAGTTGTTCACGTACTCTACGTTGTATCTCTACACCTGTAGTGAGTAGTCGAGTTGGTAGGCGGGCGCCTTCCGTAGGCCCTGGCGGCGATGTAGACTGATCTCTCGGGCTAGTTCGGTCTTGAATAAGATCATGGGCAAGCCTGGCGACTAAGTCTTCATGGGCTGGAACGGAGACAACGGCATTCTTCAGCTTCCGGGGTCTTAGTGCTAGCTGTATGCAAGCTGAATTGTCCAGACGTGATGGTAGATGGGTTGTGTTCAGATTACGAACATGTGCATTTTCTCCAGTGGGCCATACAGCTTCTTTCAACCCGGATTGCTTCCCATCTTTATTGGTCCGTAGTCCGCTATTGAACGCCTGCGCAGGCTCAGGTGATCGGTCTCTAAGAGCCTCAGCACGCAGCTTTCCCGGGGTACAAGCGCTCTTCCTTGGGGTTGGTAGAGGCAGTTGGGCGATCACTTTAGTCGAGGATGCATCTTTCTGGGTCTTGCCGCGAAAGAAAGGGTGGGTGTTTTTGGGAGGTGCCGCAGGTTTTGTTGCTACTTTGTTCTGTGTCGCGGCGCGTGTTTTGGATGTCTTCTTTGCATTTAGGATGTCCTCAATCTTCTGACCTATTGTTGCTCGACTGACCGCATCTGTACCGTAACTAATGACTGTCACCGTGGGAGAGATCTTTGGTTTTGTAGGCCTTCGGCCTCGTCGCCTCTTCGGTGATGTTGTAGGCTCTACTGTTGGCTTCAGTGGACTAGAGAGGAGTTTGCCGCTCTTGCTGATCTTAATCTGCTTCCTGGGAATTGCTTTCTTGGAATCATCCAAGATGTGTTCCAATGGAATAGTATCAAGACCTGGTTGTGCTATAGATGGTGGTGTGATAGGCACAGTAGGTGAATCTGACTGTTCTCCTGGCTTATGCGTTGGTTCCTCCAGTACGTCGACCATTGTTGAATCGGCATGTAACGGCTGTTCGGTAGTTGCTTGCACACCTATTGATCCTTCTTCTACTTGTACATGTAGCTGTTGATGCCAATCTAGAGAATCTGGTCGAGGTTGCGCTGAGGTCGGTGGCTCGAGTGAAGGGTCTGGAGAGGCAGTCTTTTGCCTTTTTCTTCTGTCTTGATTCGGGTCCACGTCCAAAGATAATTCCGCGGAGGTGCCGGGGTTGTTTACGGCGCTTCCAACCGCTTCCTTGGTTGGCGGAGGGCGGGTGAATCTGTCCAAAGATGCCTGGTTCTTTAGGTGAGACCCGGTATTCTTATCTTTTGCCCCATCTGTTTTCCTAGTCCTCTTTTTACGACCTGGGCCGGCCTTGGGGTTTGTTTCAGTGATTTCGGTGTTCTCGTGTGCATCGTCGTTTGCAGTCTCGTTTGCGGAATCCAGTGTTTCGGGAGCGTGGTTGCCTTCAAGATAGGTAAGCGGAAACGTATCTGCATTTGCCGCGGTGACATACTCTGAGGCTTGGAAAAGAATGGATGTACGGTCTTGCTCTCTAGATTCATTGCAGGTTGCACTGCTGTGAGAGCCATTTACGTTTCCAGAAGCTACCAGCGCATTGAAACAAGATGAACAAATTGGCAGAGGTGGGTATATGATAAACAGAAAAAGTGCGTTGCGTGCAAGCGTAAAGTAAAGGTACGTGTTCGTCGTCGTGAAAACATGACCTAAAGACACCCCCAGGCCTCGCTCCGGTACACGCGACGTGACACGCTAGCGACGCCACCAAAGCCACACTTCCGCCGCTGCCAAGATTTCGCACCGCCCACTTTCTGCCGGAGCTCCAACTTTTTTCTCGACAGACTCGGCTTCTCAAAGCAAAAGCACGCGCCTCGCCATACGGCTCACGCAGACCCGGATTAGTATTTTACAGATAGGTCTGGCAAACACCATGTCGTTCGACCAGCCAATTGGCGCCCCCTTCACACTGGCGTCGCTGTCCAAGCCTATAAGTTCTAGCAGTAATGGACGCGTGCATGCCGCTGGAGTGTGCAGTGCCAGCGGCGCAAAGAAGAGGAAGCGCACCGAGATTGCAGTCGGTGTTGATGGAGAGGGCGTATCCATTTACAGTGTATGTATCGTTATGTCGCAATATGCAACAATCACTCAAACATTTGTAGCTTCAAAATCCCCAACTAGTAACTTCGTATGCGCTGCCGCCGAGCGCTACCTTCACAACCGCCCCGTACTCCATCTATCGCAAAGGCCCACCCCGGACACCGACGCATCGCTTCACATATGTTTCCCTAGCTGGCTCTTCGCCTGCTGAAAAGCCGCAACTTGTGTGTTTCCATGACAAGATATCCGGCGACCAGACCGAGACCACCAAAACTTCGCACACGCCCTCTGGCCCGGCACAAATCTCAACCCTGGAGTCCCTCCCAGTTGCGCCTGGCGGCTCATCAAAGGAAAACACACATGATGTCATTGCGACGTTTGACAATGGACATGTCGCATGTCTCTCGGAAAACCTGGGTGTTGTCAGATGGGTCTCGGACTTGAAGTCCTTGCTTTCGGTTGGAAGGTCTGACATCAAGATTGAACACACTACGCTGGCTAGTGCCAGGTCCGTAACCCGCGGATTATTGCGAAGCAGGCATGACATTGCTACGATCCTGGACTCAACCCCGGATGCCACATCGGATCTTCTAGATCTCATCCAGGTCTTTTGCGCAGTCGGCCGCGACTCGAATGGCGTAAGGACGCTAACTCTCCTCCAAGTCCAGCCAAGATCTGCAGACCTTACTACAACTCAGCTCACTCCACTGAAGCACCTACTGTCGTGGGACCTCCCAAGTCCAGTCAAGACGTCGAGTGACAACGCCTCTCCTGCACAGATTGCCCTACATCCTTCCAGTGGTGCCCTTCACATCCTTACGAATGACCAGATGCTCTCTTACGACCTGTCCGGAACTGTACCGAAGCTCTACTCAGAATTTGCCTTGCCAGGTTCCAGCGTTGACTCCTTCCTGCGAACCTCACAGGACGTCGTTTTCACCACTTCACAGAACATTTGCCGAATATTCGATGTCAAGTACAATTCCTTACAAGGTTTCTACTCTATGAGCTCCGAGTTGTCTACGGAATCTACCAACCCATCGAAGAAGAGAAAGCACGCGCAGTCAGATACTAATCAACACAAAACCTCACCTTGCAGTTTGGTAGCATATTATGCTGATATCGGGCTGGTTGTAGCCGCTCGGGAAAACGAGATATTCGGTATGCAATTTGGAGGGGTAGCCCTGCGAAAGAGGGTCAAGACTGATGGTACTCTTCTGATTGATGCTCTTGGAAAGGGTATTGGCTCTGAAGCAAAAATCGTTGAGGGCCAGAAATGGCAGGACCGGAAGTGGAAACTCAACAAATACGCTATAAAAGGAAAGATTGTAAAGTTCGAACGGCACTTTGCAGCCGACCTGGGCATCGAACTTGAGTCTGCTGATGTAGCACAAAAGCACGAGAATGAGATCAATGGCGGCCCCTTGACGAACGGGGGTGGGCCAAGTCTCCCGGATGAGGACGCCATGGTCGTCGATGAGCTTGACAACGAGCCTGTCAAGGACGATCTACCCAGGTGGAAAATACCTACAACCATTCCTGGACATCAGCGGCAACTATATCGTCAGTATGCATTATATGCATTAAGTAAGATATTCTACCTGTCCGACACCAGCGAAGCGGGGGAATCTCAAGGACGCTTAAGGGTCGGCTTTTTCCCACCAAACGTCTTCCAATGGCTTCTACAGACTGGCCAACTCACCAAAGAGTCCATTCGTCGCGCACTACTTGACGAAAGTCACAGTCAGATCCAGTTCGTGTCGGAGATTGTAGATGGAGACATTGTCAAGGCAATCGTCGATTACGACACGGATCTCCACATCTTATCGGCAGTACTTAATCATACTCAGTTTCTTCCGATTGGCGAAGTCGTTCAGGCTATCAAGCTTCTCATCCAGAGCATAGATGATGTGCCAAAAGAAGGCGAGCCAACGAAGCTTCTGACCAACGGCACCGCCCCATCAGAAGACGAAATGGATCTCGACTTCGCCACTGAGCTTGAAGCAGCCTCGCACGAGATTGACCATGCCTTGTCAGTACTCGATCATGGCCTTCTGACCCGAAGCCACACATTGCGACCTGCGCTCATCCGACTGCATACCTTCTCAGCTCCCATGATCAGTAACACGCTCCGCTCTGTGCTACCGCGAAGAGATCTTGAGTCGCTCATCCGCCTTCTGCATCTCGAGTTGAAGAATGGTGGATGGTCATCACCACTTGGCTTTGTTGATCCGGAAGATTCTGGCATTGAGAGCGCGGAAGAAGATCCAGATGATCATGCTGTTTCCATCATCGCGTCCCTGCTCTCAAACACTCTTGATGCAATCGGCGCAGGAGCCTGGCTCGCCTCTGTTGGCACACGTTCCGTCTCTGAAAGTGGCGAGGATATGCTCAAGTCTTTGAACAGGGACGCATCTATCGCGCTCAGTGGTTTCTTCGAAGCCCACTTCATACGAGGCCTACTGTCGGAGTTCTTACGCTACGCATCCACGGTGCCGGTCTCAAAGAAGCCTTCTAACAAGAAATTGGAACTACAAGGCAAACCATTTGGTGTTACAGGCAAGCTCAACGGAGAAGAGGACTTGCCCATGCTGCCTCTGGGTGCGAAGGCAGACCAAGGAGTAGAAAAGACGAAGAGTGGGAAAGGTGGAAAGAAGGAGCAGCGTAGTAAGCGCGAAATGGGCATGCTGATCAGTAAAAGGGTACCTAAGTACAGTTTCGAGCGGATTGTTGTATGAAAGGTTTAGGTCAGCAACAATGCTCTGACTATATAACAGAGAAATGTTTTTTGTCCACATAGTTGTTCAAGCGTTACGGCATCATCAAAAGACTTTAATATCAGTTGACCAATAGTTATAACTAATCTTCGCTGTTTTCTGTGGCTTGCTGTTCTTGATACAGCAAGCGGACGGTCGGAGTTCCTCGGCCCGAAACAGCTGGCGTGATGACATGCGCTAGACCTTTAGCATCACCTTGGCAAATCACCCAACCTTATGGCCGCACGCCATGACGTTCTTCGGCCTAGCAGCAAAGCCCCGAGCGCGCGCACGGCGTCGCGTGCGGAAGATCCGGAGATATTATGGGGTTTTGTTGTGCACGTCGTCAATGCCCAGGAAATCTCCTCTCTTTTTCCTTCGTTTTCATCCACCCATAATTCGGTGTACAGTCGTTGTCGTTCAGACATCGCAATGACGTCTACTGCCACGGGTCGAAATATCGTGGATGGGCGAGAGGCGGATCCTCAATTGACGACAAGGGAATCAGAGATAAAACAAGAAAAACCAAGTGATGACGATGCGCAATCGAGCGGCTATCAGCAGGACGCGACATTGACGGGTGAAGAGGATGGGGAAAAGAAAGAGAAGAAACCGTCGAAGCTGAAGGCAGCATGGGGGATGCTAGGATTGGATGTACCGACTTTAATGATGATGGGCAAAGCGGCTTTGCCTCCAACTATCGCGTTGGCAATGTATCAAGCGGACGATGTCGCGAAAACATACTCTACTCTGGGTTATTTGATTGCCATCGTGAGTATCCTCGGATTCTGCATCATGCCCAGGGCCAAGTTCATCCAAACTATGACCTTGAACGTAGTAGCAACGTGCGTCGGCTCAGCCCTTGCGATGCTCATGGTCTGGAGTGGCGTCAAGGCGCGGCAGCACACAACGGTTCCGGGTGCGCCACCACAACGATATAACTCTTCTCAATCCGCCGTGCTCGCAGTATGGCTTTTCTTCCAGATCTATATCATCAATACCCTGAAGGCCAAGTTCCCACAACTGGCATTCCCAACAATCATATATGCAATCCTAGTCAATGTTGCGGCGACAACTGGCTTTCTATTTCAAACGGTAGCGCAGTGTGAGGCTTTTGTTCAGAGGTTGCTGGAAGCGTTCTTGACCGGTTTCGCGATCGCTACCGGTGTGAGCTTGATCATAATACCCGTTACATCTCGAAAAGTCGTCATGAAAGAGGTGGCAGGATACATTGGATTGCTAAGAGGTGTGCTCGGTGCACACAAGATGTACATCCGTAGCTTGGAAAATAGCGACATGTTTGGGCAGAAATATGTACCCGAAGAGGAGGGAGCCAATAACAAGAAAGGCGGGAAGCCGAGAGTCAGTCCTGAGGTCCAGGCTATCAAGACAATGGCAAGTGCATTGCAGGGATTGCACGGAAAGCTCACTGCGGACCTGCCATTTGCAAAGCGCGAGATTGCATATGGCAAGTTGTCATGCGATGACTTGGAAGCTCTGTTCAAGCATCTTCGGTCAATCATGCTGCCAGTCTTGGGCCTGGGTTCCATCGTGGATCTATTCGAGCGTGGAGCCGAGCTGAACCACTGGGACGGAGAAGAGGACGAAAATGACGAGCAGATGCGTAAAAAGACCGTTAAAGAGTGGAACGAAATGTTTCAGTTCGTTCATGAGCCGTTCAACAATATATTCGAAGCTCTCGATGACGGACTCGCCCACGTTTTACTCAAACTGCAGCTCGCCCAGCCCCCTAAGAAGAAGAAGGGCCAGAACCAGGATGACGCGGAAGCTAAGGGTGATGCCATCAAACCCGGAGACGCTGGATTTGCAGAACATCTACAGAAGCAAGCCAATCTGTTCTTCAGTAAGAAAGAACCCACCCTCCGACATTGGGTCGAAACCAAAGGCATCAAGCTCCGTGACGACTATTTCTGCAACCCATCAACACCTGAAGAGGAATTATCGCACCTCTTCCCCAGCACCACCACGAGAAAGCGGGATCAGCGTCAACTATTTCTGGTTCTATATATCATGTTCCTGCTAAACTCCATCAGTCGGGCCACGCTCCAATTTGTCGAATTCGCCGATGCACACGACCAAGCTACTGCCAAGAGCAAATTCATCTGGCCTGGTGGAAGGCGCTTTAAGAAATGGATCAAGAGCATATTCCAAAGCCAGGACGCCAATTTAGAGGACGAGACGATGGCTGTAGGATCCGATAGGCACAATACGACAGTCTACATGGGAGACGCATATAAGGCAAAGAAAGACCCCGAGCACTTGCCTCCAGCTAATGCATGGGAGAAATTCGGTAATGGTGTACGAGGCATCTCTAGGTTCCTCGCAAGCCCTGAATCAGCCTTTGGTTTCCGCGCCGCTTGCGCTACAATGAGCATAGCCATCATCGCCTTTCTCCGCCCAACGCAAACCTTCTTTGTACAGCAACGTTTAGTCTGGGCACTTATCATGGTTGCGATATCCATGACCCCCACCTCTGGTCAAGCAATCTTCCAGTTCCTACTAAGGATTGTTGGAACATTCTTCGCAATGTTGTTTGCCTGGCTCATATGGTACATTCCAGACCAGAAAACACCCGGCATCCTAGTCTTTCTCTGGATCTTCGCAGCAATAGGCTTCTATATCGTAATCAAGCGCATCGACCTCGTCATCGTTGGCATCATTAGCGTCGTCACAGCCACCATGATTGTCGGCTACGAACTCCAGGTCCGCAAGATTGGCGAACAAGCCGTCACAGCATCAACCGGCCAGCCTGTATACCCCATCTATGAGCTTGGACCTTACCGTTTAGCTACTGTTGTTGGCGGTCTGGCAGTAGCTTTCTTTTGGACAGTCTTCCCGTATCCCATCACAGAGCACTCTGCGCTCCGGCAGAAACTTGGTGGCGCTTTGTATCTATCGGCGAACTTGTACTCAATCATGCACGAGCAGGTCATGGGCAGGATTCGCGGCGAACTCGCAGGCGAGGAAGAAAGTGACAAAAATTGCCCAGGCTACAAGCTTATCAAGGCACGTAACAAGGTGTTTGCCAAACAAATGCTCACCATCCAGGGCCTGAAACTGCATGCAGGCTTCGTGAAATGGGAGTTTCCCTTTGGCGGCAAGTTCCCAAGAGAAGAATACGAGAAAATCATCGGTCACGTTGAAAAGTAAGTCTTTTCACCACCCCTCATTGTCCTCCGCCCACTAGACCCAGAAAATTAACACACTACCCTCCCTCCAGTATCGTAAACTACACTGTTCTCCTTGGCTACTCCTCTCAAGCCTTCACTCAAGCCTCTCTGGAGCGCCAAGCCCAAACCTCGCCAGAAGGCCCTACAATGCCCCTCTACTCGCCAAACAACAACCAAGACCCCCTCTCCTCCGCACAATGGTTTTCAGACTTTCGCCGCATTATCCTCGACGCAAAAGTCACATCGCATGAAGTCACCTCTTTACTAGCCATGCTCTCCTCTTCCATTGCAAACGCACAACCACTTCCTCCTTACCTACACGCCCCGCCTAGCGCCCAGCTCAGTCAGAAACTGGCCATGATTGACCCCGAGATCTTGAGCTTGAAACACATTTCCGAACCAGGCTATGCGGCGTTTGCCGTCATGAGCATTAGTACTAGGTGTATACACATGGATGTTGAGAGGTTGTTGAAAGCGGTGAAGGGGTTGGTAGGTGAGTTGGACTTTTCGTTTCATGTAGTTAGCACAAGGGATGGGAGTACGACGGGATCGGATGAGACGCTTGTGAAGAGGAGTACAAGGAAAATAGATTGATTGATTGATTGAAGAGGCCGTCATGTGGGATCTTGGCGGGTGCATACACAAAGTATTTAGATTATAATTAGATTTTTACTTCTTTTTGCTTTAAGAACAAGGGCTTCACTTTTGCTGAGGAGAAAGTTCCCCGATCGTGTCATGAGCATTGTAAGTTTTTCTTCTCCTGCTTCCCCACCTGTCTTGATTAACCGGAGTGTTGGACCCGGACGTCATCATAGCTCTAAAATTAGGTTTGAAAAGCGGGAAAACAAACTCTCAAACATCCCAGCCTCTCATTCAAAACTCAAAATCGTTCAACTGCACTTGCCCACCGTCTTAGCCCCAAAGATGGGCTGGTTAGCGCCAAAAGTGCTGCACTGAGTGGTCGACTTGACTGTAATCGTCTTCTTGCTCGTGCAAAGGTTGTCGGTGTAGAGAACGACTATTTCACACAAACACACTCGTGGTTAGCACGTTACAGTCCAACGGAATTAATAAAAAAAAACATGTTCTGCAACTTACTAGAGCAACCGGCAGGCAGCGACTTTACGACCGAGGTGTCGATGATGGCCGAGTCAGTGTTACCACTGATGATGGGGGAGGTGCCGAAGCACTTGCCGTCCGTGGGGAGGTAGATTGTTGTGATACCGGCGGAGACGCTGGTGTTGCACTTGTCGCCAGAGTAGAACTTGAGAGGGATGTCTGAGAGGCGCTTGCTCATGGGGGCAGGAGCGGCGTTGATGCTGGCAGCAGCAATGAAGCAGGTGATGAGAGTTGAGAACTGCATTGTGGCGCGGGATCTTTGAGTTTTGGGGGTTTGATGATGATGTTTCGACAGAAAATTAGTGATGTGCTGTAGGATGATGACCTTCTATTGTTGAGAGATGCTTAGACTTTATACTCCTTTTCTCTTCTTTGTCTGTTGATCGTCAGGATATCAGCATTCGGCCCGTCTCGTCCCTTTTTTTCGTTCAAGGACTAGGCAAAGTGGCTGCTTGCTGCTGACAG
>Ga0265780_10009271_pt1 | contig 11818 bp, 11 predicted proteins | sample P1T30metagenome_FD_192432 | JGI IMG/M metagenome (GOLD analysis project Ga0265780, IMG submission 192432) | Plant litter microbial communities from East Loma Ridge, Irvine, California - P1 T30 | ecosystem: Environmental > Terrestrial > Plant litter > Unclassified | place: USA: California... | reverse complement strand
AGTGTGAGTTCTGACGCTGCTATGCGTGATCGATAAAGTCGTAGGGCTGCGTTCGGAGGAAAAATCATTGATAACAATTTTGAAAACAGATTGAGCGAGGTCAGGAGATCATTTGAACGACCTTAAGCGGTGAAAACTGTGGTTCTCAGCTAAGTTCTTGATTCTATTGGTGCGAATACGGCCTGCAAAGCCGTGTAGACGGGTTCGACTCCCGTCCTCGCCTCCAAATATTAAACGTTCGGGCCTCATTTGAGGCCCGTTTCGTTTTCTAGAACCGATTCCTCATCGAATTACATTCGACTCCCTTTGCGCGGCATTTCAATAGTCGTCAGCGGCCCAGCAGGCCGTTGAACGCGTGCTGAAACAAGCGCCAACCTCCAGTTTCAGGGCGGTGGTAGTGTTAAAGCCAGCCTGTCAAGGGCTCTCCAACTCGAAGATGCAGGTGCACCTCCGTCCGATCCATCCGAGAAATGCGAGAAGGATTATGGCCATCCCGGTCCGACTCGCATTAACCGACCTCTACGATAGCCGGGTCAGTTTACTTGCCGCTGGCGTGAGATGCGCAACTTCGCCGCCTTGGACGCGATCGCTTCATTGGGCTTGGAAGGGCATGGCCAGCGTAGCGGCGCGCGCGCTCCGGCCGGACCGGTCCGGTGGCCATTGCTATGCCAGCTGGCACCGATGGCGAGCTACCAGATTGCTTGGAACGCCTGGTCGAATCGGCCGTCCAGAAGCAACTTTTGCCGGGTAACCTGGGCACCGAGTTTGCGGCACGCTTCTGTCGTGGTTTGATGACTGATCGGCAGTTCTGCCCACGTCGAAAGCTTTGCTGGTAAGGGCGAAGCGGCGTAGAAAATAAGCAGGCCGCGACAGCGCCGGTTGCCAATGGAGTGGAACGGCTTTGTTGCACAAATCGGCCGATGCAGCGGTCGTCCGTGGGCGCGGGGTAAACTTGTCGGCATGAGTGCCCCAGCAAAACCGAAGTACCGAACGACCAACTGGAAAGACTACAACACGGCGAAGGCGCGCGGCTCCCTGCTCATCTGGCTGGACAAGGACATGTGCTGGCACGGCATTGCCAGCGGCAATCAGGGTCGCCGTCGGAAGTACAGCGAGGCGGCCATCCAGTTCTGCCTGACCATCAAGGGCTTGTTCAATCTTGCCCTGCGTCAGGCGATGGGCATGGCACAAAGCCTGCTCAAGCTAGCTGGCCTGGACTGGGAGGTGCCCGCTTTAGCACCGTGAGCCGACGCCAGAAGCATCTTTCGGTGACGATCGCAGCGCAACCGACCATAACAGGATTGCACCTCCTGGTCGACAGCACAGGCATCAAGATGCTGGGCAAAGCCGAGTGGAAGACCAAAACATGGGGCCGACTAGCGCCGCCAATGGCGCAAGGTCCGCCTTGGCATTGACGCGGACAGGCTGGAAATCCGGGCCATTGAAGTGACCGACAACGCAACCGGCGATGCGCCGATACGGCCATGCCTGCTCGATCAGAGTCCCGCTGACGAGAACATCGCGAGCGTCAGCGGCAATGTGCTTACGACACCAAACGCTGTCACGAAGCGATTGCGCAACGTGGGGCACAGGCGATTATCCTCACTCGCAAGAGCGCCAAGCCACGGAAGGACCAGCGTCCTGGTGCCCAAGCCCGCAACGCCATCCTGGCGGCCACGCGCCAACTTGGCAGGAAAATCTGGAAGAAGTGGAGTGGCTATTATCGGCGCAGCCTCGTCGAGACCAAGATGCGTTGCTTCAAGCTGCCTGGTGAGCGCGTTATGGCGCGTGACTTCGACCGGCAGGTCGCCGAACTACAGGTCCTAAATCGGTTCACCCGGTTGGGCACGCCTACGACTGTGGTGGTGACCATGCCGTAATTCCGCCTGGGGTTGGGGGATTACGAACTCCGCTGATTTATTCAACAAGCCTCTAGCACCTGAAACTTCGCCATCAGAGCGCCACGCCACGCAGAAACGCGTTCTCAATCAAGGCGGAGATGCCTAGTCGGGCTACGCGCCCGCGGCGCTCCGCATCCGCGATCCCTATCACCACCGATCCCCAGACCTCAGTCAGCGCCGCAGCGGGAATATCGACCCGAAATGCGCCTTCGCGCTGGCCGCGCAAGAAAAATGCATCCAACGCCACATCCCACTGTTCCGCCACAGCAGGATCCTTGGTTGCGTCTCGCCAGTAATAGATTAGAAAGGCCGTGAGCTCGCGGTGCTCGAGATACATGCCGGTCAGGCGGCGCAATGCATCGATCGGGTGACCTTGATCGAGCTCTGCCGCATCGATCGCCTTCGAAAACACCCCCATGGAGTGCGTCAGCAGGCGTTCGATCAGCTCATCGCGGGTACGGCAGAAGCGGTACAAGGTCGCTTTGCTGATGCCGGCCGCCTTGGCCAGTTCTTGCAGCGAGGCGCGCGGGTTATCGACTAACGCGAGTGCGAGCGCTGCCATCATCTTGGTGTCGTCGTTGCCGACCAGTGTGCTTGCCATTGGTATGTGAGCTCTCCTGCACAAGGGGATGTGAATCATGACCGATTCACATTATATACAGTTTCCTTAATCGCGCGACGAAAGAAATGTTTAAGGCTCATATGCCTCTATAAAAAATAAAATGAATCTTTATAGATTCAAATGGCAAACTCTGGCATCATTGCAGCCGTTTTGTGTCATACAAGAAAGGTGATCATGATGAAACCAACAACTGTCCGACTATTGACCTTGCCGGCTGCGGTGCTGGTCCTCGCACTGTCCGGATGTGGAAGTGGCAAGGATGGGGAAACGCCCCCTGCGCCACCTGCGAAACAGGTCGAAGCGTTGACGATCCAACCGCGCCCGCTCGCGCTGGCAAGCGAGCTGCCAGGACGCGTCGAACCGATCCGTGTCGCCGAAGTGCGTGCACGCGTGGCTGGCATCGTCTTGAAGCGCAACTTCACGGAAGGGGAGACAGTCAAGGCGGGCCAGGTGCTGTTCCAGATCGACCCGGCGCCGTTCAAGGTAATGCTGAGCCGCGCACGAAGCGAACTGGCGCGCGCCGAAGCACAGCTCACCGATGCCCAGTCTGTCAGCAAGCGTTATGCGTCGCTGGTGGAGGTCGACGCCATCAGCCAGCAGGACTTCGATGCGGCGCGCGCCACGCTGGATAGCGCCAAGGCGGCGCGCGAGGGTGCCTTGAGCGAGATCGAGACTGCCCGCCTGAACCTTGGCTATGCGACCGTGACCGCGCCAATCTCTGGCCGTATCGGCCGCGCGTTGGTCACTGAAGGTGCATTGGTGGGGCAGAACGAAGCAACGCCGCTGGCGACGATCCAGCAGATCGACCAGGTCTACGTCGACTTCAAGCAGCCGGTTGCCCAGGCACTGAATCTGCGTGCTGCGATCGCCGGGGGCAAGCTCTCGCGCGACGGCGAAAAGGCGGCCGGCATCTCGCTCACCGTCGATGGTACCGACCAGCAGCGTGAAGGGAAATTGCTGTTCTCGGATATCGGGGTTGACCGCAATACCGGTCAGGTGTCGCTGCGTGGCCAGTTCGCCAACGCAGACGGACTGCTGCTGCCCGGGATGTACGTGCGCGTGCACACGCCACTTGCTGTCGATGCAAATGCCGTCCTCGTGCCGCAACGTTCAGTACAGCGCGGTGTCGACGGCAAGCCGTTCGTCATCACTGTCGGTCAGGACAGTACCGCGCAGGCGCGGACTGTCATGACCGGCGCTACTGAAGGTTCCGACTGGCAGATCACCGAAGGACTGAAGGCGGGCGACAAGGTGGTGATCAATGGCCAGGTTGTGCCTGGTGAGAAGGTCACGCTGGTTGCGCCTGCTAGACCAGTGGCCGCCGCGCCCGTGCCTGCAGCAGCACCGAAGTGATCCACATGCATCGCGAGCGCGAGCATTTCCAAGGATAAGATATGTCAAAGTTTTTCATCGATCGACCCAATTTCGCTTGGGTGATCGCCATTTTCATTACGCTGGCCGGTCTTCTGGCCATGCCGTCATTACCGGTCGCACAGTTTCCCAGCCTGGCGCCGCCGCAGATCTCGATCTGGGCCACGTATCCCGGCGCCTCCGCCGGCACCGTGGTCGATTCGCTCACCAGCGTCATCGAAGAAGAGCTCAACGGCGCCAAAGGACTGCTGTACTACGAGTCCTCGAGTTCGACCGGGACCGGCCAGATCAACGTCACATTCGCTCCCGGCACCGACCCGGACCTGGCGCAGGTCGATGTGCAGAACCGCATGAAGCGGGCCGAGGCCCGCCTTCCGCCTTCCGTGATCCAGCAGGGCATCCAGGTGGAGCAAGCCAGCTCCGGCTTCCTCATGATGTATGCGCTGAAATACAAGGACCAATACGCAGGGCGCGACGTTGTCGGGCTGGGCGACTACGCCGCGCGCCGCGTCCATAACGAAATCCGCCGCCTTCCCGGCGTCGGCAAGGTCCAGCTGTTCGGTGCTGAAGCCGCGATGCGTGTCTGGGTCGATCCCCAGAAACTGATTGGCTACGGCTTGTCGATTACGGACGTGAATACGGCGATTGCGGCCCAGAACCTGCAGGTGCCGGCCGGCAGCTTTGGCGGCAGTCCCGGCGCGCCTGGCCAGGAGCTGACGGCAACCATCGAGGTCGACGGCATGCTGCGCACGCCCGAGGAATTCGGGCGCATCGTCCTGCGCGCGAACCAGGATGGTGGCTCGGTGGTGTTGGCCGATGTGGCGCGCCTCGAGATCGGTAGCCAGAGCTACGATTTCGAAATGCTGGCTGCAGGTGAGCCAGCTATCGGCGCGATGGTGCAGTTGGCGCCAGGCGCGAACGCATTGCTTACGGCCGAAGCGGTCAAGGCGCGCCTTGCCGAACTGTCGGCCGACTTCCCGGAAGAGGTCGAGTACGCTGTCCCCTATGATACATCGCGCTTTGTCGAGGTAGCGATCGGCAAGGTATTGCAAACGCTCGCTGAAGCCGTGATCCTGGTGTTCCTGGTCATGCTGCTGTTCCTGCAAAACATGCGCTACACCTTGATCCCGACCATCGTCGTGCCGGTCTGCCTGCTTGGCACCCTGGGCGTGATGTACGCGCTTGGCTTCTCGGTCAATATGATGACCATGTTTGGCATGGTGCTGGCAATCGGCATCCTGGTGGACGATGCCATCGTGGTTGTCGAGAACGTCGAGCGCATCATGGCCGAGGAAGGTCTCTCGCCACGCGACGCAACCATCAAGGCGATGCAGCAGGTGTCGGGCGCGATCGTCGGCATCACCCTGGTGCTGTCGGCAGTGTTCCTGCCACTGGCTTTCATGAGCGGTTCGGTGGGCGTCATCTACCGCCAATTTTCGCTGTCGCTGGCGGTCTCGATCCTGTTCTCGGGTTTCCTGGCGCTGACGTTCACCCCGGCGCTGTGCGCCGTGCTGCTCAAGCCTGTCCCGCACGGGCACCACGAGAAGAAGGGCTTCTACGGCTGGTTCAATCGCCGCTTCGCGCGTATCACCGACCGCTTCACGTCGCTTAACACCAAGCTGGTCCAACGTACCGGCCGCTACATGGTGATCTACGCCGCGATCTTCGCCGTGCTGGGCGTGATGTACACGCGCCTTCCGGAGTCGTTCGTCCCGGTCGAGGACCAGGGCTTTTATATCGTCGATGTCCAGCTCCCACCAGGCGCGACGTTCGAGCGCACCGAGAAGGTAGTCAAGGAAATCGCTGCATTTGCGCAGAGCCGCAAGGCTGTGGCCGACAGCGCCGTCATCATGGGCTTCAGCTTCTCGGGCACTGGCCAGAATGCGGCGCTTGGCTTCCCGACCCTGAATGACTGGTCCGAACGCGGCAAGGGCCAGTCGGCCTCGGATGAGGTCGCGGCCTTCAATGCGCATTTCTCGACCATGAAAGAGGCCACCGTGATGGCGATCGACCCGCCGCCCATAGAAGGGCTCGGCAATGCGAGCGGTTTCGCGCTGCGCCTGCAGGACCGTGGCGGCGTCGGCCGCGAGAAGCTCGTCGCGGCGCGCGACCAGCTGCTGCAGAAAGCCAATGCATCGCCGGTGCTGGCCTACGCCATGATGGAGGGATTGGCCGATGCGCCGCAGGTACGGCTCGACATCGACCGCGCTAAGGCGGAGGCACTCGGCGTGCAGTTCAGCGCCATCAGCAGCGCGTTGTCGACTGCCTACGGCTCGGCGACGGTGGCCGATTTCGCCAATGCCGGTCGCCTGCAGCGCGTCGTGGTGCAGGCCGAGAAGGAAGACCGCGCGTCGCCGGAAGCGATTCTTGCGCTGAACGTTCCCGACGGCGCCGGCAACCTGGTCCCGTTGTCCTCGGTTGCCAGCATTGACTGGAACAGCGCGCCAGCGCAAATCTCGCGCTATAACGGTTATCCGGCCTTCAAGATTTCGGGCGACGCTGCACCGGGCCACAGTAGTGGCGAGGTCATGGCCGAGATCGAGCGCATTGTCGCCGAACTGCCACCAGGCATCGGCTACGAATGGACCGGGCTGTCGTACCAGGAACGGCTGTCGGGATCCCAGGCGCCGGCGCTGCTGGGCCTGGCAATCCTGGTGGTGTTCCTGCTGCTCGTTGCACTGTACGAAAGCTGGTCGATTCCATTCTCGGTGATGCTGATCGTGCCGATCGGCGCATTCGGCTCGGTACTGATGGTAACGCTGCTGGGCATGCCGAACGACGTGTACTTCAAGGTCGGACTGGTCACCATCATTGGTCTGGCCGCCAAGAACGCGATCCTGATCGTCGAGTTTGCCAAGGACTTGCGCGAGCAGGGGCGCAGCACTGTCGAGGCGGCGATCGAGGCGGCGCGCCTGCGCTTCCGTCCGATCGTGATGACCTCGCTCGCTTTTATTCTGGGCGTGGTACCGCTGGCCCTGGCCACCGGCGCGGGCGCGGCGAGCCAGCGCGCGATCGGCATCGGTGTGATCGGCGGGATGCTCAGTGCAACGCTGCTCGGCGTGATCTTCGTGCCGATCTTCTTCGTGTGGGTGCTGTCGCGCTTCACGCGCAAGAAGAAACCGGCCAGCCCTAATGAAACTCTGGCGCCGGTAGCGCCCCAGGTGAAGGAGTAAACCATGAATAACATGCATCGTGCGGCCACATATGGCGTGGCCGCCCTTGCAGTCGCCCTTGGCGGCTGCTCGATGGCACCGACCTACGTACAGCCGTACGCACCGATCCCGGTGCAATGGAAGGCTGCGGACCAGGCCACCGCGACTGGCGGTGCGCTTGCGCTGCCGGTAGCGGAGCTGCCTGGCCAGTCGTTCGTGCGCGATCCCGAGCTGCGCAAGATACTGGAACTATCCTTGCAGAACAATCGCAACCTTCGCCAGGCCGTGCTGAACGTGGAAGCCGTACGCGCACAATACCGCGTGCAGCGCGCCGAGCGCCTGCCGGGGCTGGACGCGCAGTTGAATGGATCGCGCCAGCGCTCTCCAGCCGATGTGGCTCAGGCTGGAGTGCCAGGGGTACATAGCGTCTGGCAGGCCGGAATCGGCGTCACCGCATTCGAGGTCGACCTGTTCGGCCGCGTGCGCAGCCTGTCGGACGCTGCGCTCGAGGAGTTCCTCGCGACGGGGGAGGCAACACGCGGCGTACGCATCAGCCTGATGGCTGAGGTCATTCGCGTCTACCTGACGCGTGACAGTGCCATGCACCGCAAACGTCTGACCGAACAGACCCTGGAATCGCGCCAGGCATCGCTGCGGATCGTGGCGAAACGCCGCGAAGTCGGCGCCGCGACGGGGCTCGACTACCAGGAAGCGCTGGGACTGACCAAGCAGGCAAAAGCCGACCTGGAGCGTATCGACCGTGAGCTGCGCCAGGTCGGCAACGCCCTGGAATTGCTGGTTGGCACTGATGACATCGTCCTGCCGATCACGCCCAGCGAGGCGCCGTTGCTGATCCAGGACCTCGGCGCCGGCGCGCCATCGGATCTGCTCAGCCGCCGACCGGACATCCTGTCTGCGGAACACCGGCTAAAGGCGAGCAATGCGAGCATCGGCGCTGCCCGCGCCGCGTTCTTCCCACGCATTTCACTGACGGGTCTGTTTGGGTCTTCCAGCCCTGAGCTGTCCGACCTGTTCTCTTCGGGAGGGCGCAGCTGGACGTTCACGCCACAGGTAACGTTGCCGATATTCGATGGCGGACGCAATAGCGCCAATCTGGACCTGGCGACGGTGCGCAAGGACATGGCGGTGGCTGCGTACGAGGAGACGGTGCAGACCGCGTTCCGGGAAGTGTCCGATGCGCTGGCGGCGGTCGATACCTTGCGGCGCGAGGAAACGGCGCGCAAGGCCCTGGCCGACAGCAGCCAGAACGCCCTGCGGATGTCGGAGGCGCGCTGGCGCGCAGGCGTCGACGACCATCTGCGCTACCTGGATGCGCAGCGCAGCGCGTTCGCCAACCAGATGGCGTCGATTGAAACCAGCACCGAGCACCAGGTAGCGCTGGCGACGCTGTTCAAGACACTTGGGGGCGAGTGGTACTCCGGGCCGCAACGCTGAGGTGCGGAGCCTGTCCGGCGTGGATCTCCGCGCCGGATAAAGCATCCTGCTGCGGAAAGTCTGTCGGGATGAACTGGGAGTAGGGATGGAATGCAAGACACAATCGACGGCGCATGACGTCAATGACGAGGATCTGCCGTGGGCCTCGGCCCACGACCGCACCCCCCTCGTGCTGATATGCGACCCCGAGCACGGCTATATCGACGAGCTTCTGGCACATCTGGCGCTTGGTGGCATGCGGACCGTTTACACCAGCGACGGACGGACAGCGTTGCGATTGCATGCGGCCCTCAAGCCGGATTTGGTTCTGGTCGAGGTAAAGATACCGATTCTCAGTGGTTGGGAGGTGCTGGAGCGGATACTTGAGTGGTCTGCAACGCCGATCATCATGTTGACTGCACAGAGTACCGATGCCGACAAGCTGCCTGGCCTTCGCTTCGGCGCAGACGCCTACATCGTCAAGCCCTTCAATGTGGCCGACGTCGTTGCGCGGATCGAGGCTGCCTTGCGGCGTGCGCAGTGCAAATGCAACCTGCCTCGAACAGGCGTATTCCGCGCGCATCCATTCGAGATCGATCTGCTGCACATGGAAATTTCACTCCTGCGCGACGGGCATCATCGCGAGAGCCTCGATCTGATCCCCAACGAATTCAAGCTGCTGCGTCAACTATTGCTGGCTCCGGGGCGCTTGCACCGCCGCAGTGAGTTGCAGGCCTGCATGAGCGATCGGAGCGGTCCGGGCAGCAAGGTGGACACCTATATCAGCGGGGTTCGGCGAAAGCAGGAGCATGCGGGTGCTGGGGCAGTGCTCAAGACGGTACGCAAAGAAGGGTATGGCTTCTACCCACCCGGTTTGGCGCCACGTGGCGTCGGCACTTGATGATGCCCGCGCACGTCGGGCGACAAGAAGATGAGAGTGGTGTGAAAAATTGCTTTGGAAAGAAAGTCGTCGTCGTCGTCGATGCCGGCGACCGCCTGGGCGCAGCGGTGGCGCGGCATTTGTCCTACGGCGGTGCGAGTGTGGTGCTTGGTTGTCTCGAGACCGCCAGCAGAAGCGTGCGCGAGCTAGCGCACGAGCTGTGCTGGGATGGCGCCATGGCAATCGCGGTTCCGGCTGCGACGCGCGGGATGCGGCAGATTATCGAACTCATCGATGCGGCAATTGAACATTTTGGCAAATTCGATGTGATCGTGAACAATCAGGTCTGTTTGCCTTCGCCGAATCCAGACTCGGTCGAGGGAGAGGGAGAGTCCTTGCATCGTCGTGACTTGCACGCTTGGTTGTATGGCGCCGCAGCAGCAATGCTATATGCCGAGTCGCACTCGCTTGGCCAGTTGGTTAACGTCATCGTGTCGCCACGCGCTCAGCCTGCCAGGAAAGGCTACATCGAGGATGCTGACGCGGCGAGCCGACGTCTGTACGACAGGCTCGCCCAGGAGCTTGGCGACTACCGCATCCGAACCACGCTCATTTATCTATCGGGCTGTGATCCTGGCCACTGGAGCCGCAGGTGCAACCATGACTGCAATGCTGAGGCATGCCTGAATTCCAGCCGAGCGGTCGAATCCGTGGTTGGGGCAATCGGACTGGCCGTTAGCCAGCCGGAGGACACGCGCATCGATGAAATTCGCATGTCGCTTAGCTGAATATCACGTCGCGCAGCGCTCATATCTTTTGTCGTCCTGAGGAAGTCGTAATGAATCGAATTCTTGGAAAGCTGACTTGGCTCTTGATCCCGGTGGCTTGCGTCGTCATGGCGTTGGCATCGTTCTCCGATTCGTTCGCCGACGCGGTGGGCAGCGAAATGCGCGGAATCGACGCGATGATCAATTTGGCGGTTGAGCGGTCATGCTTCAATGCGTGCATTGCTGCAGTGGTACCAAGCACCCACGCTCCAAACGAGAACGACTGATCGCCATCGATCACACGGATTGCACCGATAGATTGAAAGTGACGGAACTGGAAGGCCCAGCGAACTGGACTCGCGTACACATGGATTGGTAATCCCCCCATTTTTAGAGCGCACTAAAAGTAGAGGTTAAGCGGCAAGGGCAAGTTTTTGTTTTGGTGTGATGCCGCCGAGGGCCATATTGGGCCGGTCGTGATTGTAGGTCCACAACCAGTTGGTGGCAAATTCCTGAATTTCCTCGAGGCTTTCAAACAGATGATGGGCGAGCCAATCGTAACGAACGGTCCTGTTGTAACGCTCGACGTAAGCATTTTGCTGTGGCTGGCCGGGCTGGATGAAATCGATCCGGATCCCATGCCTGGCCGCCCAGGCCAACGTTACCGCGCTGATGTATTCAGGGCCGTTATCGCATCGGATGGCATTCGGTTTGCCGCGCCATTCGATGATCAGGTCGAGCGATCGGATTACCCGCTCGGACGGCAGCGAGAAATCGACCTCGATCCCCAGGCCTTCGCGGTTGTAGTCGTCGATCACGTTGAACAGGCGGATACTGCGGCCGTCGGCAAGCTGGTCGTGCATGAAGTCCATCGACCAGCTCTGGTTGATCGCCGTCGGCACTGCCAGCGGCAGCGGCTTTTCTCGTACCAAGCGATGGCGCGGCTTGATTCGCAGGTTCAGCTCGAGCTCGCGGTAAATCCTGTAGACACGCTTGTGGTTCCATTTGAAGCCCTTCACGTTGCGCAGATACAGGAAGCACAGTCCAAAGCCCCAGTTGCGCTGATTGTTCGTCAGCCGTACCAGCCAGTCGGCAATGACACCGTTTTCCGCGTCCAGTTTTGCCTTGTAGCGGTAACAGGTCTGGCTGATGCCAAATGCCTGGCATGCCAATCCGATCGTGGCTGACCGCTGCGCTACGGCCCACTGCGCCATCTCCCGCCGCTGAGATGGCGCTACCACTTTTTTGTCAGTGCCTCCGCGACGATCTCGGCCTTGAGCCGTTCCTCGGCATACATCTTCTTCAGGCGCCGGTTCTCGTCCTCCAGCTCCTTCATGCGTGCCATCAAGGACGCATCCATGCCCCCGTACTTGGCGCGCCACTTGTAAAACGTGGCATTGCTGATGCCGTGCTCGCGGCACAGCTCCGGAACCGGGCTGCCGGCTTCGGCTTGCTTGAGGATGGCGATGATTTGGCTGTCGGTAAAGCGGGACGTCTTCATGTAGAGCTTTCTGTTCTTAAGTAGAAAATTCTACTTCTAAACACGCTCTTTTTGTGGGGGGATTACCATCCCCCGCGCGTACATGCTGATGACGTGATCATCAAAGCTAGACATCCGGCGCTGATGTTTGGCCACCAGCTTAGGCTCAAAGCTCGACAGTCCATTGCGCGGCACGTCCAGGTGGAGCTCG
>Ga0265780_10009270_pt1 | contig 11819 bp, 12 predicted proteins | sample P1T30metagenome_FD_192432 | JGI IMG/M metagenome (GOLD analysis project Ga0265780, IMG submission 192432) | Plant litter microbial communities from East Loma Ridge, Irvine, California - P1 T30 | ecosystem: Environmental > Terrestrial > Plant litter > Unclassified | place: USA: California... | reverse complement strand
AGGCTTTAGCGAAGGCATAGGATATGGTATGCTTGGCTGGGCAGTGCCACACGCTGTTTATCCGGCAGGTTATCATTGCAATCCCGCGTTACCACTTCCTTTTATAAGCATAGCTTCTCAAAAAAATTTTATTGCTATTCACCATATGGGGTTATACGCCAGTAAAGATCTCCTCGACTGGTTTATTGCCGAATATCCTAATCATGTCAATACCAAACTTGATATGGGCAAAGGCTGTGTGCGTTTTAAAAAAATTGACACTATTCCTTACAAACTAATAGGGCAGCTTGTTAGTAAAATGGATATGCAGGAATGGATAAAATTATACGAATCAGGACTTAAAAAGAAGTAGCCAGGTAGACCTCCTGATGTATTTAATTCAACATAAAAAGCGGCTATATGCCGTTTTTTTTGGTTACTTTCGTTTCACATTTATATTTGACTTTTCTATGAAAATCGCAATAGTTTGTTATCCTACCTTTGGAGGAAGTGGCGTTGTAGCTACTGAACTTGGGCTGGAACTGGCACGTCGCGGCCATGAAATACACTTTATAACCTATAGGCAGCCCGTGCGGCTTGCACTTTTAAATCCTAACCTGCATTATCACGAAGTTCACGTGCCGGAATATCCATTGTTTCATTACCAGCCTTATGAGCTTGCATTGTCGAGCAAGCTGGTAGATATGGTAAAGCTGCATGGCATTGAGCTATTGCATGTGCATTATGCAATTCCTCATGCTTACGCCGGCTATATGGCTAAGAAAATGCTTAAGGAGCAGGGTATAAAAATACCTATGGTAACCACACTGCATGGCACCGATATTACTCTCGTGGGCAACCACCCTTTTTATAAGCCTGCTGTAAGCTTTAGTATTAATCATAGTGATGTGGTTACATCTGTTTCGCAGGATTTAAAAGATGAAACGTACCGCCTGTTTGATATTAAGCGAGAGATTTTTGTAATACCAAATTTTATAGAGGTTAATAAAGATAAGCTTAACGGCTTACCATGCAAACGCAGCCAAATGGCAGGTGATAACCAAAAGATTGTTACCCATATAAGCAACTTTAGGGAGGTTAAGCGGATACCCGATGTGATTAAGATATTTAATGAAATACAAAAGAAGGTACCTGCCAAATTATTAATGGTGGGCGATGGCCCGGAGCGTGAACCCGCTGAAAAACTTGTTCAGGAATTGGGTATCAGTGATAAGGTAATCTTTTTTGGTAACAGTAATGAAATCAATGAGATTCTGTGCTTTAGCGATTTGTTTTTACTGCCAAGCCAAACGGAAAGCTTTGGCCTTGCTGCGCTGGAGGCTATGGCTACCGGGGTACCGGTAATATCTACTAATAGTGGTGGCCTGCCTGAGGTAAATCGTGAAGGCTATTCTGGATACCTGGGTAATGTGGGAGACGTGGCTTACATGGCGCAAAAAGCTATTGAAGTGTTAAGTGATGAAGATAAACTACAGCAGTTTAAACAAAATGCCCTTAAAGTAGCTCAGGAGTTCGACATACAAAATATTATGCCAATGTACGAAAACATATATCGAAGGGCACTTAAACAGCAGTTTGTTTAGTAGCAGGAATAAGATTACAAATTGGCACGGGTTTTGGATAGCGCAATACATCAATCTTAAAACATACACATTATGAAACGTATTTTACTATTAGGCATGGCATCTGTAATGATGGCTTCGTGTAGCATTAATGTATTAAATAATACTAATGCAAATCTGGGCATCGCCTTTGAGGTGCTAAAACAGGATGCTTATGGCGGGCGCGAAAAAAAATCATCGGTTGTAATCTCATCACAGGCAGATTTAGCATCACTCTACAAAGAACTGGGATGGAGTAACGTGCCTATGGTAGATTTTAATAAAAATAATGTTGTAGCGTTGTTTATGGGGCAAAAAAGTACAGGAGGCTATAGCATAAACGTTCGTAAAATATCTGTTGATGGCGATACAACAACGGTGTATGTAAAGACAACAGAACCTGAGGGTATGGCTACAATGGCGCTTACGGCTCCATATACAATAACTATAATACCAAAAACAAATGAGGTGCATATTGAAGATTAGCACCTGTGTATATGTATAAAAAAAGCCACGGAATTTCCGTGGCTTTTTTTATATGTTATTTACCGTCTTTATCAACAACTGGTCGCTCTGGCCTATTGGCAAGCTCCCAGGCTGTTACAAACGCAAGCTGAGCGCGCTTGGCAAGCAAGTCATATTCAATTTTTTGAGGCTCATCGGTAGCCATGTGGTAATCATCATGTACACCATTAAAGTAGAAAATGATAGGAATGCCTTTTTTTGCAAAGTTATAATGGTCGCTCCTAAAATAAAACTGGTTAGGGTCTTTCCTGTCATTAAAGGTATAATCCAGGGTAAGATGTGTATACTTTGCATTAGCAGCTTCATTAATATTATGCAAGTCAGTACTAAGCCTGTCCGAACCAATTACGTAGACATAGTTGCCGTTATCTTTGTGTGCTTCGTCGCGGCGGCCTATCATATCAATATTAAGGTCGGTAATAGTGCTGTCTATAGGAAACAAAGGGTGATCTGAATAATAGCGTGAACCATGCAGGCCAAGCTCCTCACCGGTTACGTGCAGAAACAATATTGAACGTTTAGGGCCGTAGCCTTCTTTTTTTGCCTGCGCAAAAGCCTGCGCAATTTCAAGTAGCGCCACAGTGCCCGATCCATCATCATCGGCACCATTATAAACTTCTCCATTTTTAGTGCCTACGTGGTCATAATGTGCAGAAATTACAAGTATCTCATTAGGTTTTTCTGATCCTTCAATAAATGCCCAGATATTTTCTGAATCCCCCGGTTTTACAGGAGAGTAAGATTTAGACATATAAGCAGCGGGTATTTTTTGATACCAGTCTGTTGCCGGCGGTGGAAAAGATATACCGTTGGCTTTGTACTGACCTATAAGGTATTTACCTGCTTTTTTTTGCCCTTCGGTACCTGTATTACGTCCTTCCATAGAATCGTTAGCTACAATAAACAGATGCTTTTTAAGGTCATCCGGTGTAATGCTGTTTATGTATTTTTCTACAGGAGCTTTCGCATAGTCCTTTTTTACATTTTTGGCTGTGCCACACGCTAAAAAGAGTAACGTTAGCGAGAGCAGTGTTAGTTTTTTCATATTTGTTTTGAGTATATTATTACCGCTGGTGTATTATGCTAAAATATAACTTTTATCTTATTTGCCAAATATAACCTCAGTCAATGCATCAGTATAAATTTAGGTCCTATTTATCATAAGGCAGTGTAGACAGGCTCTTTTTAATCGTACTACCATCGGGTATTTATGCAAACATACTTACTGAAAAAGTTGTTGCAACAATGAAATTGAGGATCTTCATAACAAGTAGTATTGATTGATTACTCAGCTGTCATAACTTCCATCATAACATCGCGATACATATCGGGCCCGTATTTTCTTAATGTTTCGCTTTGAAATGAATGAAATTCAGCATTTTCTTTCTTCTCGGCTTCTTCGGCAAATTCCACAGCACCCCATTCCATTTCTGCCTGAGATAAACTGCTAAAACCTGTTTTTGATAGATTTTGTTTAACCCACTGCATTATTGTTGTACCATTTTCGAGTTTCTCCTTTTTTTTATCAAAATTTGATTTTTTATAGAATTCCTGCCTTAGCGACTTTGCTTTTAAATAACTAGCAGAAGATTTTTGTTTTATAAACAGGTCTTTAAGTTTATTATAAGCCGCCTTATATTCCTTACTCTCTTTAGGGTCTTCGCCGGTACCTCTATTAAGCATAACATCTACCTTTATCTTTGGATATTTTTCACTGGCGATCTTTGCCGCGGTATAGTATTCAGCATTTTCTATTTTATCAGCTTCAAAGGCAACTTCCTGTTCTTTATATAACTTAACAGCTTCTTCATAACTTGAAAAAGATGTTTTGTCCAGATTTTCTTTAATCCAGTTAAGCATACCATTTTCTACTGCTAGAATAGCAAAATCACCATCAAATTTTGCTTTCCTTGCAAAATTCATCGAAAGATTATATGCTTTTTTATAGCTTTCTGAATCAAGTTGTTTTAGGTATAATGCCCTAAGCTTATTGTAGGTGTTGACATACGCAGTATCTTTAGACGCTGCATTTGAGGTTCCACTCGGCCGTTCCGGTCGCTGCGCCATAGCGCAAAATGAAAAACAAATAATGGCAATTAGAGAGTAAAGAGATTTCATAAGTTATTGATTTTCTTTATAGTTATAATAAGGATGCGAAAGCTACATCTTTATGATAACTGTATCTTTTTAGAATTATTGTTTGCCAAACAGCTCATTTAAAAAATCCATAAAATGCTGCCATGAGCGCTTATCGGCACTTTCATTATATGCAGCGCCTTTGCTATTATCATTACCGGCAGATTTCTCGGTAAAGGCATGTACGGCATTGGCATAATATACCATTTGCCAGTCGGCATGGCCTTCTCTCATTTCTTTTTGAAAAGATTCAATATCCTTTTGAGGTACATGCGGATCATCAGCACCGTGCAACACTAAAACTTTAGTTTTGATTTCTGTATTAACGCGGCTTGCATCTTTACCCAGCCCCCCATGAAACGACACCACACCCTTAACATTCATACCTGCACGTGCGGCTTCTAATGCACCCGTACCGCCAAAACAGTAGCCAATAACTACTATGTTATCTTTATCTGCACCACTTTTAACCAGTTCATCCAATGCGGCTTGTATGCGTTTTTTATAGGCGTCTGGATTATTTTTGTAATAACCGGCCTGTTCACCGGCTTGTTGCGGGGTGGTGGGGTAGTGGCCTTCACCATAAATATCTGCTACAAAAGCATGATAGCCAAGTGTGGCCAGCTTTTCGGCTACTTCTTTAGCATGGTCATTAATACCCATCCAGGCAGGAAGCACAAGTATACCCGGTTTTTGTTTTAAAGCCTTTTTTGGCACGGCAGAAAAACCGTTTAATTTTTGAGTACCTTCGGTGTAACTAACGGGTTTTATTTGTGCACTTGCAGCTATAGATAGTAGCATGAGTACAATTGCGATTTGTTTTTTCATCATTCTGATTGGTTAGTTTAGTAAAAGTAATAAAGAAAGCCCTAATGCACAATGGCAAAGGGCTTTCAGATGAGTTAATCGTTAACTTTAACTATGTTGCAATTCGTGCTTACCTTCTTTAATTTCTTCAATAAGCTTTTTATTAAAAGCAGGTAGATCATCCGGTGTACGGCTGGTTACAAGGCCCTGGTCTACAACTACTTCGTTATCCTGCCATTTTGCGCCGGCATTTATAAGGTCCTGGCTTATAGATTTAACAGATGTAACCTCCCGGCCGTCTATCACCCCGGCATTAATAAGTGTCCATGGACCATGGCAAATGGCCGCCACAGGCTTTTTTTGATCAAAGAAGTCCTTAACAAAAGACAATGCATCTTCATTTGTTCTTAAGAGGTCAGGGTTAATTACGCCTCCCGGCAATACAAGTGCATGATATTCTGAGGCAGATACGTGGGTTACTACTTTATCTACTTTATATTCAGGTCCCCAGTTTTTTTCTGCCCATGATTTTATACTGCCACTTTCAAGTGATATAATATCTGCTTCCCAACCTTGTTGCTCAATGGCCTCTTTTGGCGATTTTAATTCGCTTTCTTCAAATCCGTTGGTTGCCAATATGGCTACTTTCTTGCTCATGATTTTCAATTTTATAAGTTAGTATAATAATATATAAAGTTATACCACGATGCTTAAGCACGCTTATAAGGCTGTATTAAAGTTGTGCTAATGTTTGTTAATGACCCAATTGCACTATGTAACTTTATAAAGATAATTCTGATATAAAACATGAAAGAGATTTTTGAATGGAACCGGTTACTGTTTAATGACCTGCCTTTTACTTTTTTAATAGAGGTGGCCTTCCGGACTATAATTATGTTTGTTGTGGTGTTACTAACCCTGAAGATGACGGGCAAACGGGGTGTAAAACAGCTCTCTATATTTGAAGTTGTAATTATTATATCCCTGGGTTCTGCTGCAGGCGACCCTATGTTTTATGATGATGTAGGCCTTGTTCCGGCAATTACGGTTTTTTTGATTATCCTTATGATGTATAGAATGGTTACATGGTTATTGGCTAAAAGCAAGCGTTTTGAAAGTTTTATGGAAGGCAAAGTACACTGTATTATTGAAGATGGCCAGTTTAGCATTCAAAGTTTTGAACGTGAAGACCTCGCTCAGGATGAATTCTTTGCAGAGTTACGTTTAAAATCAATCGAGCATTTAGGGCAGGTACGCAATGCTTATATGGAAACCAATGGCGCCATTAGTATATTTTTTTATGAGGATAAAGATGTAAAATACGGATTGCCGATACGCCCGCAGCTATTTTCACTTAAAAGTACGACTATTGCCCGTAGTGGGGTTTATGCCTGTACTTTTTGTGCCAATATACAAACGCTAGAGCCTATTGAAGGTACATGTACGGTATGTAACAAAAAAGAGTGGGTAATGGCTATTAGAACCCTCAGGATAGCATAATAAAAAGCCACGCTGTTGGGCGTGGCTTTTCAACTTAACTTACTATCTAAATATAAAATTGTAAACTAATGTTCTAATTATCCGCGCCTGCCGCCGCCATTTGCAGGGGCATTTTGCCTTTGCGGTGCAGCCTGTGGAGTGCTTCTCATAGCCGGTGCACTTTGCCTTTGTGGTGCGGCCTGCGGTGTGTTTCTAACAGCCGGCGCACTTTGTCGTTGTGGTACGGCCTGTGGGGTGTTTCTAACAGCAGGAGTACTTTGCCTTTGCGGCGCAGCCTGCGGAGTGTTTCTAACAGCCGGAGTACTTTGCCTTTGTGGCGTAGCTTGCGGAGTATTTCTGACAGCAGGAGTATTTTGCCTTTGCGGCGCAGCCTGCGGAGTGTTTCTGACAGCCGGTGTGGTATTCGTTCTCGAAGGAGTTGTAGCTCTTGTTGATGGAGTAGTACCGCTTTCAGCCCTGCTATTGCCAGAGTTAGACAATGGTGTTGCGCTCCTTGCCGGTGTTGTGCTCCTTACTGAAGCGCTTTCAGAACGGTTAGTAGTATTGCCACGTGTTATTCTCGAATCAGTTGTTGTACCACTACCTCTTGATGTTGTAAGGGTATTTCGGCTATTTCCTGCCTGAGATGCTGTACCTCTTGATGCATTGTTAGTGCCTCTTGTGCCATTACCACGATTTGTTGCCACAGCCCTGCTTTGTTCCAGCTGATACCTGTTCCCCACATTATTGTTCCTATTGACAAAAGATGTATTTGGGTGTTGCCTTTCATAAGCATTTTGCCTGCGGCCGCCATACAGGTTTACAGCCCTTGTGCTTCTTCTGTTTTGCACATAAATATATGTATTGTGAACATTTATGTGGTTGTGTATGTGGTTACGGTACCTGTATATCGGCAATGGCCTCCAATAGGTGTAATAAGTAGGGTAGTAGCCCCAATACCATGGTGAGTAATATGGGCGGTATGTGCTAACCCAAAACACATTGTAAATTACAGGTGGAGATGCATATACGGGTTCATAAATATAGTTTTGGCCATACATATACACGTCACCAACAACCTGAACACTTACATTATTGTTGCTATCGCGCTCTACCTCAATGGTTGCTATATCCTGAAAGGTATCGGCTGCAAGCACTGCCTGAAGTATGATAACATGGGTGTTACTTTCGGTAGCCTCAATAACCCTTAGATAGTCTACACGACTATCGCCATTAAGGTCAAGGTTGCTTATCTGGGTTGAAGGGTTATTGAGCCTTCGCTCAAAATCTTCAAGATCGCTTGATTCGCCAAAGATAGAAGCCACGGCCTGTAAGTCCAGGTTATCACTAATATCTGTATTATTTGCCGTTACGGTTGTTACATCCTGGGCAAAAATTCCGCCAATGCCAAAAAAGGCGAAAAAGACTGTATTTATTAATTTGGTTTTCATAACTGAAAGTATTTCTTGATACACTAATAAGAACGTTTTCGTTGTTTTGATAACTATAACCAATATGCGTGCCAAAAAATATTATTACATTTACCGCGTTATTAAAAACCTTGAAAATAGGGGCTTTTAATCAATTTAATTTTTATGGAAATAAGAAAAGCTTCAAAGGAAGATTATAAAACTATATACAATATAGCTGTCCAAACATGGGATGTAGCTTACAAAAGCATTCTTAGTGAAGCCCAGCTTGACTATATGCTGGACATGATGTATAGTGAAAAAGCCTTTACCGAGCAGTTATCTATAAACGGACATCAATTTTTAATTGCTTCGGTTGATGGTAAAGAACTGGGTTTCGCATCTTACGAGCTAAACTATCGTTATGAGATTACCAAGATTCATAAGTTATACGTATTGCCACAAACGCAGGGAACCGGTATGGGGCAGGCGCTTATTAAAGCAATAGAAAATATTGCGAAGAGCAATACTAATAATAAGATAACCTTGAATGTGAACCGTAATAACAAAGCTGTACATTTTTACCTTAAAAATGGTTTTGAAAATATAGGCGAAGAAGATGTTGCGATAGGCAGTGGCTATCTTATGGAGGATTATATCATGCTTAAAGAACTGAACTTCTAAAACCTTACTCCCTTTTTAAACATTTATACTTTCCTTAGTACTTATTATGATGACCCTAACAGATGTTGATGGCTGTATAGGGTAACTTTGGTTATATAAACAAAAAACACCAAACATCATGATTACGCAAATAACTGAGGTACCGAGTAATATGGTAGCTTTTAAGGCAGATGGAGAAGTTACTAAAGAAGATTTTGAGCTTGTAAAAACTAAAGTTTCAGAGCTTGTCAATACTACCGATACACTAAACTATCTGCTTTACCTTGAAAACACCCCTGCAGATTTTACTTTTGGTGCATGGGCACAAGACGCCTGGCTGGGTATAAAAAACATTACTAAATGGAATCGCGCCGCTATAATCTCTGATTCTTCTGTAGTAAAAAATGTTACCGATGTATTTAGCAAGGTAATACCTGGCGAATTTCGTGTGTATTCTAAAGACGAATTTGACCGTGCCGTAGAATGGGTTAGTGAACAAACCGAAGATGTTGCATATTCTAATTTTTAAAAAATAATAACTATGGGAGAATATAAAGAATTATTCAGCAAAGAAGCCATTGTGAAGATTAAGGAAATGGCAGAAGATATAAAAACATGTATGTTTTTTACACAGCTTTCGGTTAGGCCTATACCTACACGCCCTATGGGGGTGCAGGAGGTAGATGATAAAGGTAACCTGTGGTTTTTAAGCTCTAAAAGCAGTAATAAAAATGTGGAGATTGATTATGATAATGAAGTCCAGCTTGTTTTTGCTAAAAACAGCGATGCGCACTATCTGTCGATATTCGGGAAAGCCACAATTTATACTGATAGAGGCCATGTAGAGGATATATGGTCGCCTATTGCCAAAACATGGTTTGAAGAGGGTAAAGATGATCCTGAAGCTACGGTAATTAAAGTAGAGCCATTAGATGCTTATTATTGGGATACTAAATATGGTAAACTGGTATCGTTGGTTAAAATGGCTGCAGGTGCTATCACCGGTAATATAGATGAAGGCGGCATAGAAGGCCGATTAAACGTTTAATAGTTTACTGCTAATAAAGAAACTCCCTGCATAGGGAGTTTTTTTATGTTTTATTGTTCGTGATTATGGTTTAGGCTGTTGTTTAATATTTTCTTTCATTTTGGTTTTCAAAATATCATTTTGTTCCTCGACCGTTTTGTGCATGGCTGCGGTAATCGATGTGGCTTCGCGTTCAACTTCGCGTTGCTCTACAAACACGGCAAATTCCGTTGGCTGAATTTTACGTCCTTTAAATACAGCGTAAGCACGCGTAAACTCTGCACCAAAGTAAAGTATGGCGGCCGTGTAATAGACCCAAAGCAATATTACAATCAGTGATCCTGCTGCCCCATAGGGCGATCCTGCTGCCGTTGTGCTTATATATAGTCCGATAAGGTAGCGGCCCAATAAGAAAAGGCATGCGGTAAAAAATGCCCCTGCCCGCACGTCTTTCCATTTAATCTTGGCATCGGGCAATACTTTAAATATAACACCAAATAGCACCGTAATTACTAAAAAGCTTATAGCAATATTAGCGGCGTTTAATAGCAGTAGTGTAAAATCGGGGAACCATCTTTTTAAAATATCTTTAAGGGCTACAAGTGCACCATTAATAACAAGCGATACCACAAGTAAAAAACCCAGGCCAATAATTATAGAACCCGATGTAAGCCTGTCTTTAATGAGTTTTAACCAACCTTTTTTTGGCTTGGCTTTCACTTTCCATATCATGTTTATAGAATCCTGTATTTCGCCAAAAACAGTTGTTGCACCCACTATAAGTGTCAGGACGCCTATAATAACCGACATTGTTGTTTTGCCGGATAACTCCATATTTTTAATTACCTGTTGTATCTGATTCGCGGCATCGTTTCCAATAAGGTCGTGTATCTCAGTAAAAATGCGCCCCTCGCTGGCTTCACGGCCGAAAAAAGCACCTGCAAGCGATATAATTAGCAGGAGCAGAGGGGCCATAGAAAATATGGTATAATAACTTAAGGAAGCACTTAGCTTAAGACCTTTGTCCTGCATAAAGCAGTTAAAGGTTTCTTTAAGCACTGTAAGGCTGTTTTTTACCGTTTTTTTTGTGAATATATTCTTCATGCGGAATTTTCTTTGTCTTGCGGCGATAAAAATAAATATAGTGTGAGGCAAATGCTACAATATTAACATATATATAAATTATGTACTTAATTTGAAACTCTTTTCCTGACGACATCAAAACCAGGATGCCTAAAACCCAATTATTTCATAAAAATGGCTTAATCAACAGCCAAGCTAATTGCGCACTAACGGTAAAAACCTTAACTTTATAGAGCTTTAATGTAATACGGCATTGTGCGTAATTAACCATAGAATAAGATGAAAGTAGTAATAATAGGTGGTGGTTTTGCCGGCGTTAACCTGGCAAATGAACTGGCAGACAATAAAAACTTTGAAGTAACACTGGTAGATAAAAATAATTACAATTTTTTTCCGCCGCTTATTTATCAGGTGGCAACCGCTTATCTGGAGCCATCCAGTATTAGCTATCCTTTCAGGAAATACTTTAGGGGTAAGGACAACATTGCGTTTCGTATGGGCGAATTTGTTGCTGTAAAGGCTTCAGAAAATATTGCAGTACTTCATAACGGCGAACTAGAATATGATGCGCTGGTGTTTGCTACGGGAGCCGAAACCAACTATTTTGGCATGGAAAACGTTCGCAAGAATGCCATACCTATGAAAACGCTTAATGATGCGCTCGAAATGCGTAATAAGCTGCTTCAAAGGCTTGAAAAAGCTACGTTGCACAAAAATAGTCGTGAGCGCCGCAAGTACACGAACATTGTAGTGGCCGGTGGCGGCCCTACAGGTGTAGAAGTTTCAGGTATGTTTGCAGAGATGAGAAATGGTGTACTGCGTAAGGAGTATCCTGAACTTACTACCAGTGTAAGTAATATTTACCTTGTAGATGGTGGCGATGCGTTACTTGCTCCGATGAGTGAGGCGTCTCAAAAAGATACACATGAAGCATTAAGTAAATTAGGTGTTATTATCAAGCTGAATTCACGCGTTACAGATTTTGTGGATGACGTGGTATATCTTTCTAATGGTGAGACAATACAGTCTAAAAACCTCATTTGGGCGGCAGGTGTGTCTGCACGTGTATTTGAAGGTTTGCCTGCCGAG
>Ga0265780_10009269_pt1 | contig 11820 bp, 7 predicted proteins | sample P1T30metagenome_FD_192432 | JGI IMG/M metagenome (GOLD analysis project Ga0265780, IMG submission 192432) | Plant litter microbial communities from East Loma Ridge, Irvine, California - P1 T30 | ecosystem: Environmental > Terrestrial > Plant litter > Unclassified | place: USA: California... | reverse complement strand
CGATCTTGCCGTAGCGGTTGAAGATGCTGATCTTTCTTACCTGAAGCCCTGAAAGGTCGAAGCTGTCGTTCTTGCCGTCGCCGTTTGGCGAGATACCTTTCTGGATGTTGCAGGTTGTGCCGTTGGCAGTGAATTCAAAATCATACGAGCAACCTGTCACTCCACCAACTGTAACGGTAACAATGTAATTTCCGGATTCTGTAACTACAATGCTCTGACCTGTCCCTAATTCTACATTTGGAGCTGTTGCTGCTGCCCAAGAATAAGTAGCCGTAGTTTCATCATAACTTGAATTTACAGGAAGAACTTCCATTGTATATTCTGAACCATTACAAGATCCATCGACTATTGCGATAACTTCTGGTACAATTGTAATTGTGAAGCTTGATTGATCAGTACAATTTGGATTAGTCCCAGATTGAGCATAAATATATACCGTTTGCGATTCAATTAAGAATGTTCCTTGTACAATTTCTTGTCCGGTTCCATTTTCGCCTGTAAAATATTTATTTCCTGGTGTTAAAAATGGAAGTTCAAAACCAACGCACACTATTTGATCTGCAATAATATCTGCAACCGGCACTGGATTAACAACAACCGTTGTTCCATCTGTAGCAGAACATCCATTATTGTTAATTGTTACTTCATAGAAACCAGCATTTCCGACAGTAATTGTGCTACCTGTGTCTGGAAGTGTAATTGATCCGTTCAACGTCCAAGTGAAGGTCACATCGGCAGGGTTAAAGTTTGTTGGTGTAACAGTTATTGTTCCTGAAGTTCCATCACACAAAGAGAAATCTGGCGTGATTGTGAACTGAGGAGTCAAATCTTGAACAACTAAATCAAAAGTCTTGCTACCCACGCAAAGTGTTGTGTTGTTAATGATTCTTACGAAGATTGGCTGTAAAAATTGAACGGCGTTTTCATAAGAAAGTGGCAATGCACCCACGTTTGCATCAACGTCAGATTGCGATAAGTGATAACTCACAGTGTAATCTGAAGCTGTCAATCCTGCTAATATCAATGGCGTATTTTCTGAAAGATCGAATGTTGCAAAACCGTCAGGATCACATGCTATTAAATCATTTGGTTCTCCAGTAATTACCTCAATTTCATCGTAGAATTCTACTCTGATTTCAGCGGTAACAGAACAAGTTGAACCTTCAAAAGCTGCATTAATAGTATAAGTACCTGTTTCAGTAACTGTTAAATCTGGACCGGTTTGACCTGAAATAACTGTCCCTGTTTCATCTGTCCAAGTGAATACGTAATCATCTGGATCAAGACCACTTGCGATTGTATAAGATTCTCCGCCACAAACTGCGTTTCCTCCGTCAATGGTTAAATCTACACCTAAATCAATGTCTCCGATATTGAAACTTCCTCCGGCCAAAAATACCGCAGAGTTCACACCAGAATCTTGATAATCAGCTATCACAAGTTTAATGTGATATGTTTCACCAATCGTAACCGGAGATTGTGCAGTCAAAACAACTGTTTGTCCTCCATATCCAATTGCTGATGCTTCAGGATTATCTGGATTATATTGACCAAAATATTCAACATTTGCAGAATCACATCCAGTATTATATTGATTGTCTCTAATATTAACAACAGAAACAGGAATATCAGTACCCGGAATAACGGCAAGATTCTGAGGAATACCATCAGCACCCGTAAGTATAAATGCAAACGCATCAGAATAGTTACATTGGAAGATTCCATATTCGTTCGAAGCGAAAAGGAAATCAAAGCTAATTTCGTTAGTCAGAGGTACGAAGTCGAATTCTAATATAGAAGCATTGTTCAATCCTGCAGTGTTTCCACCTGGAACGATTAATGCATTAAGATCATCGTCACCAAGCCATTCTGAAGTTTCAAATCCTGTATTTGTTCCAGGATATGGACCTTCTGCTTCAGAAATACTTCCTGTTGATAAAATTACACCGTTTTGAAACGGGAAGCTTGATCCATTTTGGTCAAAATATCCAATACCGTTGGCCTGTCCAAAGTCTGTCCCTGTTGAAGAAGTGACATTTGTCACGATTGCACATTCTGAACCTATCAAAACTTCTTGAACCAATTGTTGGATTGTGTATTGTGTATCGTTCACTAAAATTGGAGGCAGTGGTGATTTAATACAAACATCAAATGATGATGTTTGCGCAGCACTTGACCATGAGTAAACTCTAATCTTGTATGTATTTCCTATGGTAAGCCCGTTAGCCTGGCTATCATTATTATCGCTACAGTATAGCTGTGTTAACGCACCACATTGATCACCTTCATATAAAACGTGGTAAAGATCAGTCGTCGAACCTGAAATATTTTGTAACGAAATTGAATGTGTTGTTGCTGTCGCGACAAATTCAAACCACACATCGTCATCAGCATTACCAAAACATGTATTGTCTTCTGTTGAAGCTGTTGCTCCTATTAAAATTCCCGAAGCAATTTGATCACAATCCAAACCTGGATTCGTCAGTACTACGGTTGCATCGGCACATTCGTCGTTGGCGATTGCTGTTGCAAAATTTACCGGTCCAGACCAATTACTGATATCTGTTGTGCTGCATAATGCTCTCACGAAGAATGAATAGGCTGTTCCAGAAGTCAATCCTTCTAAAGTATATGGTGGCGCAGCGTTAACAATAACGCTTGTGCCTGTTGGTGTTGTACCTCCTTGTGGTTGATAAACAATCTCCCAAGAAGTTGCTCCTCCCATTTCGTTCCAGTCTAAAACAGCATTGTCTAATCCTGTGCTTATAACAGTTAAGGCTTGTGGTTTTGGACATGATGGTGGAGTACAATTAACCGTTGCTGTGAAAAGTGAACTGTTTTGTGTGCCGCCTCCTGGCAACATAGTGAAAACGTCTTCTTCGTAAGCGTCAATAATTTGAATTCCTACTTCTCCTGGGAAGCTTCCGCCAGAATTCCAGTATAGTTCAAATGGAACTCCGTCACAAAGCGGCACTTGAACCGTAATTGGTCCTTCGCCTGTTGTAAATGTTGAACCGATTGTGGCCACCGTAATTCCGTTTTGAACGATATTCATGGTGTTTCCATTCCATCCATCTCCAAAAGAATCTGTCATTACAAAACTGTAACTACATTGATCTACCACATCACAAAGCGCGGTGTTAAATAAGAAAGGACCTACCCATTGGCTAACGTCGTTTGCAGCACAGTAAGCTCTTACATAATATTCATATTGTGTTCCTGGCGTTAAAGCTGCACCGGCAGCAGTTGATGTTGCAACATAATTGTTGCCAACTGGAGTTCCTCCTGCAGTAGCTGCTGGAACACCCGCGCCCGGAGCTTGAACAACAACTTGCCATTGCGTTTCAACGTTTCCTGGAGTCCAAGAAAGTTGCGCGCTGTTCATATTAAAATTTGAAGCAGTTAATGCAGATGGGTTTGGACAAGTTGGGATATCTTCAACGATAACATTGTCGATATACAAAATCCATCCGTCTGGGCCTCCTGGTGGCACATGCCAAGCGATGTTCACGGGACCAGTTATTCCTGTTAAGTTTACAATTTTCTCAACATATGTAGTATTGCTATAAGTTGCTAACGGCACAATTGTTTGTGTAAAGTTAGCAGGTGCAATACCTGTCGTTGATACTTTCACTTCAAAAGCATCTGGTTCAAAGGTTGAATTAACCCTGTAGTGGTATTTTAATCTTTGGTTTCCTGTCAAGTTAATTGTTGGAGAAACTAAATAATCATCATTCGCACCATTATTAAAATCGGTTATAATCGCTGCAGATTGGTTTCCTTCAAACGGGTTTTGAGTGTAATTCATATCCCATGTATCGTTATCTCCGTTGACATTCAAAACCGTCCAGCAAAATTCTGTTTGAGAATTGCTATTGAATCCTTCCTGAAAAGGAACATTAAAAGTTGTACATTGAGTATTGAACAAATAAGGTCCAGCCCAAGCACTGAAAGTTCCGTCGCCGCAATCAGCTCTTACATAAAATCTGTAAGGTGTTGAAGCCAATAAACCTCCTTGTGGGTATGCCGTGTTATTTGTTGTAGTAACTCCCGCACCCGTTGGGATTGGAGCCGTTGCTGGCTGTACGTCAACTTGCCAAGATGAAGCTAGATTTCCTGGATTTCCCCAAGAAAGCACAGCATCTGTTGTTGTGATATTTGTTGCACCTAAGTTATTTGGCGGTGTACAATTCACTTTTTGGATAGATAGTGTATAAGGTGTTGTTTGTGGCGATGCCCAAGTTGAGATCAAGATAATATAAGTTTGACCTGCTGTTACAGATAATGCCGGAATTTCTCTAACATCTGTACTAAAATTACCCACTCCGGCAATACAACTAACGCCAACATTTGCACATCCGTTGTAAACAAATATTCCAGAATAACTTTCTGATGGTGCCATTGTGATACTAATCACGCCGGTTTCTGTTGCTGTATAAGCATAGAAAACATCGTTTCCATTTAAGTATCCGTTTTCTACACCACATGTTGTTCCAGGAACTCCTTCAATGGTATCGCCATAATTTGCGGTATCATCTGTTGTAGAATAGGGTAGATTTGGGATTACAATTGCGGAGCTACAAGTCTCGCCAATTTCTCCAACTGTAAATTCGTAAGGTCCGACCCAAGCACTTGTGGTGTTTGAACCAGAACAAATAGCTCTAATGTAATATTTGTAACTTGTTCCCGGCACAAATGGTGCTTGTACTAACGGGCTTCCTGTTGCAATTCCTGTCGCTGCATAAGGAGATGAACCGTTATATATGACACCGTGTCCTGAAGGAGTAACAGTTTCTTCCGTTACAATTTCAATTTCCCAAGAAGTTGCTCCGCCTGGATTTGACCAAGTCAAATTTGCTGTCGTTGGTGTAACCGTGCCAGTGCCTAAATTTGTTGGATCAACACATTGTTCCACAATCTTAACAGCGTCAACAAGCCAACGATCGCCAATTGCTGAAGCGGCAGGCTGATTAATTACCATTACAAAGGCAACATAAACAGTTGACCCTGCTGGTAAATTTAACGGAACCACTTTTTCCTCATATATATTATAGGTGGCGTTTAATTGTGGTTCTGTCCATTGCTGCAAAACCGTAAAAGTCGACGGATCTGTTTGTGAGGTTGTTGAAACACGAATTTGGTAAAGCGATCCTTGGTCATTTGCTAACGTTTGTCTGGTTTGAAAACGTAATTGACCATTTGCAGGAACAATTACGGCGGGAGTTACAAGCCAATCTAAGGCTGTATTTCCTGCGCCAACATTGTCTTGCGCGGCATTCATAAATGCTGCACGCTGGCCTTCAGAAACCAGCGGCGGTGTAGCAGTTCCAGAATTGGCCGTCCAAGTGTTAGTTAGACCTAGACCATTATCGAAAACTGCCCACGTCCCTGAACCAAGTTGCCACGTGTCTGCTGTGGTATTTGGCAAGGTTGTGCCTTCAAATCCCTCCGTCAATGCCACTTGCGCGACACTTAAGAAAGACGAAAAACACATTAAGAGTAATAATGTAATTTTTTTCATAGACTGAAAATTTTTAGGTTGGTAATAGTCTCCGAAAATAGACAAAATTAATTTTAACACAAAGTTATGAATCAACAATAATCTCATTAATAGACATTTGAAACAAATTTTTTGCTTAGTGTTAAGAAAATGTCAAATCTTTAAAAGTGCCCAATCTTTACTATCTTTGACATCTTAATTACTTTTATCTTGGATTCAACCACAAAAATCTACTTTGCTTCTGATCAACATTTTGGTGCTCCATCGCCTGAATTAAGCTTTCCTAGAGAACAAAAATTCGTTGCCTGGCTCGATGAAATCAAGAAAGACGCAACGGCACTTTTTTTATTAGGAGACTTATTTGATTTTTGGTTTGAATACAAAACTGTGGTCCCAAAAGGTTTTGTTCGTGTCTTAGGAAAACTAGCAGAACTTCGCGATTCTGGAATTCCGATTTATTTCTTCGTAGGAAACCACGATTTATGGATGGAAGATTATTTCCAGAAAGAATTGGATATTCCAGTTTACCATACCACCAAAGAATTCACTTTTGACAATAAGCTTTTCTTGATTGGCCACGGCGACGGACTCGGTCCTGGTGATAAAGGTTATAAAAGAATGAAGAAAGTTTTTACTAATCCGTTTTCAAAATGGCTGTTTCGTTGGATTCATCCAGATTTGGGAGTTCGTCTAGCGCAATATTTATCCGTAAAAAACAAATTGATTTCAGGCGATGAAGATGTTGTATATTTAGGAGAAGACAACGAATGGTTAGTTTTATATTCCAAAAGAAAGCTGGAAACCAAACATTATGATTATTTCATTTTTGGCCATAGACATTTGCCAATGACTATTAAGGTAGGAGAAAATTCTACGTATGCCAACTTAGGCGACTGGATCGGATATTTTACTTATGGAGTTTTTGACGGAGAAAAATTTGAGTTGAAAGAATATAAGTAAGTCGAAAGTTTAAAAGTCATAAAGTCAAAAGCATCAATATTGCAAATAGCAGTATAAATCAGCATGTTGTTCGCTTTATTGAAGTTTAAAAAACCATATATTTTCTATTAAAAAGGATCAGTTCTGGCAGACCTCATCTAAATAGTCTTTCAATTGAATTTGAAAAATTGTGCCTTCAACCAAATCTTTAATCTGCAATAATTCATCTAAAGAAACGGCCAAATCAATTTGCTGTAAAGGTGTTTTCAATAAAAACTTGTGGCATTTTCTTTGAAATTGGCATCCGTTACAATTCATTTCATCGCAAGTTGCGTCAATGTTATCGGCAAAAATATTTAGTTCTTCTTTTGACAAATAAAAACCAGTTTCCTTAAAAACCAATTGTACTTTGCTTTTCAAAATTTGTTTTTCTTTCTTCCAATGAAAAGCAACACCAAAATCATTGTAGTAAATTTGCTCGATTTCCTTCATAACCAAAATTATTTCGAACAAATATAAGAATTATTTAAAATGATTCTAAATTAATTTTTGGTTTTTTAGGCAAGAGCCAAGGGTAAAAAAGCATTAGCTAATCAGACAATGTTTATTAACTTCTGCCTATTGGCTAAGAACTATTGCCTGATGTCTCTCAATCGCATCTGCAAACTTACATTTCCATTATATTCATTTTCGTCAATAGAATAAACTGCTTGAAACAATTGACGATTTGCGGTCAAATCTAATTTATCGCCGATTTTAAAACCAATTGCCCCGATTCCATCAGAGTTTCCTTGTTTTACAAAAAGCTTCAAATGTTCGTCATCTTTCCCTATTTTTTTTCCATAACCAGTATCGATTAAATCCTTGGTCAAGAAAACCGGAGTCATATTCATTGGTCCGAAAGGCTCGAATTGTTTTAGAATTCTAATAAACCTTTCATTGATATCGGCCAAATTAATTGCAACATCAATCGAAATTTCTGGAATTAGAAGTTCTTCCGTAATAGTTTCAGAAACCACTTTTTCGAATTGATTTTTGAAATTCTCAAACTGATCTTCCTTTAAAGTCAATCCTGCGGCGTACATGTGGCCTCCAAATTGTTCCAAATAATCAGAACAAGCTTCCAACGCATTGTAAACGTCAAAATCTTTTACAGAACGTGCCGAAGCAGCCAATTTATCACCACTTTTTGTAAACACCAAAGTTGGGCGATAATACGTTTCAATCAATCGCGAAGCCACGATTCCAATCACGCCCTTGTGCCAATCTTCTTGATAAACGACCGTCGAAAATCTTTTCTCCTCCTTATTAATAGTGATTTGAGAAAGTGCTTCAATTGTGATTTGCTTATCTAATTCTTTTCGGTCCACATTAAAAGTCTCAATTTCTTTGGCAAAAGCTTCTGCTTCTTCAAGTCCAAATTCGGTCAAAAGTTGTACGGCATAATTTCCGTGTTTGATCCTTCCTGCGGCGTTGATTCTTGGTGCAATTATAAAAACGACATCGGTAATTGTCAGTTCCTTTTTCTTTACATTTTGGGTAATTGCCTTAAATCCCTGACGCGGATTTGAGTTGATTACGTCCAAACCAAATTTTGCTAAAATCCTATTTTCGCCCGTAATCGGAACAATATCAGCGCCAATTGCTGTGGCAACCAAATCCAAATACGGAATCAAATCTTCAATCGTCTGGTTTCTATTTTGGCCTAACGCTTGAATCAATTTAAAACCAATCCCGCAACCGCAAAGTTCATCATACGGATAATTACAATCTTGTCTTTTTGGATCTAAAATAGCCACAGCTTCTGGCAAAGAATTCCCTGGACGGTGGTGATCGCAAATCACAAAATCAATATTTTTCGCATTTGCGTAAGCAATATGATCGATGGATTTTATACCGCAATCCAATGCAATAATTAAGGAAATTTCGTTGTCTTCGGCATAATCGATTCCTTTATAAGAAATGCCATAACCTTCAGCATAACGATCTGGAATATAATTATCTACGTTTGGATAAAAACTTTTTAAGTAAGAAGAAACCAAGGAAACGGCGGTCGTTCCATCGACATCATAATCGCCAAAAACCAAAATTCTTTCGTGATTTTCAATAGCTTTTTCAATTCGAATTACGGCTTTGTCCATATCTTTCATCAGATAAGGATCGTGCAAATCTTCTAGTTTTGGTCTAAAAAATTGGCGCGCTTCTTCAAAGTTTTCAATGCCACGCTGAACCAGCAAAGTCGCGGTTAGTTCGTCAACATTTAAGGAATTTTGCAGGCTTTTTACTTTCTCTGAATCGGGTTTTGGTTTTAAGTTCCAACGCATTTTTGTATGGTGTTTATTTTTTCTGGATTAAAATATTTTTATTGTTTTTCTAGTAACGCCTCCCCTTCAAAATGAATTCCGTCCCAACTGAATTGCATAAAATTCCGGATATTTTGGTGATCGTTACCATCAGGATTTTTCAGAACATCTTCAAAATAATAACTTCCAAAGCAAGCCAAAGTCGCTTCTTTTGAAAGATTTTGCAATTTTGCAAACGAAAATATCTTGCAAGATCCGTTATTTTCTCCTAAATTATTTAGCTGATTTCCATTTTTGAAAGCTGTGGGTTCAAAATCATAATTTTCTTCGATGACATTTATTGTGTCCTGAAAAGTTATTGATTTTGGATTTTCTTGAAGTTGTTCTAAAAAAGAAATTGTAGTCATTTTATTGATTGAAATAATTAATTCTCACTTCCACTTTTGCAAAATGACGGAACATTTCCATCACGCCACAGTATTTTTCTACGGATAAATCCACGATTTTCTGAAGTTTTGTTTGGTCTAAATCTTTTCCGTAGAAATTATAATCGACACGAACTGTGTGATAAAATTTTGGATGTTCTTCAGTCAAATCGCCTTCCACATCAATCGTAAAAGTATCGATTTCAGCACGCATTTTTTCGACCAACGAAGCAATGTCAATTCCCGTACAACCTGCAAGCGAAGCCAGCATCATTGGCTTTGGACGCAATCCGTCATTATTTCCTCCAAATTCTGTATCAGAATCCATCTTAATCAAACCACCTGGATTTGTGGATTCAAAAGACATATTACCGAGCCATTTTGTGGTTACTTGATGAGTGTTCATAAATAAGATTAAAAAATTGAAAGATTAAAAAATTTAAAAATTTCTTTGTCCATAAAATCTGTGCTAATCTGTGCAATCTGTGTTTTACTTCGTAGGTTTTCCTCCAACAATCACCACAATTTCTCCTTTTGGAGGTTTTGTTTCAAAGTGTTTCAACACTTCTGTCGCTGTTCCGCGAATGGTTTCTTCGTGTAATTTTGATAATTCTCTTGAAACCGAAACCGCTCTGTCTTCTCCAAAATATTGGATAAATTCCGCCAAAGTTTTTACCAATTTATGTGGTGAAACATATAAAATCATCGTTCGCGTTTCTTCGGCCAGAGCCAAATATCTGGTCTGTCTTCCTTTTTTGTCAGGCAAAAATCCTTCGAAAACAAACTTGTCATTCGGCAGACCGCTGTTCACCAAAGCAGGCACAAAAGCAGTCGCGCCAGGAAGGCATTCCACGGCAATATTATTTTCAACACAAGCGCGCGTCAGCAAAAATCCTGGGTCTGAAATAGCCGGAGTTCCCGCATCAGAAATCAAAGCGATGGTTTCTCCCGATTTCAATCTAGAGATTAAATTTTCCACCGTTTTATGTTCGTTGTGCATGTGATGGCTTTGCATGTGCGTTCCGATTTCGAAATGCTTCAGCAGTTTTCCGCTGTTTCGAGTGTCTTCCGCCAAAATCAAATCTACTTCTTTCAAAACTTTTATAGCTCTGAAAGTCATGTCTTCAAGATTGCCGATTGGCGTGGGAACTAGATATAATTTTGACATTTAGTATTGTTTTGACCGCAGATTCGTTTTTTGCCACAGATTTCACAGATTCTCACAGATTATTATTGTTCTCAAAACAACTCAAAATCATTTTAATCCTTTTAATCTGTGGCAAAAAATTCGCAAGCATAAATAAAAATCTGCGAATCTGCGGTAACTCCTTATTTAAATTTATTTTCTACAACTTCCAAAAAACGCTCTTCAAAATCTTCTTTGCCTTTCCATTCATTGTAATCTGGTTTTACCAAATCTTCAATGAAATTTTTAGCATCTTGAAACGTATCAAAAGTGTTCAATTGCGACAAAACTCTATTGAAATCTTCGTTGCTTCCGCCAAAAAGATGATTGACAAAACCAACTCGGTCGTTCAAACCAATCGTGATTCCTTTGGTTACTTTTTCAACGTGAGGTTTTGGTTCTTCCTTTGGAGCTTCTGTTTTTTCTTCTTGTTTTGGAGCTTCTTCTTGAACCGGTTCTTGCGCTTTTACTTCTTCTTCTGGTTTGACTTCTGCCCTATTTTCTTCTTCGTCGTGTTCGTGCTTTTTCTCGATTTCCGCTTTAACGAATTCCAAATCTTTGTAATGGTCGCCTAAGAAATCTTCAAAAATGATTTGATGTCCCGATTCTTTCGCTACTTCTTCCACCGTTTCTTCTTCTTTTTTATCAAAAGCCAATTCAAAAGTTGGCATAAAATCATCTTCTTCTTTCTTTGTTTCTTCCGTCTCCATTGAAGCGATTTCTTCCACTTTTGGTTCCACTTCTTGGTCAACAGCTTCTTCTGCTTCTTCCAATGTTGGTTCTTCCGTTTCAAAAACAGTTGGTTCTTCTTCGTCTAAATCTTCGTCCGAAAGTTCAATTTGGCCCACAACTACTTTTTCTTCCGAATTATCTTCCTCTGAAACAATTTCTTCTGTTACTTCTTCAGATTTTGTTTCCTCTTCAGATTCAGCTTCGGCTATCTCTTCGTTTTCAGATTCGCTTTCTTCCACCGCTTCTTCCTCTTTAATTTCTTCAGTATGATTTTCCTTGCCTTTAGTTACAATTTTCTCCGCCACTGAAGCCACTTCCTCTTGCGTATCCAAAGAAACTTTTGTCTCTTGGCTAACTTCCTCTTGGCTATCTCCAAAAGCAGTTTTTTCCAAAACTTCATAAGCTTCAGATTTGCCGATGGTAGGTTGCAATCCTGCGAAATTTTCTTCTACGAAAAGCAAAACAGACAGTTTCTCATACAATTTTTGAGATTCTTGGTGCAATTGAACCAACTCTGATTTGTTTTTCAGCTTCAAGATTCTGTGTGCAATGCTGATTAATTCGGCTTCTAACTTTTTCTTCATAACTTTTGATATATAATTGAGTAAAGCAACGGTTTTTTAATAAATTTGTTTCTGTCACAAAGTAAAAAAAACTAATCCTTTTTAAGGCTGAAAATTACAAAATGTTTCTCGAAAATACAGTAAATCATAAAGAACAATTTGGCTGGATTGA
>Ga0265780_10009267_pt1 | contig 11821 bp, 9 predicted proteins | sample P1T30metagenome_FD_192432 | JGI IMG/M metagenome (GOLD analysis project Ga0265780, IMG submission 192432) | Plant litter microbial communities from East Loma Ridge, Irvine, California - P1 T30 | ecosystem: Environmental > Terrestrial > Plant litter > Unclassified | place: USA: California... | reverse complement strand
GCTTGGGACAACCGTGGCAACTACGTCAGCATCATCGGTTTCGACGTCGACGGCAGCAAGATCGGCGCCGGCACCAAATGGGTGCTCGGTATCTACACCGGCGGTTCGTACAATGTGATCGAAGGCAACCACGTGCATCACATGGCCACCACCATCCCGTGTAACAGCGCGGGCGGTTCGGCGATCGGCGTCGACAGCTACTACAAGGGCGTCAAGAGCGATGTGATCGGCAACGTGGTCAACGACATCGGCCCGGCAGGTTGCACCTACGTCCAGGGCATCTATCACAGCACCTCGGGCACGATCAAGAACAACGTCGTCTACCGCGTTGGCTCTGCTGCGATCCACCTGTGGCACGACGCGACCGATCTCCAGATCGTCAACAACACGGTGAGCTCGTCGGTGTTCGGCATCATCGTCGGTGGCGGCGACTTCTACTTCACGAGTGCTGGCGCCAACAACGTCCACGTGCACAACAATATCGTGTACGACAACAAGTACGGTATCTCCGAGCAGGGCAAGACCGGTAAAGGCAATACCTACAAAAATAATCTGGTCACCAAGAACCCGACCTACAACTTCCGGCTGCGCAATGGCCTGACCCATACGGGCACCATCAGCTCGGAACCGCTGTTTGCCGGTTACTCGCGCACCGCGGCAACACCGAACTACAAGCTGTCGTCCAGCTCGCCGGCGATCGGCCGCGGCCTGGCGACCTATGCGCCGAAGACCGATATCGACGGCAAGGCGCGCGGCACGGCGATCGACCTCGGCGCCTATCAACACTAAGCAGCACCAGGCAGTACCCCCTGCAGCACCGACCCGGACCGAAGCCAGCCCCGGCCAGCTTCATCCGGCGTCACCCGCGCCAGCGCCAGCTGGCGGATCTCGTGGACGGGCGCATACGCCCCGTTCGCTCCGACACATCAGGAGAAGCCCACGCCCCGCGTGGACAGCTGCGCCCTGCGCGTAGCCCCTCCATTGCCCGGTCTTTTTTCCGGACTAGAAGGAAACCTTAGATGAAAAGCAGCACCATGATCGCCTCGAACCTCCGCACCAACGTGACCCGTGTCGCCGCCGCAGCAACCCTGCTGCTGGCCGCTACCGTATCGACCCAGGCCGCCGCGGCCCCGCAAAGCGCGGCGCCAGCCGCCACCGCCGCCGCCTCGGCCCAGGAACAAGTGCGCCAGCTGTACCTGACCCTGCTCGGCCGTGAGCCGGATGCGGGCGGCCTGCAGTACTGGAGCCAGGCGGTAAGCCGCGGCGTCAGTATCGCGAGCGTCGAAGCGGAGATCAAGCGCAGCACCGAATACACCAAGCGCAATCCAGGTCCTGTCGCGGGCCCGAGCACGATCCCGGCCACGCCGTACAACTACTATGTTTCGCCGAACGGTTCGGACAGCGCCGCCGGCACCAAGGCGGCGCCGTTCAAGACGCTGGCGCGCGCCGCCCAGGTCGCGACCAAGGCCGGCACGACCGTGTTCGTGGCGCCCGGCACCTATGCCGGCGGTATCAAGACCACCGCCAGCGGTACGGCCAGCAACCGCATCTACTGGGTGTCGACCACCAAGTGGGGCGCCAAGATCGTGCCGCCTGCCAAGTCGACCAACAAGACCGCGTGGGACAACCGTGGCAACTACGTCAGCATCATCGGTTTCGATGTCGACGGCAGCAAGATCGGCACCGGCACCAAATGGGTGCTCGGCATCTACACCGGCGGTTCGTACAACGTCATCGAGGGCAACCGCGTGCACCACATGGCAACGACCATTCCGTGCAATAGCGCCGGTGGCTCGGCGATCGGCGTCGACAGCTACTACAAGGGCGTGAAAGGCGATGTGATCGGCAACGTCGTGCACGATATCGGCCCGGCCGGCTGCACCTACGTCCAAGGCATCTATCACAGCACCTCGGGCACGATCAAGAACAACATCGTCTACCGTGTCGGTTCGGCGGCGATCCACCTGTGGCACGATGCGACCGACCTCCAGATCGTCAACAACACGGTCAGTTCGTCGGTGTTCGGGATCATCGTCGGTGGCGGCGACTTCTACTTCACGAGTGCAGGCGCCAACAACGTCCACGTGCACAACAATATTGTGTACGACAACAAGTACGGTATCTCCGAGCAGGGCAAGACCGGTAAAGGCAATACCTACAAAAACAATCTGGTCACCAAGAACCCGACCTACAACTTCCAGCTGCGTAACGGCTTGACCCATACGGGTACGATCAGCTCGGAACCGCTGTTTGCCGGCTACTCGCGTACTGCGGCAACGCCGAACTACAAGCTGTCGTCCAGCTCGCCGGCGATCGGCCGCGGCCTGGCGACCTATGCGCCGAAGAACGACATCGACGGCAAGGCACGTGGCAGCAGCATCGACCTGGGTGCGTATCAACGTTAAGCAGCGTTAATAGCTTGTGATTGCGGCATGACCGCGAGGTGAATGGCCCGGACGCGAGAGCGTCCGGGCCATTTTTTATTCGGTGTCGGTATCGATCGGCTGCACGACTTCGGGCCCGCCGAGCCCGGCCCGGTTGACCAGCGTGCTGACCGCGTGCCACTCGAACGCGTCCGAGGGCAGGGCGGCGCGGCGCGCGAACGCCAGCGCTTCTTCGCTCGAGAGCGCCGGATCGAGCCAGGTCTCGGCATCAACCGCATCCAGCACCACCGGCCGCCGGTCGTGGATGTCGAGCATGCCGCCCGAGGCGTCGTCGGTCACCAGCACGAAGCCGGCTTCTGCGCGGTTTTCGGTAAAGCCGCCGAAATTGGCCAGGGCCAGCATGAACAGCGGCGCACCGTCGCGGCGGTGGATGTGCCAGGGTTGTTTATGCCCTTTTTCTCCGGTCCACTCATACCAGCCCTGGGCCGGCACCAGCGCGCGCCCCGACTTGAGCAGCCCGCGCCAGTAGCGGTTGCTGAGCTTGTCCATGCGCGCATTGATCGTCACCGGCACCTTGCCCTTGGCCCAGCGCGCCTGGTAGCTCCAGTACACGTCGTCGATCCGCCGCTCGCCATCCTGGATGTGCAGCAGGGGCCGGTAGGTGCCGGGCGGCACGTTATGGGCTGGCGCGGCTTCGCTGTCGTACACCGCGTCGAGCCAGCCGATTGCGCTGGCGTAGTTGCGAGCCGTCTGGCTCTGGTCGAATCGTCCACACATGGCGCGATACTAGTGTCCTGAATTGAAGATTCGTTGAATAAATATGGCGAGAATCGGCCCGATACTGCGTCGCAAATGCGCGCAAGGCCCCGGCCTTGCTGTGCTTTGCTCCTTGTCTCGGACCGATTTTGCCACATTGATTGTTCAACGAACTTCCAATTCAGGACACTAGCGCAAGCCTGTTCAAGGCAGCGCGCGAGGCGTGTGGCGTTTGGCCGCATCGTCCGGCAATGGTATGCTCCGGGATAATATGATTGACAAGGAGCAGGTATGGCAGCAGGCTGGTGGACCGTATTGAAGACCGTCCCATGGAGCGATGTGATCAGCGCCGCGCCCCAGGTGGCGACCGGCGCGCGCCGCCTGTGGGACACGGTCAATCGCAAACCGGGGGCGGTAGACCCGGCGACCGGCTTGAGCCCCGACATGGCCGCACAAGAAGACGATATCATCGGCCTCCTGATTGCACGTTCCGAGCAGAACGACGCGGAGCTGAACGACTTGCGCAACCAGATGCGCGCGGCCTCCGAACTGATCGCCAACCTGGCCGACCAGAATGCCCAGCTGATCGCCAAGATGGACGTACAGCGCCAGAAAATCACCTGGCTCAGCGTGACCGCGGGCCTGTCGGCGCTGCTGGCGGTGGTGGCCCTGATCCTGGTGGCAGTGCGAACCTAGATGAAACTGGTACTGATCTGCGCGACCCTGTTCATCTTCATTTCGATGCTGCTGAACGGGGCGCGCCGGCGCGGCAAGCTAAACGACAGCGCCAACCGCGCCGTGTCGGGCCTGGCCAATTCGATGCGCATCTTCGTGTTCGGCCTATTGTTCTTCGTGGCGATCGTCTGCGTGGCGATGGCCTGGCATATGCTGCAAAGCCCGCCTTGACCCCGGCCGGCGCGGCTGCCGGCAATCCCGTTTCTTCCGGTGGTTCGGGAATTTCCGGTATGATTTGAATTGTTTCCCAAATTCAACATTTGCCGATACGTGATCCAGTCCAAGCCAGAATCCATCAGCAGCCTGCCGGCGCGGGTACTCAATCTCGTCGATAGCGGAGTGATCGTGCTCGACCACGAAGGCCGCATCGCCCTCTGGAACGGCTGGCTGGTGCCGCGTTCCGGCCGCGGCGCGGCGCGCATGCAGGGTCATGCGCTGATCGAAGTCTTCCCCGACCTGCGCGGATCGCGCGTCGAGGCGGCCATCTTCGCCGCGCTGCTCGAAGGCGTCGCCACCGAGCACGTGCCGCCCTCGAACAACCGGGCCCCATTCCCGCTGCGCGAGCCGGGCAGTTTCGACGGCGCCCTGATCGACCAGGCGGTCTCGGTCACGCCCTTCGACGAGGACGGCCAGCGCTTCTGCCTGGTCGAGATCCGCGACGTGAGCGGGGTCGCCGTGCGCGAGCGGCGCCTGCTGGAACACGCCGAATCGCTGCGCGCGCGTTCCTATATCGACGGCCTGACCGGCATCGCCAACCGCCGCCATTTCGATGTGGCGCTGGAGCGCGAATTGCGCCGCGCGCAGCGTGCGGATGGCGTGCTGGCGCTGCTGCTGGTCGATATCGATTCGTTCAAGGCCTATAACGACCACTTCGGCCACCAGCAGGGCGACAGCTGCCTGACCATGGTGGCCCAGGAGCTGGCCGGCATGCTCAAGCGGCCGGCCGACCTGGCGGCGCGCTACGGCGGCGAAGAGTTCGCGGCCGTGCTGCCCGACACCACGTTGGAACAGGCGCGCGTGCTGGCCGACCGCATCCGCGCCCACGTCGCCGGCCTCGGCCTGCAGCAGGCGCCGGCCGCCCACCATCCGCAGGTCACGCTCAGCATCGGCGTCGCCGCCTTCGACCGCGCGCGCCTGAACGCCCCGGAAGCGCTGATCGAGGCCGCCGACAAGGCCTTGTACGCGGCCAAGCGCGGCGGCCGCAATCGCGTGGTCGCTGACGGCGACGCGGTGGACGCCTGAAGCGTCAAACGGGCGGCAGCCGGTCCAGCAGCTTGTCGAGCGTGACCGGATACTCGCGCACCCGCACGCCGGTGGCGTTGTAGATCGCGTTGGCCACCGCCGCCGCGACGCCGCACAGACCCAGTTCACCGACGCCCTTGGCCTTCATCGGCGACGAGTATTCGTCTTCCTCGTCCAGGAAGATCACTTCCTGGTGCGGGATGTCGGCATGCACCGGCACCTCGTAGGTGGCCATGTCGTGGTTGGCGAAGAAGCCCAGGCGCTGGTCGACCACCAGGTGTTCCATCAGTGCGCCGCCGACGCCCATCGTCATCGACCCGATCACCTGGCTGCGCGCGGCCTTCGGATTGAGGATGCGGCCGGCCGCGCACACGGCCAGCATGCGCCGCACCCGGGTTTCGCCGGTGACCGCATCGACCGCCACTTCGACGAAGTGAGCGCCGAAGGTCGATAGCTGGTTCTTCTTGGCCAGCTCGCCGAACTCGATCACGTCCTCGGCGACCAGTTCGCCGTCCCGCGCCGCCTGCGCCAGCGGCAGGCTGCGGCCCGCCGCGCGCACGGCGCCGTCGACGAATTCGGCCTCGCCGGCCAGTCCCAGCTTTCCGGCCACCTGCTCGCGCAGCTTGACGCAGGCCGCGTACACGCCGGCGGTGGCGCTGTTGGCGCCGAACTGGCCGCCCGAGCCGGCCGAGACGGGAAAGTCGGAGTCGCCCAGCTTCACCTCTACCTGCGCCAGCGGCACGCCCAGCATCTCGGCCGCGGTCTGGGCGATGATGGTATAGCTGCCGGTGCCGATATCGGTCATGTCGGTCTCGACGACCACCGTGCCGTCGCCACGCAGCCTGACGCGCGCGGCCGAGGTGATCACGGGGCTGTTGCGAAAGGCCGCCGCCACGCCGTGCCCGATCAGCCAGCGGCCTTCGCGCACCTGCGCCGGCTTCGGGTTGCGCTTGCTCCAGCCATGGCGTTCGGCGCCGGTGCGCAGGCACTCGATGAAGCGCCGTTCCGAGAAGGGCCGGATCGGCTTTTCGGGGTCGACCCGGGTGTCGTTCAGGATGCGGAACTGGACCGGGTCCATGCCCAGCTTCTCGGCCAGCTCGTCCATCGCGATCTCGAGCGCCATCAAGCCCGGCGCCTCGCCCGGCGCACGCATCGAATTGCTCTCGGGGAGGTCGAGCACGGCCACGCGGGTGGTGGTCATGCGGTGCTGGCCGGCGTACAGCAGGCGGGTCTGCTGGGTCGCGACCTCGGGCCGCCCGCCCGGCAGGTTGCCGTTCCAGGTTTCGTGGCCGATCGCGGCGATGCGACCGTCGCGGCCCGCGCCGATGCGCAGGCGCTGGATGGTCTTGGGGCGGTGGGTGGTGTTGTTGTAGACCAGGTGGCGCTGCAGGGCCACCTTGACCGGACGCCCCGCGGCGCGTGCGCCGAGCGCCGCCAGCAGTGCATCGGCGCGCAGGAACAGCTTGCCGCCGAAACCGCCGCCGATATACGGTGAGACCACGCGCACGTCCTGCTTGCGCATGTGCAGGGTCTTGGCCAGGTCGCTGCGCCACCAGTCGATCATCTGGCTCGAGGTCCATATGGTCAGCTTGCCGCCATCCCAGCGCGCGGTGGTGGCATGCGGCTCCATCATGGCGTGCGACTGGTCGGGCGTGGTGTAGACCGCGTCGAGCTTGACCGGAGCCAGCTCGAAATGGCGTTCGAAGTCGCCGGCGCGGGTGTCGGGCGGGTAGTCGCGTTCGGGCTTGGGCGCGATGCCGCTGTCCTTGACCTTCGCCAGGTCGAAACTGCCTTTCTCCTCGCGGTAGCGCACCTGCACCAGGCTGGCGGCGGCGCGGGCCTGCTCGAAGGTCTCGGCCACGACCAGTGCCAGCGCCTGGTGGTAGTGTTCGATCTTCGGGCCGCCGAGCAGGCGCGCGGTGTTCTTCTCGCCCTTGCCGAGCTTGCCCGCAGTGGCGGCGGTGACGACTGCCAGCACGCCCGGCGCGCGGCGCGCCGCCTCGACGTCGATGGCGGCGACCGTGCCCTTGGCGATGGCGGATCCGACCACGATGCCGTGGGCCGCGCCCGGGACTTCGCGATGGTGTTCATAGGCATAGGTGGCGCGCCCGGTGCACTTGAGCGGGCCGTCGATGCGGTCGTAGGGACGGCCCACGTGGCGCAGCCGGTCGATCGGGTTGGTGGTGGCGGGGGTGTTGAATTTCATGGGCGTGACCTCTCCAGGCGCCGCGAACGCGGCGCTCGCATCAAGAAAAGAAGCGGAGCGGCGCCGCGGCGCCGCCCCGCATGCGGCGTCAGGCCGACAGCGGCATCTTCTCGATCAGCTTGTCGAGCGTGATCGGGTATTCGCGCACCCGCGCGCCGGTGGCGTTGTAGATCGCGTTCGCGACCGCGGCGCCGACACCGCAGATACCGAGTTCACCGACGCCCTTGGCCTTCATGGGCGAGGACAGCTCGTCTTCCTCCTTCAGGAAGACGACTTCCTGGTGCGGGATGTCGGCATGCACCGGCACCTCGTAGGTGGCGAGATCGTGGTTGGCGAAGAAGCCGAGGCGCTTGTCGACCACCAGGTGTTCCATCAGCGCCGCGCCCACGCCCATCGTCATCGCGCCGATCACCTGGCTACGCGCCTGCTTGGGATTGAGGATGCGGCCAGCCGCGCACACGGCCAGCATGCGCCGCACCCGGACTTCGCCGGTGACCGCGTCGACCGCGACTTCGACGAAGTGGGCGCCGAAGGTCGACAGCTGGTTCTTCTTGTCCAGTCCACCGGTAAATTCGATCGTGTCCTCGGCCACCAGCTCGCCGCCGGCAGCGGCTTGCGCCAGCGGCAGGTTGCGCCCGCCCGCGCGGACCGTGCCGTCCACGAATTCGGCCTCGCTTTCCTTGACGCCAAGCTTGGCGGCGACCTGTTCGCGCAGCTTGGCGCAGGCGGCGTACACCCCCGAGGTCGAGCTGTTCGCGCCCCACTGGCCACCCGAGCCGGCGGAGGCCGGGAAGCTGGAGTCGCCCAGGCGCACCTCGACCCGCTCGAGCGGCACGCCCAGCATCTCGGCCGCGGTCTGGCCGATGATGGTGTAGCTGCCGGTGCCGATGTCGGTCATGTCGGTTTCGACGATCACCTTGCCGTCTTTCGCAAGCCGCACCCGCGCGGCCGACTTCATCACCGGGCTGTTGCGGAAGGCGGAGGCCACGCCGTAGCCGATCAGCCAGCGGCCCTCGCGGGTCTGGCCCGGCTTGGGATTGCGCTTGTTCCAGCCGAACTTCTCGGCGCCCATGCGCATGCACTCGATGAAGCGGCGTTCGGAGAAGGGGCGGATCGGCTTCTCGGGATCGACCTTGGTATCGTTCAGGATGCGGAACTGCACCGGGTCGATGTTGAGTTTTTCGGCCATCTCGTCGATCGCCACCTCGAGCGCCATCATGCCCGGCGCCTCGCCTGGCGCGCGCATCGCATTGCCTTCCGGCAGATCGAGCATGGCGACGCGGGTCGCGGTCATGCGGTCGGCGCCGGCGTACAGCAGGCGGGTCTGCTGGGTCGCGACTTCCGAACTGCCCTTGGGCAGGTTGCCGTTCCAGGATTCGTGGCCGATGGCCGTGATGCGGCCGTCGCGGCCGGCGCCGATGCGGATGCGCTGGATGGTCGCCGGGCGGTGGGTGGTGTTGTTAAAGATGAGATGACGGTGCAGCGCCACCTTGACCGGGCGCTTGGCCGCGCGCGCCCCGAGGGACGCCAGCAGGGCGTCGGCGCGCAGGAACAGCTTGGAGCCGAAACCGCCGCCGACGTAGGGCGAGATCACGCGCACCTTGTCCTTCGGGATGTTCAGCGTCTTCGACAGGTCCTTGACGCACCAGGCTATCATCTGGTTCGAGGTCCATACCGTCAGCTTGTCGCCCTCCCAGACGGCGGTGGTGGCGTGCGGCTCCATCATCGCGTGCGACTGGTCCGGAGTGGTATAGGTGGCGTCGAGTTTCACCGGGGCGGTATCGAAGCCGCGCTGGAAGTTGCCGGCCTTGGAGTCGGGCGGGTCGGATTCCCAGTCGGGTTTCACGGCCTTGTCCTTTTCGGCGGCCAGGTCGAACTTGCCTTTCTCTTCGACGTATTTCACGCGCACCAGGTGGGATGCGGCGCGTGCCTGTTCGAAGGTCTCGGCGACCACCAGGGCCACGGCCTGGTGGTAGTGCTCGACCTTGGGGCCGGCCAGCAGGTGGGCGACGTTCATGTCGCCTTTGCCCAGCTTGCCGGCATTGGCGGCCGTGACCACGGCCAGCACGCCGGGCGCGCGGCGCGCGGCCTCGATCTCGACCGAGGCGATGCGGCCCTTGGCGATGCCGGAACCGACCACGAAGCCGTGGGCGGCGTTCGGCACTTCCTTGTGGTGCTCGTAGGCGTAGGGCGCCGTGCCGGTGCACTTGAGCGGGCCATCGATGCGGTCGAGCGGTTGTCCGACGTAGCGCTGGCGGTCGATGGGATTGGTGGTGGCTGCAGTCGTGAATTTCATGGGATCAGCCTTTCTTCGCTGCGTTCATCGCTTCCGCGAGGGTGCGGTGCACCAGGGCCACCTTGAACGCGTTGTCCTCGGTGGTGCGGGCGCCGGCCATCAGGCGATCCGACACCGCCTTGGCGCCTTGCGCCATCTGCCGTTCGGCTTCTTCGACCCGCCACGGCTTGTGGGCCACGCCGCCGACCGCCACGCGGCCGCTGCCGTCGGGCAGGATCACGGTGGCCACCGACACCAGGGCGAAAGCATAGGAGGCGCGGTCGCGCACCTTGCGGTAGGCGTGCACGCCGCCCAGCGGCTTCGGCAACTTGACGGAGGTGATCAGTTCACCGGGTTCGAGCACGGTCTCGATGTGCGGGGTGTTGCCCGGCAGGCGGTGGAAGTCGGCGATCGGGATGCTGCGCATGCTGCCGTCGGCCTTCACGGTTTCCACTTCGGCGTCGAGCAGGCGCATGGCGATCGCCATATCGCTCGGGTGGACGGCGATGCAGGCGTCGCTGGCGCCGACCACGGCGTGGTGGCGGGTGAAGCCGCCGATGGCCGCGCAGCCGCTGCCCGGCTGGCGTTTGTTGCACTTCTGCGCCGTGTCGTAGAAATACGGGCAGCGGGTGCGCTGCAGCAGGTTGCCGGATGTGGTCGCCTTGTTGCGCAACTGGGTCGAGGCGCCCGCCAGCAGGGCCCGCGACAGCACGGCGTAATCCTTGCGCACGCGCGCATCGGCCGCCAGGTCGGTGTTGCGCACCAGGGCGCCCACGCGCAGACCGCCGTCCGAGGTCGGCTCGATCTTGTCGAAGCCCAGGCCATTGACGTCGACCAGGGCGGTCGGGGTCTCGATCTCGAGTTTCATGAGGTCGAGCAGGTTGGTGCCGCCGGCGATGAAGCGGGCGTTCGGGGTGCGGGCGACGAGCTCGGCGGCTTGACCCGCCGAGGTGGCGCGCTGGTAGGTAAATGCCTTCATGCCTTGACCCCTCCCACTTCGGTGATCGCATCGATGATGTTCGAGTAGGCGCCACAGCGGCAGATATTGCCGCTCATGCGTTCGCGGATCTCTTCCACGGAGAGCAGGGGCTTCACATTCAGGTCGGCGGTCACGTGGCTCGGAATGCCCTGGCGGATTTCCTCGATCACGGACACGCTGGCACAGATCTGACCGGGGGTACAGTAGCCGCACTGGTAGCCGTCGTGCTTGATGAACGCCGCCTGCATCGGATGGAGCTTCTCTGGCGTGCCGAGGCCCTCGATGGTGGTGATGCTGGCGCCTTCGTGCATGACCGCCAGCGACAGGCAGGAATTGATGCGGCGGCCGTCCATGATGACGGTGCAGGCGCCGCACTGGCCCTGGTCGCAACCCTTCTTGGAGCCGGTCAGGTGCAGGTGCTCGCGCAGCGCGTCGAGCAGGCTGGTGCGGGTGTCCAGCTGCAGGGTGACCGGCTTGCCGTTGACGGTGAAAGAGACGCCGGTGGTGACCGGCGGGGGAGTGGTGCTCGCATCAGCCGTGGGTGCGGCCTGCTGGGCATGCGCGCCCGGTACGGCCGCGGTCGATACCGACAGGGCGCCGGCGATCAACAGGTCGCGCCGGGTGAGCTTGACGTCGCTGAATTGGTCCATGCTTGTGGCTTCCTTCTCTAGAGTGCGTTGCCCACGCCTGTTCTCGGCGTCAATACTGGGGCGCCGGCAGGTGTGGAAGGGCTTGCGGGGTTGTCGAATTGATTCTAAGTCAGCTATCGGGAAGGCCGCGTTCCCTTGAAACCTGAAGTTTTCTGTTAACTGTAAATATCAGCCGACAGAGCACGCGGGCGGAGACGGCGGCACGAGCGGCATGCGCGCCGGCCGGAGGCGCTGGCTGACGCGATGCAGCGGAAGGAGGAGGGAAACCTATTGCTGAAGGACGTAGTCGCCCGGTGCGGGCGCCGTGTCCGGCATCGGCGCCGGCGGCGCTACATGCTTGCCGGCATGGCGTGACAGCCATTGATCCCAGGCGGGCCACCAACTGCCTTCGAGCTGGGGCACGCGCGCCAGCCAGCGGTCGGGATCGATGTACGGGTCGTCGTGGCGGTGCACGGCGACCTGGTAGCTGCGGTTGGGACTGCCCGGCGGGGCGACCACGCCGGCATTGTGGCCGCCGCTGGTGAGAATGAAGGTGATTTCGGTGTCGGTGAGCGGAATGATCTTGTACACCGAGCGCCATGGCGCGACGTGGTC
>Ga0265780_10009266_pt1 | contig 11821 bp, 8 predicted proteins | sample P1T30metagenome_FD_192432 | JGI IMG/M metagenome (GOLD analysis project Ga0265780, IMG submission 192432) | Plant litter microbial communities from East Loma Ridge, Irvine, California - P1 T30 | ecosystem: Environmental > Terrestrial > Plant litter > Unclassified | place: USA: California... | reverse complement strand
GAAGAAGGCCTCGTCGCTCTCGACGACCACCGAGCCGACCTGGACCGGCGACCGCGGCGAGGTGATCAGCAGCCGGAGCGAGGCGGGCAGGGGCGAGGCGGTGCTGACGTCGACGCGGGCACGGGCACGGGTGGCCGCCGCGATCAGCCGCACGAGGTCGACGGGGTCGCCGCCCGACGCCAGACGCAGCACGACCGACGCCGGTCGGTGCCGTACGAGCGTGCGCTCGACCGGGACGCCCCCGATCTCGCGCGACGCCCCGAACAGGTCGCTCCACGCCCTCTCGTCGCTTCGAGCCGCGGCGCGGACCCGGTCGAACTCGTCGAACGAGAGGTTCGCTCGCGCGGCCTCGATCAGCCGGACGACCGGTTCGGAGACGCCGTCGAGGGCGAGCGACTTCTCGGGCGACCGGGCCACGCGCGACCAGGCGCCCTGCGCGGTCACGGTGTGCGCGCCTCCTGAGGCCGTCGTCCGCCCGATCGAGGCACGGCGTCGACCAGCCGCCGGCGACCGCCCTGCGCGAGGGGCCGCGACGGGGCGGTTGACCACGAGCGAACCCGCCTCCACCTCGTCGAGCCAGCGTTCGACCTCGCCCGCGTCGAGCGAATGCAGGCCCGCGGTGATCGAACGGTCGAGCGAGTTCTGCACCTCGATGGCCTCGCCGAGGGTGTCGACGCGCATCAGGCCGATGACGGGCCCGCCGCGGGTGGGCGCGAAGAACGTTCCGCCCGGTCGCACGCCGTCGCGCACACCGGGCCGCCAGAGCAGGCCGTCGTCGTCGAGCCGCTCGGGCTCGACCAGCCAGCTCTCACCGGAGTCGAGCCGGGTCAGGGCGGCGAGCAGCGGCCCCTCGGCGGGGTCGATCAGCGGCCCGACGTCGGTCGTCACGACGTCCGGCCAGCCGACGCGGAGAGCGGCGACGGCGTCGACGAGCCGACGACGGAAGGCGTCGACCCGGATCGGCGACCCGACCACCACGACGAGGCGAGCGACCCACGGCGCCTGACCGGCGTGAGCCACCGCCCCCGCGACGACGTCGACGGCCGCACGGTCGAGGTCGGCGCTCTCGGCCACGGCGACGGAGTTCAGACCGGCGGTCTCGGCCCACATCTCTCGATCGCCGCGGAACGAGCGGATCCGCGCCGCGTCATCGAACGACCCGTGCTGCACGACGCGGTCGACGGCCGGGTGCATGAGCAGATCGTGGGCGAGCTCGAGGTCGTCGACGATCGCCGTCGACACGAGCGACGTCGGCACCCCGGCCGAACGCAGCAGGTCCGAGACGACCGACGCGGTGCGGCAGGCCTCCGACGCCGGGCGGACGACGACGCCGCTGCCGGCGGCGAGCGCAGCCGAGACGGAGCCGATCAGGGTCGAGACGGCCGAGTCGGCGGTCGGCACGACGACGGTGAGCCGAGGAGGTGCGTAGCGGGCACCGCGGACGTCACCCAGTCCGCGGGCGAGCACCGCATGCCAGCGGGCGGCGTCGACGGCCGCGGCGACGTCGAGGTCGGCCTCGGTCATGGTCGCGCCGGTCTCGCTGACCAGCACCTCGATCAGGCGGGCCCGATGCGAGTCGATCTTCGCCGCCACCCGATCGAGGAGCTCGGCGCGGAGAGCATGCTCGCGACGCCCCCAGGCGACCCCGGCCTCGACCGTGCGCGCCACGATCTCCTCGAGGCGCCCGTGGTCCCGCACGCGGGCCCCCTCGATCTGCTCGAGACCGAGCTCGGAGGTGCGGGCGGCCACGAGGATCCGCCGGGCCCAGGCACGGACCGCGTCGAGGGCGGGATCCGAGTCGGGCGCGGAGACGAGGTCGCCGTAGGGAGGCGCGGGCCGCGTGGATGCGTCGCCCGATGTCGCGTCGTCGGCGTCGATGGCGTCGGCGGCGTCGATGGCGTCGGCGGCGTCGGCCCCGTCGGCGAGGTCGTCACTCCCCGCACCGGCACCGGCACCCGCACCCGCACCGCCCCCGGCGCTCGGACCCCCGCCGATCAGGCCCCGGATGAGAGCGCCGACCGCCGCGTCGGACTCGGCGGGCGGCGCCGTCGGCGTGTAGACGGCCATGCCCCCGACCTCGGCCGCGACGACGCGGGTCTGAGCCGGGGCGAGTCCGTGCATCATCTCGAACACGACCGACCCGGCGACGTCGCGGTGGCGCGCGAGAGTCCAGGCGTGCGCGAGGTCGGTCAGGTCGTGCGTGGCGACGCCGACGTGCGCCACGGCGGCGTTCTCGGGCCGCAGGGCGTGATCGAGCAGGCGTCGGTACGAGGCGTCGGTCGCCGCCTTCGACGGGAGGGTGGGTGCGGCCCGCCCGTGACGTGCCGCCTCGACGGCCTCGGCGCCGAGGTTGCCGCCCTTCACCAGCCGGACGCGGATCGGCGCGCCGCCCTCGGCCACCCGCTGCCGCGCCCAGTCGGTGAGCAGCTCGAGGGTCGCGAGGGCGTCGGGCAGATAGGCCTGCAGCGCGATGCCGGCGTGCAGACCCCGCAGCGAGGGCTGATCGAGGAGGCGCGTGAAGACGTCGACGGTCAGGTCGAGTTCGCCGCGCCTCCCCATGTCGAGATCGAGCAGGGTGGGCGTCTCGCCGCTCCGCGCGAGCTCGTAGAGCGGGGTCAGCCGCTCGACGAGGGCCGCCGCGGTCTCGTCGAGGCCCCAGGGGCCGAACGGGCCGCCGACGTCGCGCAGCGAGAACGAGACGTGCCGCACGTCGCCACGGGCGACGAGCGCGCGCACCCGGGCGAGCCGTCGGTCGGCGCCCGCCGGTCCGACGACGGGTTCGCCCAGCGGGGCGAGGTTCGGCCACGATCCGTCGACGGCGAGCGCCGGCAGCTGCGCCGCGAGCCGCTCGGGCGTCTCGTCGACGACGAGGTGCTCGACCAGGCGACGGAACGCCCGCCGGGCGACGGGGATCACGGCGCGGGGCGCCAGCGGGCCGAAGCCGCCGCCGGTCGAGACGGCGGCGCGCAGAGGCCACGGGAGCGAGTCGGGCATCGAGCGGCTGAGGCCGTCGAGTCGGCGGGCCGCGACGGCCGGGTCGTCGACGAGGACGACGCCGTCGATGAACGCCGCCGTGAAGTCGAGACCCTCGGGATCGCGCGTCACCCGGGCCAGCCGGGCGGCCGTCGCGTCGACCGGTGCGCCGCTCGCGGCCTGCTGCCATCGCCGGGCGGTCTCGGCGGTCTGCTGTGTGAGGTCGGCGGCGTTCACATCGGGCATGGCCCGAGGATATGCCGCACCACCGTCTCTACACTGGGCGAATGTCCCACGAACTGACCGACGACGAGTGGGCCGTCTGGGACGCCTTCTACACCATGCGACGACGGCTCGATCGCGCGCTCGAGCTGCGCCTGCACACGCAGTCGGGCGTGTCGGCGGCCGAGTACGAGATCCTGGTGGGGCTGGGTCGAAGCGCCGACCGGCGCCTCCGGGTCCGGGACATCGCCGACCACATCGGCTGGGAGAAGAGCCGCGTCAGCCATCAGGTCACCCGCATGGAGAGGCGCGGGCTCGTGCGCCGCTCGGAGTGCCCGACGGACGGCCGCGGCACCTGGGTCGAGCTGACGGCCGACGGCCGACGCGCGATGCTGACGGCGACCCGTGGTCACACCGCGGCCATCCACGAGTACTTCGTGACCTCGCTCGGCGACGACGCGCAGACTCTGCACGCCTTCGCCGATCGCGTCCTCGGCGCGATCGGAGCGGACGCCTCGCCCGACGGCCCCGGGCGCCCGGGCCCCGACCCGACCGCCTGACCGCCGACCCGGCGATCCCCCGGTCCGCCGCGACCTGCGCCGACCCCCGAGGAGGCGCGCCCGGGGAGGACCGGAGGCGTCAGTGGAAGCGGTGGTCCTGGATGGTCATCCGCGGGCCGAACTTCGGCTTCGAGAAGCCGCTCGCCGAGATGAGGCGCATCACCCGCTCGCGGTGACCCCGCCACGGCTCGAGCAGCTCGAGCATGCCGTCGTCGTCGACAGGCCTCCCGATCAGGGCCCAGCCGACGAGCGCGGGGAGGTGGTAGTCGCCGACGCTCGGGCTGTCGGCGTCGCCGTGCGAACGCTGCATCGTCTCGGCGGCCGTCCACACGCCGATGCCGGGGATCGACCGCAGGCGCCGCTCGACCTCGGGGCCCCCGCGCCCGAGCGACAGCGTCCGCTCGAGCGACGACGCCACGGCGCAGACCCGCATGACCGTGTCGGACCGCTGGGGGCCGACCCCGGCGCGGTGCCAGTCCCAGCTCGGGATGCGGCGCCAGCCCGCGGCGTCGGGCGGCACGACCAGCCCCTCGGGGGCCGGCCCCGGCGCGGGCTCGCCGTGTCGGCGGACGAGATCGCGCCAGGCCCGCCACGCCTCCCGGCTCGTCACCTTCTGCTCGAGCACCGCCGGCACGAGCACCTGCACCACCTGGTTGACCCGGGTCAGCCGGAGCCCCGGCAGGCGGTGCCGGGCGTCGCGCAGCAGGGCGCTGCCGGAGACGTCGAGCCCCGACCAGTCGTCGCCTCGGCCGAGCATCTCCGGCACGGACTCGATGACCCACTCGGCGCCGGGGCCCCACGCGCGGGCGTGCACGCCGTCGGCGGCCGCCTCGAGGCGCAGGGTCGCGGCCCCCGACGGCGTGCGGATCGCCCGCCACACGACGCCGCCGATCACGCGGTAGGCGGGGTCGCCGGCGCCCCGCGAGAGCGGCCGCAGGGTCGCCCGCACGTCGACCGGGTCGGACGGCCGGTACACGGTCACGACCGCTGGGCCGCCCGCCGGGTCGACGTCGTGGTGCGTCGAGGCGGGATCGGACATGGAGCGATGGTAGACGCCGCCGCCGACACGATCGGGCGCGCGTCGTGCACGCGGAGGCGGCGGAGGCGGCGGAGGCGCGGAGAAGGAGGAGGCGCGGTGGGGCTGCGACCGGCACCGCGCCTCCTCGGCGTCACCGGGCCGGGATGACCACCGTGCCCTGGACGACGCCCTCGGCGATCGACGAGAGCGGGGCCTGCGCCGAGCGGGCGTGGGCGCGGAGGAGGCGGTAGGCGCTGTCGGTGTCGAGCTCGTGCCGGTGCGCGAGGAAGCCCTTGGCCTGCTCGATGACCACCCGGCTGTCGAGGGCCCGCTGCAGCTGCTCGCGCACCTCGTCGCCGTCGCGGATGACCCTCTCGCGGATGATGCTGATCGTCGCGACGTCGGCGAGCGCCTGGGCCGCCGTCGCGTCGGCGTCGTTCAGCGCGCCGTCGTGGTCGCGGAACAGGTTGAGCGACCCGATGGTCTGCTCGCGCAGACGCATGGGGATCGCGTGGGCCGAACGGTAGCCGGCGTCGACGGACGCCTCGGCGAAGACCGGCCAGCGGTCGACCATCTCGGCCGGATCGACGACGGACACGACGACGCGTCGCGTGACGGCCTCGATGCAGGGGCCCTGCTCGGCCTCCAGCTGCAGCCGCCCGATGCCGCGGCACTCCTCGCTGGTGGCGGCCGCGACCTCGAGGTGCGCGTCGTCGGCGCCGAGGACGATGTTGCAGTCGGTCGCGTCGAAGAGGGTCGCGCACTGGTCGACGAGGGTCTGCAGCGTGTCGATGACGTCGTACTCGTTGACGAGCGAATCGGCCAGGCTGACGAACGAATGGACGAGTTGCGCTTCACGGCTCTCCGACATCGCCCCATTAAAGACGGCTGGCGGACACTGGGGACGGTTCGGCGGCCGACGGCGTGTCACTCGGGGCCGGCGGCCTCCCGAGCGGCGCCGTTCAGGGCGTCGGTCACGCGGTCGAGCTGCGGGAGCACGGCGGTGATGGCATCGTCGGTGCCCGAGGTCGAGAGCACGTAGCGGTACGCCTCGTTCAGCATCGACATCGTGTCGTCGCCCTTCTCGGTGAGGCGGAGGTGCAGGCTGCGACGGTCGCCGGGGTGCTTCTCGCGGAAGATGTGCCCCGAGCGCTCGAGGCGGTCGATGACGGCGGTGGTGGCCCCCGAGCTGAGGACGATGTCCTTCGCGAGCGCCCCCGGCGTGATGCCGGGCGTGTCGTTGATGGCGGTCAGCGCGGACAGCTCCATGGGGCTCACGTCGACGACCCTGGCGGTGTACACGCGGTACCGGCGGTGGGCCTCGTCGAGCTGGTGGAGGGTGTCGGCCAGTCGTGCGACGGACTCCGGGGTGTTGGCCGGGGTCGCGGGCAGATCGTCGTGCATGGGTGCTCTTTGCTCAGGGTGCGAGGGCGCGGTCGTCGCGCGCGGCTTCTTCCCGCGGGGCGGCGGGGCGGTGAGACCGTCGGGCCTCCCCCGATTCTGTCGCGCTGCGGGGTGCCGCGTCTATGCCCTGTTCGAGGCAGACGACGCCGCGGGCGGCCAGGATGCCCCGACCGCCCGCGACCCCGGTGCCCCGACCGCCCCGCCCGCGGGTCAGCCCGCCGTCGCCGCGAGCGCCACGTTCAGCTCGAGCACGTTCACCGTGGGCTCCCCGAGGTAGCCGAGGTCGCGGCCCTGGACGTGACTCTCGACGAGGGCCGACACCTCGTCGGCGGGCAGGTCGCGCGCGGCCGCGACCCGGGCGATCTGCAGACGGGCGTAGGCGGGGCTGATGTGCGGATCGAGGCCCGAGCCGGACGCGGTCAGGGCGTCGACCGGGATGCTCGCGGGGTCGACCCCGTCGCTCTCGGCGATCGCGGCCCGGCGCTCCTCGACCGCGGTCACGAGGTCGTCGCTCTCGGGCCCGAGGTTGCTGCCGCTCGAGGCCGAGGCGTCGTAGCCGTCGCCGGCCGCGGAGGGCCGCGACTGGAACCACTCGGGCAGAGCGACCCCGTCGGCGTCGGTGAACGACTGCCCGATGAGCGACGACCCGACGGTCTCTCCGTCGAGACGGACGGCCGAGCCGTCGGCCCGACCGCTCAGGGCGACCTGGCCGATGCCCGTGACGACCGCCGTGTAGACGACGCCGAGCAGCAGGGTGAAGACGAGCATGGCCCGGAGGGCGACGCCGTGCTGGCGGAACAGGGTGCGTGTGTTCATGGTCTCTCTCGTTGCGTGGGGGTCGCGGGCTCGGCTGGCCGGCTCAGAAGCCGGGGAGGAGGCTGACGACGAGGTCGATGAGCTTGATGCCGACGAACGGGGCGACGACGCCGCCCACTCCGTAGACGAGCAGGTTGCGCGACAGGATCGCCGACGCGGACGCCGCCCGGTACCGGACTCCGCGCAGGGCGAGCGGGATGAGCGCGACGATGACCAGCGCGTTGAAGACGATCGCCGACAGGATCGCCGACGCGGGCGAGCTCAGCTGCATCACGTTCAGCACCCCGAGCCCCGGGAACACCCCGGCGAACATGGCCGGGATGATCGCGAAGTACTTCGCGACGTCGTTCGCGATCGAGAACGTCGTGAGGGCGCCTCGGGTGATGAGCAGCTGCTTGCCGATGCGGACGATGTCGATCAGCTTCGTGGGGTCGCTGTCGAGGTCGACCATGTTGCCGGCCTCCTTCGCGGCCGAGGTGCCCGTGTTCATCGCCACGCCCACGTCGGCCTGCGCGAGCGCGGGGGCGTCGTTGGTGCCGTCGCCCGTCATGGCGACGAGCGCCCCGCCCTGCTGCTCGCGGCGGATGAGCGCGAGCTTGTCTTCGGGCGTGGCCTCGGCGAGGTAGTCGTCGACGCCGGCCTCGGCCGCGATGGCCTTCGCGGTGAGCGGGTTGTCGCCCGTGATCATCACGGTGCGGATGCCCATCGTGCGCAGCTCGGCGAAGCGCTCCCGCAGCCCGGTCTTGACGACGTCCTTCAGGTGGACGACGCCGAGCACGCGGGCATCGGCTGCGGTCGTCTTCATGGCGACCACCAGGGGCGTGCCGCCGGCGTTCGAGATCTCGTCGATGCGGGTCTGGAGCTCGTCGCGCTCGCTGGACGCGAGGCGGCGATCCTCCTCGACCCACGAGATGATCGAGTTGCCGGCGCCCTTGCGGATCCGGGTGCCGTCGGGCAGGTCGAGCCCGGACATCCTGGTCTGCGCGGTGAAGGGCACGATCTCCCCTCGCCGATCCTCGGCGTCGTGCCAGCCCGTCGTCAGGGCCAGGTCGACGATGGACTTGCCCTCGGGCGTCGGGTCGGCGAGGGAGGACCGCGCTGCGGCGTCGACGAGCTCGGCCGGTGCGATGCCGTCGAGCGGCGTGAACTCGGCGGCCTGGCGGTTGCCGTACGTGATCGTGCCGGTCTTGTCGAGCAGCAGCGTGGTGACGTCGCCGGCGGCCTCGACGGCGCGACCCGACATGGCCAGCACGTTGCGCTGCACGAGGCGGTCCATGCCGGCGATGCCGATGGCGCTCAGCAGGGCGCCGATCGTCGTGGGGATGAGGCAGACCAGCAGGGCGATGAGCACCGGGATGCTCACCGACGCGTCGCTGTAGGCGGCGATCGGGTTCAGGGTCAGCGTGACGACGACGAAGACGATCGAGAGGCTCGCGAGCAGGATGTTCAGCGCGATCTCGTTCGGCGTCTTCTGCCGCGAGGCCCCTTCGACGAGACGGATCATCCGGTCGACGAAGGTCTCGCCCGGCTTGCTCGTGATCCGCACGACCACGCGGTCGGACAGCACGCGCGTGCCGCCGGTGACGGCGCTGCGGTCGCCGCCCGACTCGCGGATGACCGGCGCGGACTCGCCGGTGATGGCCGACTCGTCGACGCTGGCGATGCCCCAGACGATGTCGCCGTCGCCGGGCACGACCTCGCCGGCGGTCACGACGACGACGTCGCCGAGGGTGAGATCGGCGGACGAGACGGACTCCGAGGAGGCGCGCTCGGCTCCGCCGTCGGACACCGCGTCGTACGCCGTGACGCGCCGGGCCGTGGTGCTCGTGCGGGTGGCCCGCAGGGTCTCGGCCTGCGCCTTGCCGCGCCCCTCGGCGACGGACTCGGCGAGGTTGGCGAAGACGACGGTCAACCACAGCCAGACGGCGATGGCGGCCGTGAACGAGCCGGGCACGGGCGATCCGCCCGAGGTCTCCGGGCCCGTGAAGAGCCCGGCCACGGCGAGGATCGTCGTGTAGGCGGCGCCGACCTCGACGATGAACATGACGGGGTTGTGCCACATCTCGCGCGGGTCGAGCTTGCGGAGGGCCCCCGGGAGGGCGGCGACGAGCTGGGCGGCCCCGAAGGCGCCGCCGCGCTTCGGCGGGGTGCCGGTGCCGGAGTCGGCGCGGGTGGCGTCGTCGGCGTCGGGTGACGCGTCGGTGGCAGGTGTGTCGGTGGTGGTCATGGTTACTGCAGCCCTTCGGCGAGCGGCCCGAGTGCGAGGACGGGGAAGTAGGTCAGCGCGGTGATGATCACCGAGACGCCGGTCAGGAGGCCCACGAACTGCGGGCGGTGGGTGGGCAGCGTGCCGGCCGTGGCGGGCACCCTGTCCTGTGCGGCGAACGAGCCGGCGAGCGCGAGCACGAGCACGATCGGCACGAACCGGCCGAGCAGCATCGCGACGCCGAGGGTCGTGGTGAACCAGGGCGTGCTCGCGGTCAGCCCGGCGAAGGCGGAGCCGTTGTTGTTCGCCGCCGAGGTGAAGGCGTAGAGCACCTCGCTGAAGCCGTGCAGCCCCGGGTTCCAGATGCTGGTGCCCTCGACGTCGGCCCGCACCGCGGGGATCGCGAAGCTCAGCGCCGTGAACGCCAGCACGATCGTCGGCGTGACGAGGATGTACAGGCTCGCGAGCTTGATCTCGCGCGGCCCGATCCTCTTGCCGAGGTACTCGGGCGTCCGCCCGACGAGCAGCCCCGCGATGAACACGGTGATCACGGCGAGCACGAGCAGGCCGTAGAGCCCGCTGCCCACACCGCCGGGGGCGATCTCGCCGAGCATCATGTTCAGCATCGCCATCATGCCGCCGAGGGCCGTGTACGAGTCGTGCATCGAGTTGACGGCGCCGGTCGACGTGATCGTCGAGGTCGTGCCGAACAGGGTCGACCCCCAGATGCCGAACCGCGCCTCCTTCCCCTCCATCGCGCCTCCGGCCAGCTGCGTCGCGGTGCCCGCGCCGCGCAGCTCGAACCAGGTCATCGCCGACAGCGACACGGCGAAGATCGTCGCCATGACCGCGGCGATGGCGACGCCCTGACGGGTCGAGCCGACCATGCGGCCGAAGGTCCGCGGCAGCGAGAACGGGATGACGAGCATCAGCAGCACCTGGAGGACGTTCGTCCACGGGGTGGGGTTCTCGAACGGGTGGGCGCTGTTGGCGTTGAAGAAGCCGCCGCCGTTGGTGCCGAGCAGCTTGATGGCCTCCTGCGAGGCGACCGGCCCGCCGGGGATCGTCGCGGCGCCCCCCGTGAGGGTCGTCACGTCGGTGAAGCCCGCGAGGTTCTGGACGACGCCGCCGGCGAGGAGCACGAACGCCGAGAGGACGGCGAGGGGCAGCAGGAGGCGCGTGACGGCCCTCGTCAGGTCCACCCAGAAGTTGCCGAGGGTGCCGCTGCGGACCCGGGCGAGGCCGCGGATCAGCGCGACCGCGACGGCGATCCCGACGGCCGCCGACACGAAGTTCTGCACGACGAGCCCGAGCACCTGCACCGCGTAGCCCATCGTGATGTCGGGCGAGTACGACTGCCAGTTCGTGTTGGCCACGAACGAGGCCGCCGTGTTGAACGACAGCCCCTCGGGCACGGCCGGGAAGCCGAGCGAGTACGGCAGGACCGCCTGGAGCCGCTGCACGGCGTAGACGAACAGCACGCCGACGAGCGAGAACGCGAGCACACCGCGCAGATACGCGGGCCAGGTCTGCTCGGAGGCGGAGTCGACCCCGATGAGGCGGTAGAAGCCGCGCTCGAGCCGGGCGTCCTTCGCCGTGGTGAAGATGCGGGCCATGTGGTCGCCCAGGGGCCGGTGCACAACGACCAGGACCACCACGACGGTGAGGATCTGGAGGATGCCGGAGAGAGCGTCCACTAGAACCTCTCGGGCTTCACGAGGGCGTACACGAGGTAGGCGAGGGCGGCCACGGCGAGGACCGCCGCGCCGATGCTGAAGACGATCACAGCTTCTCGACCCCCTTCGCCACGAGGGTGACCACTGCGAACACAGCGATGACGGCGAGCACGTACACGATGTCGAGCACTACGACTCCAAGAGGATGATCGGCGGGCCCTGAGGCCCGGGTGCCCGTCACGGGCACAGCGAGTCAGTAGACGCCCCCTCGGCGCCTCGGCCGGCGGCCTTTACGGGTTCCTCACGCCGGGCTCGGGGATCCTCACGGACTCCACACGCCACGGCATGATGGAGGGCATGCGAGACAGCGCCGTGATGCCCGCCGACGACCCGCGCCGCGCGGCGCTCGAGGCGGAGGGCTGGCGCGTGACGGCCCGGTCGTTCGGCGCGGAGCTCGACGCCGAACGCATCGATCGGGCGAGGCTGCAGGAGGCGCTGGCCGGCTCCGTCGGACGGGCGGGCGTCGCGCGCGAGCTCACCGCCGACGACGTCGACGCCGTCCTGGCCCTCGACGCCGCGACGGCCCGCGACTACCCGGGCAGCGTGGCGACGCGGCACCGGCCCGTCGATCGCGATGGGGCGACGCCGTCGGCCTCACGGCGCATGTTCGGGGTGCTCTCGGCGGGCGGCGAGCTGCTCGCGCTCACCGTCGTCGACGTCGACGGGGCCGCGGCCGAGACCGATTTCACGGTGGTCGCACGCGACCGACGGCGCCGGGGTCTGGGCGTCGCCGTGAAGGCGCTCTCGGTGCTGACCCTCGTCGACGACGGCGTCGAGCGGTTCCGCACCGGCGGCTCCGCCGACAACGCCGGCATCCTCCGGGCGAACGCCCTGCTGGGCTACGTGCGCGACGAGGAGTGGGTGACGCTCGAGCCGGGCGACGCCC
>Ga0265780_10009265_pt1 | contig 11823 bp, 11 predicted proteins | sample P1T30metagenome_FD_192432 | JGI IMG/M metagenome (GOLD analysis project Ga0265780, IMG submission 192432) | Plant litter microbial communities from East Loma Ridge, Irvine, California - P1 T30 | ecosystem: Environmental > Terrestrial > Plant litter > Unclassified | place: USA: California... | reverse complement strand
ACAATAGACTGTTACAAGCCAATGTCGTACTGACAGCTGTCAAAACTTTTGGTGTAGTGTGACTTGAAAAAATCATGGACGGGTCGGGAGCGCTGACCCACGTCCTTGGAGATGGCTAATACGATGGTTTTGCTTCTTGTACGGCCAAGGAGAATTGAGCAGATATAGTGGGGAAGGATAGAGATGTTGTACACTATCTGGTGCTAGGCTTTGTTTCGGTGTTGGTACATATTAGTAGTAACACGTTAGGTGATACTGGTAACTGCTGGACACCAGAACGAAAAGCTGTCCATAAGTCTCGTTTGTATGACGCGTGAGACGATGTTCAACGTGTAAAGAACAATATTAAGCGCACTGCAGCTCCCACTAGCCTCTAGGCAACAGTACCAGTTCATGGCTAAACACCAGCACATCATGAGTCGAATTTGGTAGTGATGTTGTGGTTGTGTTGACCAAGGTTGAGATCCAGTTGAAGCCAAAGCTTACTTTTCGACATGTGATGATGCAAAGAGAAAATAAATATCGAGGGCTATACAACAAACGTCAAGTCATTACAACGAGGGCAACATGATCATGTGTGTGAGTTAAGTTAAAAATAATGTATATTTGATACAAAAAAAAGACCAGCTATACCCTCATCTGATGCAAACATTCTTTCGTACAACGATTGCTGACAGCAGATGGGAAACTGGCCCGCTCTGTATGCATTCCAGACCAACCGCTGGAACTTGCCGTGTCTATGGCGACACCATTATGGAGAGCTATTGGAAAAACTGTACAAGACCCAAAGGATAGTGATTACAGTCGAAATCGCAAGCTTCTACATGGTATGTATGTGGCTTGGAAGTGACCAAGTATCTCTCGAGTATTTTGAAGTAAAAGGGCGAAATAATGCGTATCGTGGCCGTCGTATGTCAGTTTCGAGAATTGGATTTTTACTCCTCGTCGGCCTCACGCTTGCCAACAGGCATACCGTAAGGGCGCTTCTGGGTAAAACTCCAGCCAGCTTCAGCTTCTGCCTCTGCCTCGCGCTTCCCGACTGGCATGCCGTAGGGGCGCTTCTGTGTGAAAGTCCAACGGATGCGGGCCTCGGGATCACGCTTTCCGACTGGCATGCCGTAGGGGCGCTTTTGGGTAAAGCTCCATCCAGCTTCAGCCTCAGCCTCAGCCTCGCGCTTCCCGACTGGCATGCCGTAGGGGCGCTTCTGGGTGAAAGTCCAACGGATGCGGGCCTCGGGATCACGCTTCTCAATTTCCTCATCATCAGGAACCTCAATCGATGCTGGCTCCTCGAGGATGGCGGGGGTGGTAGTTTCAGCGGGCGCTGGAATGGCGGCACCGGAGACGGTAAACGCTAGGATAGCGGCAGCGATAACGGTGTTGATTTTCATGATGGTAGAATAGGTGGTGTATAGTAATGAATGATATAAGTTGGAATGGATCGACTCGTGACCAAAGGATTGATAGCGGTTGTCAAAGTGTAGTCGGTGGTGGGAAATTTATGTGCAGGAAGTGAGAGATATTTAACTTGATGAAGACTCAGCAGCTATACAAAGAGAAGATTTGCAGACCCACCTCCTAATAGTGACCATGGCGATCAATAGATTTGGGAAGGGAACATGAAAGGCCAGTGATCCAATAGTAAAACGTCTATTCAGGTGAAGGCTAGCCTCCCAAAGGCTCGATCTGAATAGATCTGAATAGGACTGAATAAGCATCGGTTGTGCCGAGTAAAGAAAGAGTATTGAGGGCAAACGGTATCATTCAATTCGCCGAAGCTGATGATGTTGACGGACTTCGCCCTTTCAGAACGTTTTTTCTCTCCCCGCTGATTATACCGTAATAATTACAAAGAATATGCGCTTGAGTTGCGATTGTAACAAGGGATTCCCTTGTTTATGACAAAAGGCGTAGTGGTGGTGGAGTCGTGTTGAGATTACTTCTTTTGGGTCTGAATAAGTTCAATAGAAGCCAGAGTCTTGGCGCAGCTCGACCATGTTTCGATCTCGAGCAACGGTGCGCCACCGTCATGGAACCGAAGTATCACTGGCCCTCAAGATAAGAAATGTAGAATACGCTAGCATCTGGCCGAAAACTGGGGCAATTGCGAATATTGAGGCGGCTCGTCATATGCAGGCGAGCCGCGTGTGATTGGACAGTATGGCGTATGGTATAACATGATGATACTAGCTCCACACGAAAACAACGTAATCTCGCATTGTCATATTTTCGTCTGAAGTACTCGACTTGGTCGATTTGTGAAGTGAGAGTTTATCGGTACGAGCCTTGCAAGACCATGTCAGTGTCTCATTATGAGGAGACAAGGTCGAAATCGCCTCCTCAAGGGGATCTATCAAGCTGAACATATCAGCCCTATAGTCAGTTCACCTTGAGAGGACAGGTGATATGGTCGGCGTGGCAATGGAGGCGGCAAGGAAGATATTGCCGCATGAGAGAAAGGCGAAGTAGAAGAATCGGCGCGCCATTAACCCGATAAGGAATACAAATCTTTGCTCAAGCTCTCTATCCGAATGTCTTCTACGTTGTCAGCACGATGCTTTATTCCTACTCATTCGAATCTTCGTGGATTTCATAAGCCAACAGCTAGTGTAATGGCAACTCTGACTGCAGTCTGCTTAGATAGTCTATAACAATACTCAGAACCACACTGTATAAGTTTTCTTACCCACATCTTGTTAGCATCCCTGCCTCTGCCTGCTGTGCGTGTCGGAGGCAGATACTGGGGGTAGTCGTTTGGCGTCGTTGGGACATGGCCTTATAATGAGGGCCACTGCAACCGAGATACGATTACACTCAAGAGTATGGCGATACGTCTGCATGCCATACGTCTGAATGCCATACGTCATACGCGATTGAGGATATTAGATGATGAACATGCAGTAATATTGGTAGTGTGGAGATCTCGGGGTCTCGCTGATTAAGCTAGCGCCGCACGTGCCACAAAGTTCACACTAGATCTGTTGCGAACTGAACTGTGAGACCGCCACAGAAAGTATGCGCGCCCGGATAGTGAGTGCTACACCTCCTGCACTTCGGAGTGTGCTTTTGAGCTTTTCGAAACGTTCAACATGGGTCTGTTCATCTTGTCAGAGCTACAGCAGACGCGACCGCAGAAATCTTACTACGCAGACGTCCACCCAGAAACCCTACTACGTCACCACGCCTATTTTCTATGTTAATGCTGCCCCTCATGTCGGTCATCTCTACACTATGGTCCTCACGGATGTTGTCAAGAGATGGCATGTATTGAAGGGCGAGAAGGCGCTGCTTTGTACAGGGACAGATGAGCATGGCTTGAAGGTAGCTTTGTTCCATTTAAAAAATGGAACGCGCTGATGTCTTAGCAGGTGCAAAGAGCAGCCGCAAAAGCTCAAATAGATCCAAAGTCTTTCTGTGATAAAGGTGCCGAGATCTTCAAAGTATGAATGCATTAATGCCGGAGTTCGTCATTATCACTCACATTACGAAGGAACTTGCTCGGAAAGCTGAGATAGCGAACGACCACTTTGTGCGCACGACGGATAGAGAACACAAGGAAGCCGTTCAATATGCATGGGTAAAAACCTGTAGAGAGATTTTCGAGAGCAAAGTCAACTAATGATAATAGTTTCTGTTACAGGAGAAGGGCCTAATATATGAGCAAAAGCATGAAGGCTGGTACTCAGTGACTGACGAATGCTTCTACCCACAATCTGGAGTACAGCCATACTTGGACCCGCCCACAGGAAGGAAGATTATGGTATGAAATTCTCTGTGCCTATGCTTATTCGAACTGACTACCTTGTAGACATCAATCGAAACGGGGAGCGAAGTAGAATGGTCTTCAGAGGAAAACTACCATTTTCGGCTATCGGCATTTCGTGAAAAATTGCTGGAATTCTACAAGAACAACCCAGAATGGATAGTGCCAGAAGCTCGTATGAAAGATGTGGTGCAAGCTGTGGAGTCAGGCTTGGAAGATCTTTCCATCTCTAGGCCTTATGATCGACTAAAATGGGGAATACGAGTCCCTGGAGATGACACACAAACAATCTACGTCTGGCTAGACGCCCTCATGAATTATGCCACAAAGGCAGGCTATCCATGGACACCGGGTCGCGAGCAAGAGGGAGGCTGGCCTGCAGACTGTAATGTCATTGGTAAGGACATTGTTCGGTTCCATTGCATCTACTGGCCAGCCTTCCTCATGGCGCTCGGGCTTCCTCTTCCCAAAAAAATATTAACACACGCTCACTGGACTCTTGGAGGCTCGAAGATGTCCAAGTCGACCGGTAAAGTTGTGGACCCTTTCCTCGCGATTGATCGGTTCGGGTCAGATGTTATGCGCTTCTACATGGCCCGTGAGGGTGGCATACGGGATGATGCCAGTTACGACAACACCCGTATTATTGCACAATACGACAATTTTCTACGCCAGCAGCTCGGAAACCTAGCATCGCGTGTCGTGCGAGGTAAAGGATGGAGTGTGCGAGGCGCAGTTGAACGTATTGGCGGAAGACCAGCAGAAGAATGGGAAGAAGGCCCAGGCTCCAAGTTCCGCAATAACTCTCTCGCCACCATTGCCTCAAATACTGATGAATCATTCGATGCATATGATCCACGAAAAGCGGTGCTCGGCCTCACCGAGTTCGTACGAGGAGTAAGTTCCTATATTTATCCATTTGTGCTAATGCTAATTTGAGTAAGACGAACTTGTTCTTCACACTGTCATCTCCATGGGAAAAGATATTGAATTTCGGACCCGGCGAGCCTGGCGAGGATGTTGACAAGATTATCTATCTCACCGCTGAAGCCCTCCGCATCACTGGTATTCTGCTGCAGCCGTACATGCCGAATAAGGCGAACATGCTACTGGATCAATTGGGCGTACACCGAGATCGTAGAACGTTTGAATACTGCAAGCCTGATGCTGATCTAGATTACGGAACTCCGCTGGTGGATCTGGGTAGAGCTCAAGAAGGCGTGCTGTTCCCCCCTCTTTCAAGCACAGAGTAGGACCTTGTACAACAATGTAGTATATGTAATGTAAAACTAGAACGAGATGTACCATGAGACTCGATAGTAGTACATAAGACAGTTTGACTATTGGCACACAGAGTGCACTCGTTTCGAGGACTTGTAGTGAAGCCCGCTTCACGTGACCCTTCTGCAGGGCCCAGCGCCAAGGCGGGGGCCTACTTCATTTCTAGGTTGTCGCGACAAACTTTAGATGTCGGAATGAACGCTTTACACAGCACAACCAACCACCCACGCCTTCCTCACTGGAATCGAAAATCCACAACTAAGGTCATTCCTTGATCGTCTTACCAAAAGGATACGATAAATGATCGCGAACGCGTCCCCATAAGCCTTACACTTCACCATGGCCGCCCCCAAGCAGGGCGGCTTCAAGATGTCACTGGGGGCCTTGAAGGCGAAGCCAGGTCTCAAAGCGTCTCACGCGCAAAAAGACGTAAAAAAGCCGAAGCTCCTGCTCGGGGACGACGAACCAGACGATTCGAACAAGCAACAAGAAATCACAGGATGGGACGCATCAGAGGGCGGCGCGCTTGATGCCAACACCAAGAAAGAAAAAGAGCAACCACGCGTTATCCCAGCTTTACCGAATCGCGATCGGCGCGAAGAAGCGCGGCGGAAGCAACTTGCGAAAGCACCGCATACACAAGCACAGAATGGCGTAGTTGATGAAAAGCAAATGGAGGGGCTTAAGATTCACTATGGACTTACGATCGTAAAGAAGGATGAGGCGCAGGAGGATGGTGCTGCGGAAGTCGCTGCGTTAGAGCCAGAGCCAATGGAGATGGACAAGGATGACCTTACGGAAGAGCAGCGCCTCGAGAGGAAAGCTCTCGATGCGCTGATCAATGGCAAATCGGCCGCTGACGAACTCATAATTCCCGTTCAAACGGAAGAGGAAGAGTACCGGAACGACATACACAATGCGCCCGACGGGCCCACCCTCGCAGCCTACGAAGCCACACCAATCGAGGGATTCGGCGCTGCACTACTTCGTGGTATGGGCTGGAAAGGCGAAGAAACAGCTGGCAAAACTACGAAGCCAAAAGAAGTCAAGCGACGGCCGGCGCTACTGGGCGTTGGCGCGAAGGCAGATGCTGCGGTGGGCATTGAGCTGGGAGAATGGGGTGTCAGCAAGGGGAAGGACAAGAAGATGATGCAAGACTACAACCCAGTCGCACTGCGAAATAAGAAGACTGGCGAGACAATCACAGAGGAGGAGTTGAAGGCAAAGCTCGAAAGCCAGGATCTGATACCAGACGAGAAGCCTTGGAAAGGAAAGGGCAAACACGATGGCGGCAGTGAAGAAGATGAGCGGAGACGGGAAAAACGAAGAGACGACCGAGATGATAGGAACAGGGACCGACGGCGCGACGATGACTATGACAGCGAGCGGAGGCGGGACAAAGATCGTCGGCGAACCAAGGACGATTATTATGATAGCGAACGCCGGCGAGATAAGCGGAAAGAGCGTGTCCGAGACGATGAATATGACAGCGAACGCAAGAGGGAGAAACGGAGAGACCGCAGCCGTAGCCCTGACGATCGGAAGGAGAAACGAAGAGACCGGTACCGCAGTAGGAGTCGAGGTTCTGATGATCAGAGGAAACGCAGGAGGGATAGGGAATACGACGACGTTGACAGACACGAGAGGAAAAAGCACAGAGATGACAAGTACTACAAGTAGATTTGTGTATGACAACGGGAAGGGCATTGCAGAAAGGCTGCTTGAAAGCATCAGGGGCTGGCGTTGGCATGTAATGAATAGATAACGGTATAAGCATGGGCATCCACATGCTCCAATTTAGTGATTTGGCATGGTACTAGTTGTGTTTGGTATTGTTTCCATTTCCACGTCACAGGGAACATTGTATATTGTGTTGATTTTATTTCATTATATTCGATAGAACTCTTAAGACACTCTAAAGAAGAAACTCTATACAGTGGTGTAATACTACTACTACTACACACGAGTCCTGTAGGTTTACTCTATTACCTGTTTCATCCTTCCTGTACACCTGTCTCAAGTTCAAATATCCTTCCATGCTTCATTACAAACGTATTCTCATGCAGTACTCATCAAAACGCAAGTGGTATAGTTATTTGCAGAAAGCTAAGATCAACAGACGCGTACAGAAAAGCAAATTAGAAGTTCCTGGAGGAGAGGGTGGGGTCCTGGGCCGGCGTCGGATAGCCATTCGCAGTATGTGATACGTAGCCGTGGGTGGCACTGTTGGTGTGTCTAGTGCCATTTGTGTAACCGTTGGCCTGTGGTACGGGCATCTGAGAGTTGCCACGATAATACTGCTGACTATCTGCTGCGCCGTCGCCCATGTGCGACTGGGTCGGCTGGCGACCTTCCTCAAACGCCTGCATCTCGGTTTGTTTTGACTGATGGTGTTTTGTGCGCGTTACGGGGAGGAAGTCGATGAAGAAACTAAAAACGTACAAGCAATAAATGAAGGACACAATCCATTCAAGTATAGCAGCATCGTTGTAAAGATGTTTCTTGGAGCAGACGGCGAAGGCGACGGCCAAGCAAATCTCGGTGATGATGAAGAACAACTTGATCCAGAATGAGATTCGAAGAACCGAGTGTTCGCGGTAGTGAATGCCCAGACGCTGATATTCCCAGCAGATGAAGATCGCGCTGATGATGTAGGCGATGATGAAGACAGCAAGGAAGATGTTATGTAGCCGGCCATGGTTCTTACAATCGAAAATGGTGAGGAGGATCAATCCGGCTGCGCCGATGATGGCGGTGACAGTGGCGCACATGGAGTAGATCTTTTGCCAGTGAGAAGTGTTTGGCGCGAGTTTTGCCGAATGTCGCAACCAGCGCTCAAAGATGAAAGCAAGGTCGAAAGTCACCACGGTGACAACCGACATGGCTATGAACATTGGTTTCAAGTAGTCCGCACCAATGTCTTCACGATATTAGTATAAACCCAGAGTGCTAAGATGGGTAACTCACCAGAGATGTATGGGATTGTCTGCCCTTGACTCATCGTGACATAATGGGTTCTCCCAGTGGCAGCCCAGTACACCAACATGGTAATAAGCATCGCGGTCCACACTACAGCGGAGAAGATGGGAACAGCCCAATATGAAAGTCCCAGCATCTTGGTCAGTTGTGCTCAGGCAAGGCCCGAGGGTTGTAGGTGGTTACGGTGAGGTCCCCGGAGGAGTGTTGTGTGCGCCGGCAACGGAAGGCGGTACGTTTAGGCAGGACAGCACACGACCAGATTCTGGGATGGCAGGAATAATGGACAAAATATGCAAAATCCAGATGCGGAGCGAGTCACATATATGAGAAGGATCAAGCAAGGCAGACACAGACAGGAAGAAAAAGCGCAGTCAAAGTCTCGTAGCAGCGGTGTCGTGGCCAGACGCGACGATGATGTCACATCTTGCGTGTAGCGCGCATTTACCCTGGCCGGCTTCCACAGGATGCCGCCTTGTTCTTGTCGATCGGCTTATTCAACCAAGGCACAGACTCGTCGATTGCGTGTGTGGGAACGATGCCGATCGACCTCGGAGATGACAATTTGATGATGGGTTGTTGAGGCGACGAGCAGGTGCGGTTGTGGCTTATGCACACGCCTCGCAAGGATTGTCAGTGACAAACTCGGAGTGAAATCGCTCAGCGTCAGGACGTCGGAGGTTTCAGCGTCAGCGCTCCAGCCATGGGCAAGGTTGCTGTCGCAATGTGATGCAGAGCAGGCCTGTGATCGTCCGGTCCGTACATACGCGTACAGTGTGGGCGTTCGGCGTTACAGCGGGCTTCCCAACTACCTTCCGTCCAGATTTGCGACTACACCGCCTGATTTTGTGCGTGAACCGGTAAATGGACTTGTAATGGCAAAGCTTGTGTTGTCTACTTTGAGCGCCAGGTATATTGTGGTAGTGTTTTTTTTGGAGTGCCGTTGGTTTCGTGGGTCTCTAAACACTTGCGAGTTCCAAAGTTCAATGTTGCCACACGCGATAGTGTGCACGTGACGCCAGTTCCGCGACGGACAACCCCTAGCAAGTACGCGGCTCCTGATATCATATCATCTAGGATCAAGCTTGTGCTGAGTAGGTGCCCCCCGTCCTGGTTCCGGACAGTAAACGGACACAGCCTCTTCAGTGTTTTATTGACAGTGATGGAGGGTAGCACAGGATAAGTGTCCGGCGTCTGGACCTTGCAGCTGTCTCGCATCTGCGGCGGTCTCGAGGCCCGCCATGGTCAGCTTGCTTACCGTGATGCTTGGCCGCTGAGGGTACAGCTCCCCAGCGCATGTGCAGTCGGTGGGAGAAGGGTGTGAGGGCGAGTCATCACGTCGTGCGTACGCATAGCGAGGACGAGGACGAGGACGAGGACGAGATGGTCATGTCGACATCTGAGGGCTGAGCGGAAATGAGCTACGATTTAAAGCAGAGTGGAGAGCCGCCAGTCGGACGTACATACATGGCGCTGTCGCGGCGCACAGCCACCTATATAGCATCCATCGCTTGCATCGGCACGGCCACCACAGCGAGACGGTCTCGGTTGGTTTGTCCGCGGTGGGGAGAGAAGTGGCATCGGCACGAAGATGCCGGGTTCTCCGACTTGACCACATCAAACGAGGGTGCAAACTGCAAAAGGCCTGACAAGTGGTAAAAAAACAACAAGGCGCTGGGATGGCGGCGTCGCGCTGCAGGCTGGTGCATGCATCCAGACGCGACCACCCCGCCTGATTGGCCTCGCCGTCTGTGCGCCGAACCAGTTGATTGGCACGTCAGTTCAATCTACGACGCTGGCCCATCGTCCGGTTTCAAGTCGACGCTCTTCCAAGTTTGTTGCTACTTGGACATGCACTGTCTCCGCCTGCGACAGGCGATTGCCATGCCTAACTAACATCCATGTTACCTGTAGCCGTCACTTAGCCGTGCCCAACGCCTGTTCTTGCGGGGGCATATTCCTTATTCTTCAATACGTTCGCTGCTCTTAGGGTACCGCCAAACTCATGTTGATGCTCACCTACCAGCCTCCATATTGATAACGGTCCTCGCTCCTGAAGCTTATAAGGTGAGCAGTCAGTCGAGACTTCGCTCCTCAGCCGCAGGAACAGCTATTCACTCGCTTTTCTAGTCATCACCAATCCAATGTCTTTTTGCCAATAGTCTTGAGCGTCGTCGCGCTCCAGGCACTGCTACCCTCCACCAACATGGGTAATCAGCCTAGCACCGCGAACCACAACAAGCTGTCCAAGCCGAAGACCAACACGAACTCTGCCGTTGGAGCCCCCAAGGCCGACTCGCCCGAGCCCATATCGATACACGCCGACCTCAGCCCGGAGGGACGCCAGCAGATCAGAGACACGCTGCTTTCGCCTTCCAACACCGAGTTCGGGTCCGCTGTCTGGGCGCACAGCGACGACAGCGCAGGGGAGTCTACTCATACGAGGGGCCGGCCACTGTCGCTCGTCTCAAGGTCGACTTCAAAGGCAAACTCGAGGACACACTCGCGCTCCAACTCGTTGTCTTGCTTTGGCAGTAGACATGGCTCGGCAGTCAAGCTTGGTGGTTTGGCTGACTCCAAGACGTCGCTGGCCTCTATTTCACACGTGAACATTGCTGAAGCTATCCGGCTCTTGCAAGAAGTCAAGAAAAATGGCACCCCGGACGATCTCGCAGCTCTCCAGGGCATTTTGGAAGCACCAGATGAGCCCGACATATCAGCAGCAGATTCCGCCACCGACAGAAACTCACCACAAATTGGAAGATCAACTTCGTCTCTTACGCGCCGCAAATCTCTGCTTCAGACACCTGGAGTAGGCACCCGGAACTCTCCTGTCGAAGGACGTCGCCGAACGTGGAATTCATGGAAGACTCCGAAGTATGAAGCTGACGAGGAAGCGAAATGGCGGTCGAGCCCGAAGGCCACTTCGCAATTGTCATCTCAGAAAATTTCGCGCCTGACCCAGGAAGCTCGCAACGAACCAATGCCCCGAGCAGAAACACCGACGGATATAGATTATTCGCATCTAGGAAACCTGAAGCTTGGATCTCTTGTGGTCACAAATGGGGCGCCATCTCCCTCGTTCAGTGCAAAAGACTCGAGGCCTCGTCCGGTTGAGATAGACGAGTACTTCTCAGCAACAGAAGAAAGCTCTAGTCCGCTTATGATGAAATCCACAAGACGCCGTGGCCACGCGAAGAGCATGTCGGCCGCACTTCCGCAGACCTCACCGCTCTATCAGATGGACACCCCCGATGTGCCATTACCGTACGATATCAGAAGCGTAACGAACACAGCTATCATCAAACCTTCTTCGTCGCCAAAGCTAGTTGATCTGGCTGCTTTGAACGAATCGTCTCCAAGGTCATTGCGAGTCACGAATATGAGCATTCCAAGCGCTTCACAATTGGCCCACAGCTACCAGGTGGATATCCCAACCAGCCCTTTCCAGACATCAGTGGAGAAGTTTCCAATCATTGGAGACGAAGAGTGTACCTCATATGACACTTCGGTCCAAACAGCTCCCATGTTCTCGGATGCGTTCTTCGCCGAACCTGAGCCACAGCCCGAGGTCAAAGTTTCAATGCCTTCCTCAAGGCTGAGTCCACCCACTCCACAGAAGCCAAACAAAATATCTGACCACCGACCGTCACCGCGAACGATGGATTCCGGTTATTCATCTGGTGCAAGTCTGCGCACGGGCAATCAAGACCAGCTGTGTTGTCGGTGCAGCAGCACGTCGCAAGAATCTGCCACCACTCCGCAGAAGAAAGTGCCCAAATCGATCCTGAGAAATAAAAACA
>Ga0265780_10009264_pt1 | contig 11824 bp, 19 predicted proteins | sample P1T30metagenome_FD_192432 | JGI IMG/M metagenome (GOLD analysis project Ga0265780, IMG submission 192432) | Plant litter microbial communities from East Loma Ridge, Irvine, California - P1 T30 | ecosystem: Environmental > Terrestrial > Plant litter > Unclassified | place: USA: California... | reverse complement strand
CTCAACGATCTCCGTGATCTCGATGAAGAGCTCTATCAAGGTCTCCATAAGCTCAAGACGTACCCAGGCAACGTAGAAGACTTCGGCCTCAACTTCACCGTCACCGACACCATTATCATCGACCACAACAGAACTCCCAAGAAGACTGTAGCCGTAGAGAAGGAACTCAAACCTGACGGCGCAAACACTCCCGTGACCAATCAGAACCGCCTCGTCTACATCAGCTACATGGCGCGCCACCGCCTGCAAAACCAACCCTATCTCCAAACCTCCGCCTTCCTCCGTGGCCTGCGCCAAATGGTCCAACCATCATGGCTCTCCATGTTCAACCACTCGGAACTCCAAACACTCGTCAGCGGCACCCGTACCTCCATCGACGTCGAAGACCTGCGTCGCAACACCATCTACGGTGGTACATATGTCATTGGCACTGACGGCCTCGAGCACCCGACCATCTCGCTGTTCTGGAAAATTATGAAAGATCTGTCCGATGATGAGCGCCGCGCGGTGCTCAAGTTCGTGACGAGCACGCCGCGCGCACCGCTGTTGGGCTTCGGCACGCTGAATCCGAGGTTCAGTATTCGTGATGCGGGAAGCGATCAGCAGAGGTTGCCGAGCACGAGCACGTGTGTGAACTTGCTCAAGCTGCCGATGTATAGGGATGAGAAGGTCATGAAGGAGAAGCTGCTGTATAGTGTGTTCTCGGGAGCTGGGTTTGATTTGAGCTAGAGTGGATGAAGAAGTGTGCTTGGTTTGAGGGATTTGAGTATGAATGTCACGATCTGGCACTTTGACGAACTTGGGGTGTGGAGCTGTATGATGATGGTGAAGGCACTTTTATAGCTTAGGCATGTAGCTGATCAAGTGTCTTCAGTCTCCAACACGAAGTTCGCTGGGTCTATACCACAGACTTCTCTTTGGGAATCAGACCAAGCGTTTCCAGCACATATGCCGCCATGTTGATCAAGCCATAGAAGATCATCGGGATAACCTAGCATTCTGTTAGCTCCTGCTTCAACATCCTGCACGGAAGTACTTACCCCGAAGAACACATTCCCCAACACGCCCCTCCTCAAAATCGTCTCCGCCAACTCCGTCCGCGCAATCCCCGGCGCCTCCTTACACCTAAACGGCCCCAACAACCTATAAAACGTCACAAAGCTCGCCCCAAAGCAATACACCAACAACACCTTCAGGCCATGCACCTTCCACAACTCGACCAGTCCCGGCGCGCCGCCAAAGTCCTTTGCAAGCGTGCTCATGTACGCGCTGTGATCAACGCCGTACTGAATCCGACTCGACGACTTCGCCAGAAGATGATAATGCGGCGGATCCGTCGGCAGCGCCATGCGTCCTGTGATCAGCGCCGTCCACCACATGGCCTGCTGTTCCGCGATAGGGGGTATAGCGCCGACGCCTGGACGCACGAAGCCGATGAACGCGATGCTCGTTTCCTCCGGCGCGACGATGTTGCGGATCGAAGCGTCAGATGCAGTTGGGTACGCAGGGTCGAGCCAGGAGAAAGATTGCTTGTAGCCTGTGCAGTAGACTACGCAGTTTGGGCGGATTTCCGCGCCCTTGAGGCGCCGCCAGTCTTTGCGGTCGGGGCGGGCTTCGAAGTGCACGCGGCCGGTGGCGTCGATGTGCGAGGGGAAGGAGCAGGTGTCGACCCAGCGCTCCGACTGCGCATCCTCGGGGGGATCGACGTAGCCGTTCCCCAAGAAGCCCAAGGGGTGTTTTTCTTGGTAGGGGCGGTTCAGGTAGGGCATTGCTTTGCTGCTCTTGTTGAGGAAGACGAAGGCGCGGCCTAGGCGGTCGTGGGGGAGTGCGCCAACGTGTTGGTTCATGCCAGCTTGGGTGCCGGTGAGAAACCAGAGGACGCGCTTGATGACGAAGTCGGAGACGAACCAGCGGAAGCGGCTGGCGGCTATGGCGCGGTGGACATAGGCTGTTTCGAAGAGGTTGGTGATGAGGCCGTCGATGGGGAGGCCGCCTTTGAACTGCTTGCCGAAGACTTTGAAGCGGGAGAGGGCTTTGGGGAAGGAGAGGAAGCCGTTTCGGAAGCACATGGTTACTGACTTGGCGTCTGATTTGATGGCTTCGTAGGCGATATCTAAGAACGTATTAGCAGCATTTCGTAGTCGAGGGGATGGAACTTACCCATTGCTGTCTCTCCGCATCCCATGATCAATACATCTCGTCCGGTAAGCTGTACACGTTTCTTGTAGCTCGAAGAGTGGAAGACTTCACCCTTGATGTTCTCAATTCCAGGAAGGTTGGGTATGTTCGGTTCGACATGCAACCCAGTACAGATTGCGATATGTGAACAGTCGAAGGTTTGCGATTCGTTCCCACCATGCTTATCTGTATACTTCACTCTGTGCTTCCATTTCTCGTCCGTTGATTTGGCCAGTGGTTCGATGCCTGTGACGCGGCATCCCATTCTGAGATGCGGTTGAAGCGCGAACTTGTTCACATACGAATGTAGGTATTCGACATACTGCGGTAGTGAAATGTGATCTGGTGTCTCAATGGGAAATCGATGATCGGAAAAGGTCGTCAGCTGCTTGGACGATACAAGCTCTGCATTCTCATATGCACGGTAGTGGAAGGTGCCTCCGACATTGTCTTCGCTGATATGGATGGCATTAGCAATGTCACGTGATGATGAATCAACCACTCACGCCTCAAACAGCACAGCTTCAATCGGCCTTTCTGGTGTCGATGCTTCAAGCAATGTTTTCAACGTCGTCAGGCCCCCAGGCTTCCTGTTGCGTTAGACCATCTCCAGCTGTGGGTCTCTCGTCACGTACCCCTGCGCCGATTACAGCGATGCGCATGGCGGGTCCACCTTCCGCGGGTGCCATGGTGTTGGTGGCCTGAAGAACAGTATTATGGGTTATCCAGAACTCGCACAGTGTCGTGAATGTTGCTTCCGCGCCGACAGTGAGGCTTGACCTATGTAAGAAACGGTTGGGGTGTGCAATGTTCCTATCGTATCCGACGTATGCAAGGCCATGATGAATCCAGGAACGCGCGCTCGCTTCGCACCTGCCCAGCCAATCGCAGCCCTACCTGTCAGTCAACATGACGACGATATTTGTTCCTCGGCCATCCGTCTCAAGTCTCACGGGCGGTGTCTCGTTTTTGGCAGCTAGTCTGAGAGTAACATGACCAGTCACGTGCACATGCCGGTCGCATTGCACTTTCGAGCTTTCGTGCCTGTGCTTGGCGGGCTCCGCATAATCCGACGGAACAATTTCTACACACCAACTCCACATCATGCCTACTGAATCCTCACCACTGAATGCCTTCCAATAGCTTCTTTGGTACGCATTCTAGACTATGGAGCCACAACTACGCGTTGCGATTGTAGGCTCTGGCCTAGCAGGGCTAGTCAGCGCATATCTACTCCACAATGACCCACAGCAGCGGTATGCTGTGAAGGTACTCGAGTCGGTAGGTTTTCTCTCCGAGACGCACTTTGTATGCACATTAGATATTGACATGGTAGGGAACCTCACTATCGCTCGATTCCGCGTCCATATCCATACCCAATGCCACGAAAACGTCGTCGGACCGCGTCGATCTGCCCATGCGCGCCTTCGCTGGCAACTTCTACAACAACCTCAAGTCCATGTACGACCACCTCAAAGTTCCATACCACTCGCAGCCATTCCTCTTTCAGTTTGCGGGAGCGCGGGAGGATTTGTCCAGCGCGGGCTCCTCTTACTTTGTCCATGCCTCCAATCTGCATCAGCGAGCGCCTCGGCCAAGCGCTGTCGGAATAATACAATACCTTCTCGAGGTCTTGTACCTGATATCATGTTACGCCTGGTTCTCCCTCTGCTGCTTCCTAGCAGTGCCGTACGCAGGCGAGACATTGCGGCAATATCTCAACAGGACGCGCACACCGAAGCGCTTCGTGACATACTACCTTCTGCCACTCATATCAAGCGTTACGACGTGCCCCCATGAGACGCTACTGAACTCTCCAGCAAGCGACATGGTGGACTACAAACGCAGAACACACGGCGCGCCACACTTCACCGTATCCGCAGGCGTCAAAGCTGTTCAAGATCGCCTCATCCGTGGCGTCGATTACGAACTAGGCGCATTTGTGAAGGCTGTAGAGTCGCAGGAGAAGGGCGTCAAGGTATCCTGGGAGAAGAGTGGTGGCCAAATGCACGTCGAGTACTTCGACCGCATCATTCTTGCAGTTGCACCAGATGTTGTTGGTCGGATCTTCGAACCTTTACGACACCATATGTTCCAGATGCCTACTACACTTGTGGAAAGTGTCGTGCACAACGACCGTAGCGTACTGGATGAGCAGCATTCGGTCCGAACGGCTGCAGGGAAGCATGGTGCGCAAATGATCTATCTTCGAACAACGACCAAGGATACTGTACGATCAGAGTCACATCATGTCCAGCGCTGTGGCGTGATTGTGACGACTTGCCCGTACAGTCCACTCGATCCTGCTCTGGTCATCCATTCGGCGAAGTTCACACGAGTCCTGAGGAGCCCCCAGAGCCAACGGATCGTCAACGCCATCTTCAGCGAATGTCAGCAGGATTTCAGTGACGACAAATCTGTACCGAGATGGCGGAATGGTGAAGATAATGTCTGGCTAGCAGGCGGGTGGTGTTGGGATGGCATGGTACTGCTCGAGGGCTGTGTCGTATCAGCGATGCGTGTGGCCAATGCTTTTGGCGTTGATATTCCCTGGCAGTAGGAGAAAGCTTAGTTGTAGCGTCGTGTCCAGCAGAGATACCCAAAGTAATAGCGATGCATGAATGAATGGTCATCAAACTTCGGTCAGCTTTTATTTGATGAAACGGCACGGTGCTAGTAGATTTGTCCGATAGGCCGTTCAGGCAGCCCATTTCTTATAACGTGTACGAATGATCTACGTTTTTTGTGCCTGATTACCAGTAGCCCACATGATTTTGTTGAAGCCCTTAAGCCATGTCCAAATCCGGCTTAGCATGCGCAAAAGGCGCTCCTATCGCACCTCACCAGCCTCCACCACACCACCGCAGACATCACGCCATGACTTTTGTACGACTACTCATAGACAGCTTGCTTGCATGCTTAATTGGTGTAGTTATACCAAGACTCATCTTCGGCGCAAATTGGACACAACCTGCCTTCACGGACAACTATGGTGCAATGACAAGCCGAGTTGCGCTTTGCTGTCTTGGGATTTTGCTATACACCATCATCAAGTGGACATCAACGAATAGTAGGAGCAGTGAAGAGCACAAGAAAGGCGAAATGTACGGACTACAGCATGGCAGACTACATCTGCAAGTACCAACACCGATGTGGATGAATATGGGGTTCTGGGACGAAGCCGGCACAACGACGACCCTGGCGGAAGCATGTCGAGATTTACTGAAAACAGTGCTATCTGAGGCCGGGTTTTTGAGAAAGACCGAAAGCACAGAGATTCTGAATGGTACGCGGCGTAAGAAAATGCTACTTGATCTGGGAATTGGCTGTGGCGATCAGACAATATATCTCACGAGCAAAGCACCTATCCGACCTTGCGATCGTAATTGGTGGGATACGCAAGATCCATGTGTTGAGTTCGATCATTACATCGGCATCACGAACGATCATGCACAGGCTCGTCACGCATTGGGGCGGGTTGACGAGCTGAAACAGAGTAGCAAGCTGGACCGCGTCGATGGAGAAGCGAATAGCACATCGAACATGTCGATTTTCTGCGCAGACGCTGCGAAACCCGCCTCTTGGGGCGAGCAAATTCAGGAAAGCATCGACGCCGCCTCTAGAGACTGCTCAGAACGTTGGGTGCTCGCTCTGGATACAGCATATCATTTCGGTCCTTCTCGCTGGCTTATGGTTGAGCACGCACACACGAATCTGGAAGCATCGTTTATGGCCTTTGACCTCTGCATATCACCAGATGTTACGTTTACCCAGAAGATCATTCTGCGACTTTTGACTTCCCTCATGGGTGCTCCTTTCGCGAACTTCTCTACACCGGAGGGCTATCGAAAGAAGCTGATAGACGTGGGATATTCAAATGATGCTATCAAGATTGTAGACATATCTGAGCGTGTATTTGCGCCATTGGCGCAGTATCTCGACGAGCAGGATCGCAGGCTGAAGACGCTGGGCCTTAGTATTGGTAAATTTGGTGTTGCCGGGTCGCTATTCAAGTGGTGGGGCCGGTCCGGTATTGTAAGGGGTGTTATTGTGGTCGCTAAAAGATGAAATAGGCTGGATATCTTCAATGACTAATGCTTCCAAACCATAAGCGCACCAAGCTAGTGCCTAAATAGCCTCAAGGCATCAATTGGTGTGACCTCCAAAGCGCGGATCAGGGTCTTGTGTGATCTGGCGAGCGCCTTGGTAAGTCTCTGGTTCATTGAATGTCCGAAGCCGAATCACTCCCAAACGATGGTGCACTAACTTTGCACACAAGATCACAGTCCAAGCTTCCTATCTTCTGTCTTCCTTATAAGCCAGATTTTCCCGCTTATCCCTCCATCCTATCTATCCCATCACACAAAAAGTCTTCGGCCACAAGGTACAGACTTTCAAGACATTTTCACATTCACACAATTATCTTCATCACACACACCTCTTCACACCACACTACCACTACCACAATGTCTTCTACCTACGCCTACAAGACCAAGGCAGCCTTCCACAGTGAAGGCTATGAAGCCGTCGAGCAAGGAGACTGCGACATTTGCACGAAGCAAATTTGCAGTGTGGACGCCAAGCCGCACGAGCATGGTGCCGAAGAGGACGAAACCGAACCAGGTATCAAAATCACTGCCTGTGGCCACGTATTAGGCAAAGAGTATGCACTAAAGTGGTGGGAAGAAGCGAATTCGTGCCAGTTCTGCCGGGTCAAGCTTTTCCCCTCGGGGGAGAATTGGACGGATGAGTTTGCGCCCTTGTTGGCGCAGTTAGAGGAGAAGGAGGCGGAGGAGGAGCCGGTCAAGGACATCACGGATCTCCTGGCCAAGTTTGGATTTGAGTTTGAGTGATTGGGTGGGCTGGAGTGGTTCGCGGCGTTTTTAGCTGTTGGTTTTGTCGTGGTGTTGTCGTGAAGGTATACAGGCTGCCTGATCCGACGATCAATTACCTGCTGCCTATGGTATTGTGAGGATATCCAGGGTTATTATTCATCGTATTGTTTGTTCACGGCCGGGGAGTACTATTGTATCCTATTGTCTTCATACTTCATTGTGCTACCGTTTGCCTAGTGCTGCCTGCGCCTCCCATGCTGCTTATACTGCGCCACGACTGGCTTCAATCCGACGCCTGACCACTGTATATGACCTTGATTGCAATCGAATGTACACCGCCTTCCGACTTCGGAATCCCCTGGGTATCTTCAGCCTTAACCATCGCCTTCATCTACTCCTCGCACAATCACACTGCGAATAACTCCGCGCTCTACCATGAGCAAGTCAGACGTCTCTACACCTCCATACGCTTCAAAGAGCGACTTTCTCGCCATCGGCCTCTGGGCAACAACCCTCGACAAACCCCTCGATTGTTCCATATGCAGGGAACCTTTAGCGACCTCAGCAACCACCCGATTGCCAGTCTCCGAGATTGAGAGCGCGGCGCCATACCGCTTCCCCATCCTCCCCTGCACCGATGACCCCCCCATACCAAACACCCACACCGCCAAAGCTCGAGAAGCCAGTCTCAATGACGACCCCATCCCCGAAGCACCAGTTTGTATTTCTGCCTGCAAGCACGTCTTCGGCTCGACATGTCTGCACGCCTGGTTTGCAAGCAGTACGTCCAATCGCTGCCCGGAATGTAACACCGCACTGTTCCCACACCACATTCACCTCGCTCTTCGCCGGCCCACGCGCACCATGCGCCTCGAATTTGCGGGCTTCATCGAAAGGGAGATGCAGGACGAGGAGACTGCGCTGATGATCAGGCAAACGCTGTCCAGAGAACGGTTAGGCGTGCTGATTAGGGAGTTTGCAATCGAAATGCATCGCGCGAGTGGGTTTGAGGTTAGTTGGGAGTATGTTGGGGGTGGCGAGGAGGAAGAGGTGGATGAAGATTTGATGGAGGGTGCGGATGTGAGCGAGGAAGACGAGGATATGATGGAGGACGAGGATGCAGGTGGGGATGAAGAGATGGAGTCAGGAAGCGAGTATGAGCCTGAGGGCGAAGATGATGTGGAGGATGAGGACTTTGAAGACGACGATCGGTAAAGGAACTCGGGACTCCGGACCTACGAAGATTGGTGTCCTACGACTTTGATGTTGTTCATCTCGGGTCGGACACCTTTCGTTTGGAAAGGCCAGTTAGAGTTGGATTTGCAGGCTTGCGACACTGCATCACATGGTTTGTAAAACCTACAGGCATGTTTTTAGACTTTTATAGATCTTCCTTTTGAGTTGGCTCGGGCTTTTGTACAACATCACAATGCAATAGACCAAAACTCAATGTTTTCCTCCACTAAGGTTTTACTGTCCGATCGTTTGCTGCGTGCTCGTTTGTAACAACGCAGCTTGTCGTCACTATCCAACTCCGGTTTGCTCATCGCGCCTTCATCCTGAAAAACTCAGTCTATGAACTCCATACATACCTTCCATCTCTTCCATACTAGGAGAAATGTCAATACCCTCATATCGCCGCAGCTCCGTCGCTGGCAGCGCCTTGCGCGCCACCACCGGCTTCGACAGATACCCAGAAAACTGTCCCATCTGCTTCGAGGCCATTACGACTACGTCGCCAACCAGCAATGCCCACATCAGCTCCGGCATCGACCCAGGCTTCAGCACTGAGGACTATCCCAAAGTCGCCGCAACGATCATCAAATGCGGACACGTCTTCTGCCGTCCATGCATCGAGAGATGGGCCCGCACAGATAACACATGCCCCAACTGCCGCGCTGAGATGTACCCCTCGCCCACACAGGATGAGGGTTTCGGTGTAACTCACGAGTACAACGTCGTGGTCTCGACAACAGTGCGTCGTCCTAGTATGCACAATATCCGAGTGTCAGTGAATAGGAGAAGGATGAGCACAACGGGTGCTGGAGATGGAGTGGAAGATGATGTGGAAGGGGAGGAGGATAGAGAGCCTGGTGGATGGTCGCATCGTTGGGTCAGGCGGTATCGTTTGGGGGACACGTAGCTATTCGGGATTTCTTTTCATATGTAACGTTTGCTCTTCAACAGCGTGCATGTGAAGCTTTTGGGGATCTCAATATTGCTCTTTTTGTAGCCGTAAAGATATTCGACGAAATGATAGAACACGATTATACACACTTTAGGAACTTCTTTGCAACTGTCAGTCTAGCGGCCAACACGCTTAGTGCAGATAGAGCAGCCATACCGCCTGCATAAAAGATCGCAGGCCGATAAACGTTGATGCTTTGGCCTACACCATCTCCTTGTCTACCGCCCGCAGCCTGCAAGAGGTGTCCAGCAATGGGTGCGCCCATAGAATACCCGAAAGACCACCCAGTCACGGACATACTCATAGCTACTGTGTCCCTTCCGGGACCGAATATACTGGCGACAACTGTCGGCTGAGTGAAGTAGGAGCCATTGGCGATACCGTTGAGCATAGCGAAGACAACTAGTGGTCATAGAGAGTTCGATACGGGCCAGATAGCTAACATGCTAACAGCATTAAGAACCATGGTGATGACGAACATATTCAGAGGTCCAATCTTGTCGCATAACGGCCCGGCTGCAAAGCGCCCAATCGCATTACAAGCATTGAAAACTGCTACCAGTCCCGCTCCTGTACTAGAACTCAGTCCAATCGACCGAGCGAATAAAGGTAGGTAATAAGGCGGGACGAAGAGGGCGAAAACTCCGATTGCGCTGGCGACGAAAGTAGCGACGAAAGGAATTGAGCGGAACATGAACCAATCGACGAAAGGGACATTCTTCAGTGGAACTCGATCTTTTAGCATCCATGCTGCGGGCAAACCAAGTGCAAGTGTCATGAGTCCATGAATTCGAAAAGTTCACGCAATCCCAACTCTTTGATACATTACCGTCGGAGAAGCCTCCAATGCAAAAGCCAGGTTGCTGGGTGGATCCTCACTGTCTGTATAATTTGTCTGGTTTATAGCCTGCGCTTACAGATGTATAAAGTCCTATCGCTAGGAACACAGAAGTTGCGGCACCAGCAGGCACCTGGGCACTAGCTGATGGTCACGTGATCGACCCTGGACACTCCAAACCCTCGAGCATCATGCTTTCATGCATCAACCTTGATATTTCTGTTTGTCAGATCATATGCGCTGCCACATGCGATCGCATTTGACCAATTTGATCGATCGCAGATGCTGAATTCAAGTTTACCCCGCCAACTTTCCAAGTTCTGCCGGCGAAACAAACCTCGCTGAAACATGCCATGCCTCCTCGTCTTGCGTACCTGAATACACGTCATACTACAGGTTGCACACGGTTGAAAGCTATATAATACTGCTTGAACGTCAAGCGACTGATCCTATCCATACAAACTTACTTTTGCAATTCTAGCACCAGCTCCAGTCATGGCTACCGAAGAGACAGTCCAGCTCAACGAGGCCCACGCGCCGCATCAAGCCTCGATCGATGCCTTCAGCTCCATTCTCGACTCCTTGAAGCAAGAGCTTGTCAAGCTGCGTCGCGATCACGACAGTACATACCCACCACCAACCGCGTAAACCTTCTCTTAACAAGCTGTTGTAGAACACGAACCCGAATACTTCCGCACGGTGAAGGACCTCTCAGACTCGGACCTTGCCTCCTTCTCAGCCCAAAACCTCGAATCTGTCCGTGTAGCTGCTTCTGCATACGGCCTGCACATCTTCGGCAAGGTCCAGATACCTGCGGCGAGTGGCGCGTACATTCATGTGCGCATCTTTGGCTCAGCGAAAGACGGTACCGATGGGAGCAGCGCTGATGAGCGCGAGTACAAGCTCCACAGCATCCATACGGAAGAAGTCATCAAGGAGGATGGCGACAGGGTATACCGAGCTATTTTCAAGAAGGATGACCGTCTCGAGTGGTTCGATACCTAGAGGTAGTAGCTGCAGTCGAATTGAAACGTCCCATCAACGTCGCCGGCCTTCAAAGTGATCTTGCAGTTCTACACTTGATAATTACGAATGTCCTATCGATATTTCCTTACGTTGGTTGCCGAATTAAACACATAGCCTGCAGCGACAAGATCGAGGGAATGAGTGTGCATGGCGCCGAGCTCTTCTACTTGGTCGCTGACCACATGGAGAATAACAAAGATAGCCAATTGGCTGTGTTCCGAGACATTTATGAAAACTTGCCTCACGGTGGTATGAAACAGCAGACAGAGATTTGCATATACACAACGCATCAGAATCGTCCCAAAGGAGGAAGTGTTAGCCAGCGAATGAATACCTACGCGCCCTGGCTAAGGGGCATACCAACAAGCATCGATCCAGGTCTGAAAACCAAAAGCAAGCGAATCGACCAACAATCGAAATGTAGATAAATATCGGATGATCATTATACAATGTACAAGCAAAAGCGAGCACTGACTTGCAAGAAGCAAATTATGCCGCCCTGACCTCCAGGCCGCCTGTCCGCCTTGCAACACCAGCCTGTTCCTCAGAGTGGCCCTATCAACCATTATACTTCGCACCCTCGCCTTTCCGAGCCGTTCCTGCACAGCAGTTACGCAGCTCCACGGTGTAATACCGGCCAAAGCCAGCCTCATTTCCCCCTGCGGACGAACACCCTTCCCAGCGGACGACCCTCCCGCCTCGCACAAACTTTACCAACACCAACATCCAATAAATCCCGAGGCAACCAATAGGGGGGCC
>Ga0265780_10009262_pt1 | contig 11825 bp, 8 predicted proteins | sample P1T30metagenome_FD_192432 | JGI IMG/M metagenome (GOLD analysis project Ga0265780, IMG submission 192432) | Plant litter microbial communities from East Loma Ridge, Irvine, California - P1 T30 | ecosystem: Environmental > Terrestrial > Plant litter > Unclassified | place: USA: California... | reverse complement strand
TCCTTCGTGTTGATCGGCACCGTGGCTAATCATAACATCTTGAACCGCTGGCTCGCTCGGCTGCCGAAATTCTCTAGCTTCAATATCGACCCGTTGTGCTTGCACCTTCTTGCGAATGAGACGTCTTCTTAATGTAGCTGTTTGCTGTTTCGCATTCTCCACTGGTTGCTCTCGGATGTCGTTCGCCGAGCGAAGTGACGGTACGTCATCATTGTCGTCCGCGAGGAACCGGGCAAGTTGCGGGTTCATGAAAGAGTCGTCTTTTGAGATCAAGGCAAGAGCCTGGCGGTCAGCATGTCTCAATCCTTGTTCGAAAGCAATCTTCCTGTGACCACGTCCGTAGACCGACTCATCGCCTTCAAGCTGTCCAGTCCTCAATGGTGGAGGGCCTCTGTGGTTGGCACGCTCCAGAACTTGAGGTGGTTTGGGTTTCTTCCTGGCGTGCTGTGAATGGGCCATCTTCGGCAACGCATCACGGTCGAAAATTCCAAGGCCGGTTAAGCGATCTGTGGGTCTTCGAGTGCTTGGTTGTCTTGCTTCAGATGTTGTGTCGCTTTGTACTATGCCTTTCGAGGCTCGCGTCGGCGTTTCCACAAACTGATTATTGTCGACAATGCCCGCTAGTGGTGAGCGTCCGGCTTTGGGTCGCGAAGGAGCGTTGGCTTTCGGCTTCAGCTTTCCGCAACGCCATTGTTCCAGAGTTACATTCGCGTCTGCGGTGTCTCGAAAATCGTGCAATTGCAGCTGTTTCGACTGAAGGCTTTGACGTGCCAAGTCGGGCCTGCGAAGTGCTTGTCGTCTAGCAATTCTCATGAACTGTGGCACGCTCTCACCTTGCTTGGAGGGTGAAATGTCCGCGTCTATCACGCTCATAGCCGGTGGTGGAGTTCGACGCGCTTTTCTCGAGCTGGCGTGTCTTTTGCTTATACCTCCGGTGTGTCGCTTTCTCGCAGTGCCATCAATGGCCTTCAGTCTCTTCGTGTTGCCGAAAGCATCTGTAACTTTAGTCTGCTTTTTGCGCTTCGCTCCTCCCAAGGCGAACAAATGCAAGCGATCATTCTCCATATTGTCGAGGTCGTCGTTGGCGTACTTGTCGTCTAGTGCTGAGGCTATGGCGTTGGCTTCTGCCGCTGAGTTCCGTGCATTCCGGACCTCATGGTGGACACGATTGTCGTCATCGTTATCAGACCCATCAGATATGACCGTGACATCCTTTGCTGGCGTGGTCAGTGACGAAGACCTGCCCCCAGTTCCTGTACGTCGGAAGACCCTCTGAGCTACTCCACGCTGAGGTTCAGAAGGTTCTGGCGACAGCGTAATATTCATTTGGGCACGTTCCCGTTCTCTTGCCTGAGCTTCCCGGCGCTCTTGTGCCTCTCGATCGAAACGCAGCCACGACGCCGGCAGAACACCTTTGATTTTCTTGCCAACCTTCCTGAGCTCATGATCGCTTTGCGCTGCTTCGCCAGATGACTCGGAATCTGAGGACGATTGGTCGCTCAGGACGATCCGTTGGGTGCGTCGTGGTCCGTCGCTACCTCGATGAGTGCTAAGTGGAACAGGGTCCAACTCAGAGTCTGGGAAAGGGCGGATATCATCTTGAAAGACGGAAGATGTTGAAGGCGTAGGGAGGGCAGCGGCAGGAGTAATAACAGGGAGAGCTCCTCGTCGACGAGTAAATTCATGTCCAATGAGAGGCGGACTGCTCGAATATGGCGGCGACTGTAGAGGCACAGCCCAGATGTCACCAGGCGTGGGTGGGTCGTCAAATATGCTTCTGTGTACCACGTCAGCTTGAGTTGAAGGATTGTCCAACTTCCTCCTCTTTGGATGTCGGAGCTGTGTGGCAGGCAGCCTGAGCGTCGTCCGGTCAGACGCGCGACGTCTGGGCGAGCTGGCTCGAGGTCTTTCTTTCCGCTGCTTCTGGACGGGTGTGGAGACTGGAATATCAAGCTCGGGAGGACTGTTTGATGGTGTGTCATTTGGATCAAACTCATTCTCCTGGGTCTCGGCCTCGTCTTGTCTTGTCCTCCGCTCGGGAGACCTTGGCCGCGCTACAGGTTTGAGTCCTCTACTCTGTACTTCCCGCCGGTATAGTTCACCTTCCAGAGCGTAAGGATGAAGCTGAATGGGCTTGCGCTGGCGGAACTCGCGCCTTGCCTCCTGCTCGAAGATCTGCTGCTGCAGCGCAGTCGACGACGGTATGACTACCTGGACCGCCGTTCTGCGGTGAGGGTGGGGCACGAGGGGAGCCGGCTCCGGCGAGTTGAGTTCGGTCGGCGGTTCTGAGAGTGAATCGTTGTCTGACGGTGGGTCGTTGTCTGGCAGCGCTTCGTCGTCTGACAGTGGCCCTATACCAAAAGCACCCAGGACATTGGAGGTGGTGTTTGCGTCATGGCTTCCTTTGACAGGTGGAAGACGCAGCTGAACCGAGGCTTCACTCGGAGCCTGCGAAGCCAAAGTAGTGCCTTCATGCTTTTGTGGCTCGACTGTCGCCTGGCTGGCTGCGAAGGTTGGAGAGCCCAGAATCTGCGAAGATACGGCCTTTTGGTGGCGGCGGCGAGGGTTGGGCGACGGAGAGCCCTGTAGCGGATCAGGGCTCTCTGTAGGCTCTCTTGCTGGTTCGTGTGTTGCAGGAGGCGTGAATGGAGAGGCCGAGGGGCGTCGTGGTGCAGAAGACGTCGCTGCTGGACTCTTCGGCTCTTCTCCTCCCGTTCTTTCAATCGAGCTTCTTGCGCTGTTCCTTCCTCTCCCCTCCTCCCTTGATGTCACCGCATTCTCATCTTCTCCTCGTGGCAATTCCCCATTGTTTTCGGTATCCCCAACGGGCTCGACGCGTGTCTGCACACTGCCACTCTCCCTCGAATGCTGGCTCTCGAGCTGGGATTCTTCCTCCTCCTCATCCGAGTCCTGGACAAATCCTTTCTGTCGCCATTTGGACATTGGGCCGGATCGGCATTGCGGTGCGTGTTGTGTAAGGCGGCGGGGTGCTTGGTGGCAGTTGAGAGTGCATTCGCTGGGCAGACGCGTCGACTAGCGCGCCTGGCAGCCAGGCGGAAGTGCGCCGCCGACAACTTTTCCGCGAGCTCCATTTCGTCATACACTTCACTTTCACCCCACTCGAACAATTGCGCAACACTACGATTTTGTTGAATGACGGGTCAGCATGTCCGGCCGTATACTTCCAGTTGCACTTGCGACAGCCCTGGGCGTGTCAATTGGTGTTGCAGCGTTTGACAGAGAGTTCAAGGAGCAGAGGCGCAAGAGGCTCGAAGACGAATACAACCGGTATGTGGTTGGAAGGCCGTAGTATTGACTCAACGTCACTCATATTTGCTACAGCGAAGTCGCGGCTCAGGCTGCCTTGACCAGTCAGGGTCTCAAGCCTATGGCCGCAAATGCCATCTCGCCTCCATCGCCCCAGGATGTACCTGCCCCGCTCGAGCCAAAGATGGACGAAGGTAAATCTTCTACACCGACCCCAGATTCATCTTCATGGTCGTCACTACTAGGACTGTGGGCTTGGAAGAAGGATGCGACAAGAGAAGCGACACCGGCTGCACAGAAGACTGCACAAGAGCAGACTGAGCAGAAGAGCAAGCCTTGAACAAGTTTTACATTCACAGATTCAGCCGCTTCTCTAGATCCTCCCAGCGCCCGCGTCTTAGCGGATCCAGACGCTTCAGCTCAGCGAGCCACGCCACCATATCCGCCGTCGCCACAAATCTCGTCCCTGCATCAACCTCCAGACACGCCTCCGCAAGTCTCAGCAGTCCTTCATATATCCACTTGCAGTCCATCTCGTCCTCCAGTATCTCCCTGATGTACTCCATCTCGTGCTCGTAGTGGCTCTGCCGTTCGCCGTTGGTCAAATCTTGGACAACTAGCTGTTGTGGCGGACAATGTGGGGACATGGTCGACAGCAGATACTGGTGGTAGAACCATATGGACTGGTCGAACGGGTCCGTGTTGATGGCTTCGCATATCAGCGACAGCTCTGCGCCGAGGAAGGCGCGGCGTGCTTTGGGGTCCGCCCCACGCTCGTTGAGGATTTGGGGGATCAGTTGGCTGCGGTTGTGCCAGGCAGAGAAATTGGACAAATTGCTCTTGATCATCTTGGTCGTGTACTCAAACTCCGACTCGGCAAGGCTACGAGCATCCTCCGTAGCGGTAGTAGCCAATCGATCGATTTGCGATACCACAATGCGCCGGTAGCTCCATGCATGGAAGTTCCGACTGTCCGCGTGCAGCATCTTGTTGATGAGCTGGAGCTCTCCTGACCAGAGCTTGTATGCCGCTTTCGCACCCAGTACCGACTCTGCCCTGCGCAACAGCCAGTCTCGGTGGTTCCATATCCAGTAGCACTTGGGAAACTTTCGCAGAAGCACAAAGGTGAGCTGTAAGTCGCCCTGGAAGAGCTCATCAGAAGCTTGCGTCGGACTGTCTGGGGCCAGTAGCGAGTTCAGCACTCTTCGTCGGTGGTTCCATATCGTGTAGTATTCGGGATTCTCGTTCAGCAGCTTCGTGATGTGGCCGAGCACTTCGATGGTATATTGCCTTTCTTTGTTCTAGCGCCTGATTAACATTCTCGCCTAATCATGGACATGATCAATGCTACCTTCGTGTTCACAAGATCCACCAGATCTTTGTACTGGCTGATGTGCTGAAGCTCTTTCTGTCGCGCCTCTTCCGAGCGCACGACTGGACCTGAGCCGCGCGATATCCCATGCTGTGCAAATCAGCGACACTCTGTGCACCATTCCACTTGCTGGACGAACTCACACTTGCCATGGCTGTAGTATTGGTTGCTTGGAGCTCTGCGCCTGCCTCGAGAGTCTGCCTCGGACAAATATTGCCCCACTACGCGTCGCGTGCCTTCCCGCACATCATCCCTCACGGTTGCTGTCATCGCCTGGCCACCCTGCATCTTTTGTGACTTTTCACCTTGAATCCTAGAAACATTTCACCATCATTGCTATACTAACCGAGCAGCAATAACGTTCATAGCAGGCAGTTTGCCTCGCTCCTATCATCACTGTTCTCTGCTTCGTCCGGAAAGCCGGTCGATGCACTGCTCGACATGTGCTGAAGCTCCCAGCAGCTCACCATCAATCTCGACAGATGAACAACATGAGCGATACTGACGATGATGCCTCTTCCTTTCGGTCCGGCTACGTTACGCCGCCCCTTTCGCCCACCAAGACCATCAGCACTGAAGGCTGCTTCTCACCCAGGACACCTGGATCGCCTCGCAAGAGTCGAGTGTGTCTGTTTCCACGCGATGTCGACGACGATGCGGAACATCCTTTCTTCACGCCTCCAGCTTCTCCTACGAAGTCCAAGTCCAAGTCTGGCTCCTTCCACAGCGCTCTTATTATTCCGGAAGTGCTTCATGCTTCCAACGAGGTCATCGAACCACATTCTGACGACGACTCGCCCGTGAAGCGGCAGTCTACAACATATGCTAGACGACTCTTTCCGTCCGGGTCCCCCACGTTCACTGATGTACACGATCTCTCAGCTCCCGAAGCCGGCCAGTCTCTTCTTGACCTCACTGAACTTCCACATGCAAAGGATGAACGCGACGTAGTTCGAGACACTCCATTGAGACACACGCGAAAGTCCTCTCATCGAAGCCTCTCCGATAGCCTACTCGAATTGCCAGACGCCAAATATCTCACCACAGAATTCGACTCGCATGGGGTTACTCCGGAAATCGAATCTGCAGTACATCTATTCGTAGGCAGTGATAACTCTCCATCGAACACCTTGTCAGAGCAGCTCCGCCGATTCCCTCTTCGTCACGCCAGCTCCCCTCTGAGACCAAGTCAATGGGCCGCCCGTGGCGGCTCGCTTCGATCACCACGCAAAGGCCAGTGCAGTACTCCAGACCGCTTCATCGCTTGTCGTCGCCCTCCTACCGTGACCCGGCAGAGCTACGAATTGAACAAGCCGTCTGAACGCCTGGAGGTACATGAGACAGGCCGCGGCTCTCGGCCAAATACGGACGCCTTCAGCCGTCGGTTACGTCGAAGTGGTCGTCTCAATGACGAATTGCGCGGTCTCAGAGAGGCTCATTCAATGATCGTGGGAAGAGCCAGTGCACATCGAAGGAATGCTATCTTGACTTACAGACATAGCTCACTGGGGTCCCGACAAGTTAGCGCAGGTGCTGTGTGGAACGTTGGAGGACCTTCTGCTGTCAGCGATACCGTCATTGGCGTCTCGACCGGCAGAGGTGGTATGCTCGGCAGTGGAACAAATGCTCCGCTGTATAGGTCTTCATTCCTCAATCGCGCAGATCCGGAAGCCGAACTTGAAGCGCACGAACGGCGAATCGCCTTAGCCCTGGATGTCGATCAGGCCGACCGCATTTTGCAGCATTCGCCGGAGCCATCTCACAATGAATACAACGGTGGCCGTACATCGAATGTCAAGCATGCTTGGCGCGACGGTGCCTGGATCAAGGATAGTATCACACCATGTTCGTTTTGGTTGTCCTGAAGCACTACTTTCGTCTTGCTGACACCTTGAAGCGAACAGTCGATCTCGGCAGGGCGCTCAAAGAGCCGTACCGATCCTACCTTTCAGATATGTTCACAGGAGACGCCAACTGAAAACTGCTAATCTTTCACCACAGTTCTTGATGCGCCTCAATTACGAGATGACTACTATTGTACCCTACTTGCATACTCTCACACAGCGAAATGTCTGGCTGTCGGTCTCGGCAACTTTGTTCACTTGTGGTCTGAACGCTCCGGAGTCGATACACCAGAGTCATTGAATGCGGTACCCGCAGGATCTGCCGCCTTAGCTGTGCAGCACGTCACGTCTCTAGATTTCTCCTCCATACAGGGCGCACAAGCAATCCTAGCTGTAGGTCGAGCGGACGGTCGGATCTCACTATGGAGCCCCTTCGATTCCGAACCTCGCTTCGATGCCGCGCAGCCCAAGCCTGTATCATGCGTCTCTTGGAGACCAACGACCGTCCAGCGTCCATCGTTACGTGACAGAGCCGTGACAGTCGCAACCGAAGAGTTGCTCATCGGGGATGAAGTTGGCCACATTTACTTCTACAGCATTGAGTGGCCATCAGAGACTCAGAGTGCGCTGTTCGGCTGGCACGGTGCGATGACACTGCTCGCTCGCATGACGATCCATACACAGCAGATCTGTGGTTTAGCATGGGCTCCAGACGGTGAGTTGTTCGCAAGTGGAGGTAATGACAACAACTGCTTCCTGTTCGAGACCAAGAAGATGTTACGCCAGAATAACAGCAGCGGCAATGCTGCAGCCACACTTGACATGCGCGAAGGACCTGGCGGCGAGTCAATCTATACTGTCTCAAACCGCGCCAGTCCAGTCCTTCAATTGCCCCACACCGCATCCAGACACAAATGGACGCTCAACGCCGCCGTCAAAGCCATGGCGTTCTGCCCCTGGCAAACCGGTCTAATCGCAATTGGCGGTGGCTCAAACGATCGATGCATCCACTTCTACCACACACGCTCAGGCACCTGTCTCGCAACCATCGACTGCGCTGCCCAAGTCACCAGCCTCGTATGGTCACAAACACGGCGGGAGATTGCGGCAACCTTCGGGTTTACGCAACCTGAGCATCCGTACCGTGTTGCTGTGTTCGCTTGGCCGAGCTGCGAGCAGGTCGTTGCGGTGCCGTGGTGGGACGAGAATCGTGCGCTGTGTGCGGTAGCGTATCCTGGGAGTCCGAGTAGTGGCGCACCAGCGGATGAGGGCCCGGGAAGTCGCAGTTTGAGCGGCGCGGATGACATATGGCCGAGACGGGGTGTGCGAGATGGGTGCATTGTTGTGGCGGCGAGTGATATGGCGATTAGGTTCCATGAGATTTGGAGTGATAAAGGAGGGAGTTCGGGTGTGGGCAGGGGGACTGTTGGATTGCTGGGTGGAAGTGATATTCTGGAGGGATTGCATGGTATTGCGAGGGAAGGAGCCGTGATTAGATGAGGTCGGTGGGGTAGGTAGTCTTCACGGTGGGGTAGGTTGTAGCTAGCAGGCTGGATTCATAACGAAAGTGCTCTCGACAATGAATTCCTTTGGAAATCACCTATCGAGGGCTACTCCATGTCTTTGCGTTAGCGCTTGTGAGCCTTCGGTGGGTCGAAGCACGCGTGAAAGCAAATGCAAGACTTGTTTGTATGCAAATATGTATTCTACATGTGTCTAGGCTCGCCCAAACGCCATGAAATGCAGCAAGCGTATTTACATCCAGCAGTATGTTCCGCCCAAATGGTATCAAAAGACGCGCATTTTAACATCGGCTCGTCCTCCCCTCACAAATTGACACATCTTTGCTCGTCTATACACGCTTCACTTGTCTGTACATCTTCTTGTGCTGCTCGAGGAACAGGAACGTGAGCACCGTATGCGGCCCAACGCGGATGAAGCTCGGCACCCAGCCCTTGAACATCCAGCGTATGCCCTCCGCCTTCGTAGTTTCAGTCACGAGCTTGAGAATGTTGGTGTGCCCATGCGAGCTCATGACCTTGGTCTTAATGACGTCCACGGGCGAGCAGATTGTCGTTGCGACAAAGCCCGCCAGGAACGAAGCCGTGAAGTGCGTTGAGAGCCCATCTTTCAGCGGCGTGTATTCCAGCAGCGTCCGCTTGAAGCCGTCATATGTCGCCAATTGTCCAACAGTCATGAGGACCGCTCTCGACGAGTTCGGCCAGACGCCTTTCCACAAGCTGCCCACGCCTTCCTCCCGCGCCATGCGCAGGACACCGTCTATCGCGTGCTTGTAGTTCCGCCGTTGTTCGCGGGGGAGCGCTGCGTCGTTTTGCATGCGCACGTTCAGGATGTCGCCTGGGTTGCCGGCTACGCCGCCGAGGAAGCCTGATATCGAGGCCATGCCGACGAGTGTGAGGAACGAGGGTTTCGATTCGGGGGTTGTCATGCGGTCTTTGAGGGTCTCGTAGACGCCGAAGCGTGTCATGCTGTATGTGCCTTGCCGCAGTTGCGCTGCGGATATCTGTGCATTGTGTTAGATTGGCTGGGATGCTAGACTTGAAAGGGACGTACGCCGCGGTACAATGCCATGATACCGTCATTTACTGCGACATGGCGAAACATTTGTATCATATTCAATCGCGCAGCGCCATGTGTTTGTGTTTGTAATCGGACCTTTGCTGGTGAGTCTTCTACGAAGCTAGGTGTTGCGTTGGTGGTACCTTGACTGCACAATCATAAGCCAATGCGATGTCAAAACCACGAGAAGAAACTTACCAAGATCCAGCGGATGTGTGAAAAAGGTCGCGCAACAACTCGCGCTTCCGCCAAACCAGAAAGGATAGTGCATTGGTGTGTTGATCACATCGTTGCTCTTTTTCAGCTCCGGTGCCGTCACCTTTTTCGTGAGGGCCGACATAACAGCAGGATGTGTTTTACAAGCTGCATGTATCCTACAGAGGGGCCCGTGACCTTAAGAACGGGTGTTGTCGAGTCCAATTCACTGTTCGGTGATTGTTATGTTACCGAGCAAAGAACCCGCGGACGTCATCGGCAAAACATGCACTTCGGCTACGCGCACGGTGTTGGGCTTGGCGTCGCGTGGGCGCCATTGCGGTGGACGCGGCTGGACGAGTAAAACCATCAATGTCAAGATGCGAATACCAATATCGGCAGCTGCTGGATATCGACAGTTGAGCCGAAAGACGCCTTTTCGGATACCACGGCCATCACGTGCGCCGTGGCCGTGGCTGCTCACAGTGCGACACAACTCTACTGGTACGTTTAGCTGTCATGTGATGCATCATACTACTGGCAACATCAAATCAAGCACTAGAACATTTCCGACAGTGAGATGATAGCTACGGTGTAAGACTCTTTGTACTCCGGTTACATCGGCCCCAGCCTGCGCTGTTGACCCTCTCGCTGAATCTTCGATAAGGCAAAATCTAAGAATGGTCAGGCAAAATACCGAAAGAAGTAGTTGTGGAAGGAAGAACGTACAAGACGGACGACTGGTATAACACACCCTCAACAATCCTCGATGCCATACCGCGGCGGCTCCATCTTCAGGCCGACCATCCTTTGACCATCACTCGAAAGCTCATTGAGTCACGATTTCCGCACTATACTACCCACAACGACCTCTTTCCAGTCGTGACCACTGCTCAGAATTTCGACTCGCTAGGGTTTCCCCTGGATCATGTTGGCCGCAGTCAGACAGACACATATTACATCAACAAAGATACCGTCCTACGAACGCACACTTCAGCTCATCAGGCTGACACGTTCCAAAAGAATGAGAGTGCGGGCTATCTTATCAGTGCAGACGTGTATCGACGAGATGAGATCGACAGGAGCCACTACCCAGTCTTCCATCAGATGGAAGGAGCACGAACATGGGATCGGCAGCAGGCTGGAAGAGCTGGCAAGTCAGTTGCCGAGGTGATATGGGAAGACGTAGAAAAGCTACCCAAGCATGATATCGCCGTCGAGGACCCCAACCCGCCTTTCCATATTGAGCGTAACCCGCTCCAGTCCAGACATGCTCCAGAAGAAGCTGAGGCCGTCGCCGCACATCTAAAGCGCAGTCTTGAGGATATGGTCGTCACCATCTTCAACGCTGCCAGAAGTGCTACGGATGCCACGTCAACAGATGAGCCCCTACAGGTACGCTGGGTCGAAGCCTATTTCCCCTTTACTTCGCCGAGCTGGGAGCTGGAAGTGTACTGGCAAGGAGACTGGCTCGAAGTTCTAGGCTGTGGAGTCGTCTCGCAACCGATTCTAGACAACGCATCCGTACCGGAACGCGTTGGTTGGGCTTTTGGCATCGGTCTTGAGCGCATCGCCATGCTGCTCTACTCTATTCCTGACATCCGCCTATTCTGGTCCAAAGACACGCGCTTCCTCTCCCAATTCAGCGAAGCCAAACCGGCCCAGAAGTTTGTCCCCTTTAGCAAGTACCCGGTTTGCTTCAAGGATATCGCCTTCTGGCTGCGCAGCAGCTCTAGCGCAGCAGGCGGTGCAGCTCAAGTTCTGCAGGCAACGCCGATTACAGCAACCGCAGAGCCAAACAAGAGCTCGCATAGCCAAAGTCAGGTTTCAGACCAGTCTGTGATCGCGAGTACTGGGTCACATGCAGGATCGGGATCGCATATGAGTGCCGCCCCATCCACTCATGTACCGGAATCAGTGGGAGTTGCCACTTCCCCTGCGTCACCTCCCTCCGGATCGAAACCAGAAGGTGCAAACGAAACCTTGATTCCGCCAGCTGCACCTGTACCTGCGCCCTACACCTTTCACGAAAACGATGTAATGGAACTTGCGCGCGAGGTGTGCGGCAACGTTGTGGAAGATGTGCGTCTGATAGATGAATTCACGCATCCAAAAACTGGTCGCAGGTCCATGTGCTACCGCATCAACTACCGCAGCCTCGAGCGCAGTCTCACCACTGAAGAGGCTAATGCGATGCATGAGCAACTGGGGTCGCTCCTCGTCGACCGATTAGGCGTAGAGCTACGTTAGCCCTCATCCTGCGCCCAGCCACTTTGTATTCAAGATAATCGAAAGGGTGTGGAGGCTACTCCAAGAAGTGCAAGTCGATAGGCGAACAATCCCGGAACTACTGCCAGTTGCTCATTTTCTCTCACGTGGAGCATGCGAATCGGCGCAAGTGTAACAGATATACGATGAAAGGATTCAGAATTCCATGGGCGTTGGAGGCTTGGCACACTCGAATCTGGACGCAGTGCGATGACAGCTGCAGCAAGAGTTGCGAACGCGGCACGGTGGGCCTAAATAGGACGTTCAACTGTGTCTAGCGTCACTACGCTATGCTTGTA
>Ga0265780_10009260_pt1 | contig 11826 bp, 11 predicted proteins | sample P1T30metagenome_FD_192432 | JGI IMG/M metagenome (GOLD analysis project Ga0265780, IMG submission 192432) | Plant litter microbial communities from East Loma Ridge, Irvine, California - P1 T30 | ecosystem: Environmental > Terrestrial > Plant litter > Unclassified | place: USA: California... | reverse complement strand
ATGTGCCGGGAGCGCTGGACGTCCTCCGGGGGCACGATCGAGCCGCCTGTCGTCGAGGTGGATGATCACTGGCCGGATCACGTCAGGGCGGACTTCAACGACATCGAGGTCGCTATTGCGAGGACGCTCCCGGATATGCCGGACCAGGCAGCTGTCCATGAAATCGAGGACCTGTATGTCGATCTGATCGCTCGTGCGAAGCGCTGGATCTATGCCGAAAGCCAATACTTCGCATCGCGTAAGGTAGCCGAGGCGATCGCGAAGCGTCTGGGCGAGCAGGGTGGGCCCGAAATCGTCATTGTGCATCCTACGACGGCCGAGGGCTGGCTGGAGCCGATCGCGATGGACTCGGCGCGTGCGCGCCTCGTCGAGGCGCTTAAGGAACAGGATCCTGATAACCGTCTTAGGCTGTATCATCCCTTCACGGCGGGAGGGACGCCGATCTATGTCCACGCCAAGATCATGGTGATCGATGACGATGTCCTGCGGGTAGGCTCATCGAACTTCAACAACCGGTCTTTGCGGCTTGATACCGAGTGCGATGTTGTCATCGATGCATCCCGGTCGCGCGACGTCGGGGAAGTGGCCCTCACCATCGCCGGTATACGTGATGGGCTGCTTGCCGAGCATCTGGGGATCGACCGCGAGATAATCAGCGAAGCTCTCGCTGAAACAGGCTCGCTCATCACGACGATCGAACGCCATCGCAGCGCCGGGCGCTCGCTACGCCCCTACGAGGTGCCGGAACTCAATTCCGTGCGAGAGTGGTTGGCGGACAACAAGATTCTGGATCCTGAGGGTCCTGGAGAAATGTTCGAGGGCGTTTCGAAGCGAAAGGACCTGCTTCATCGCATTGGCCGTCATCGGCGATTGCGCAGTCAGGACGGCAAGATCGATCCGGTTTTCCTTCTCAGCGCATCAGGTGCCGGTGTGATCACAGTCGCCGCGTTGACTTGGCTAGCCAGACGACCGCGCTGACAATCGTTTAGCGCGCGTTAACTTTTCGGCGCGCAGAAACAGCGCATGGTAAACACGGACGCCCTGACCTCGATCCGTGAAGCCGAGCGGCTGGAAAAGCTTCGAAGCTTTTCTCTGCTCGACACGGCACCCGAGCGAGAATTCGACGCTATCGTGCTGTTGTCCCAGCGCCTGTTCAGTGCTCCGATCGCGTTTGTATCGCTCGTCGACGATCATCGTCAGTGGTTCAAGGCGAAGTGTGGTCTGGCGATGACAGAAGGTGCTCGCAGTGACGCGTTCTGCGCCCATGCCATGCTTGTCGAAGACGTGATGGTTGTCGAAGACGCACTGCTCGACGACCGGTTCGTTACAAATCCCTTCGTGACTGGCGAGGCGGGGATCCGGTTCTATGCCGGCGTTCCGTTACGTCCGAACGCCAGCAGCTTTTCTCCGGACCTTCCTGGCATTGGCACGCTTTGTATCCTCGACACGAAACCAAGGTCGTTCTTGCAGGACGACAAACACGCGCTGCGAGAACTCGCGCACCTTGTCACCGCGCTGATTGAGGCACGGTCCGCTGCCGCAGCGCTTCAGACCCTCTCCTGTCAGCTTCAGGATCACGCTTCGAAGCTGGAGGTTCAGCACCTCCAGCTTCGTCAGGCAGAGCGTATGGTTGGGATCGGCTCATGGCGCTACGATCTCATCGATATGTCACTTCAATGGTCGGATCAGGTTTACGCGATCTATGGCCTGCCGCCTGGAGAAATGCCCTCCCTTGCAGAGGGCCTGAGCTTTTATCCGCCCCGACAGCGCGCCGAGATCACACGGCTGCTGGAGCGGGCGGTCAACAACGGTGAATCTTTCGACTTCGAGAGTGACTTTACTACTGCTGACGGACGTTTGCGACGCGTGCGCAGCTTGGGCGAAGTGCAGGTTCTGGAGGGACGCCCGATCGCGCTGACCGGCGTGTTCCAGGACATAACCGATCGCCATGCGCATGAGCAGGTCCTGCAGGTTTCGGCTAACACCGACGTGCTGACGCGGTTGGCAAATCGTGCCTGCTATGAGCGGCATCTTGCCGGTATTCTTGATCGTCGCGCCTCCGGGGCCGAATCAGTCTGTCTTCTCCTACTGGATCTCGACGGCTTCAAAGCCGTGAATGATACCTTCGGTCATGCCGCTGGCGACGACGTGTTACGCATGATGGCTGACCGGCTACGCCAGATCGCCCCGCCTATGAGCTTCGTTGCACGTCTGGGAGGCGACGAGTTCGTCCTGTTGCTGACCCGGGCAAGGGACTGCGCACGGGCTGAAGCGCATATCATCAAGATCATTGAGGCATTGCGCCACAACGTGGAGAGGCAAGGGCAGTGCCGGGTCATATCGGCGACCGTTGGAGCCGCATTCGTGGACGAGACGGTGACCTCATCTGCCGAACTGACCCACCGAGCCGATCTGGCACTCTATGAAGCCAAGCGCCGGCAGCGCGGCACCGGGCAAATCTTCGGCTCAAGCGACACGGTAAAGGCACCGCTTCGTTTTCATGCAGTCAGTGGAGGTTGAACGCCGCTCTACGGCATCACGCTAGCCCAATAGCTGACGCAGCGCTTTGTCGATCGCGGCGGTAGTGAACCGCGCCAGGTTTGCCGGAGGCTCCAACTCCTGAGAAGGTGGAGCTTGTATGAGCAAGACGACGAACAAGTTTGTGCCGGAAGTTCGCGAACGCGCGGTGCGAATGGTCTTTGACCACGAGCGGGATCATCCCTCGCGATGGGCTGCGGTGGTGTCGATCGCGGAGAAGATCGGCTGCGTTCCGCAGACGCTGCATGAGTGGGTGAAGAAGGCCGAGGTCGACAGCGGCAAGCGTGCCGGTGTCCCGACCGAGGTTGCCGACAAGGTGAAGGCACTCGAACGCGAGGTCCGTAAGCTGCGGCAGGCCAACAAGATTTTGCGTAAGGCGTCCGCATATTTTGCGCAGGCGGAGCTCGACCCCCTCCGCCTGCCTTCCAACGATGCTTCGCATCGCCGGAACCTTGCAGGCAGGCTCCGCCCGTTCCGGCGATGATCGCGTTCATTGACGATCACCGCGATGCCTATGGGGTCGAGCCGATCTGCCGTGTCCTGCCGATCGCCCCATCTACCTACCACGAGCGCGTCGCGCAGCGACAGGATCCGACACGCCTGTCGGCGCGGGCACGGCACGATGTTGCTCTCAAGCCCGAGATCGCGCGCGTGTTCGCCGAGAATTTTGCGGTCTACGGTGTGCGCAAGGTCTGGCGGCATATGATACGCGAGAGCGTGCCCGTCGCCCGATGTACGGTCGCGCGACTGATGCGCGAGATGGGCCTGGCAGGCGTGATCCGGGGCAAGCCGGTGCGCACCACGATCAGCGACAAGGCGGCGCCGTGCCCGCTCGATCACGTCAACCGCCAGTTCTACGCACCAGCGCCAAACATGCTGTGGGTCTCAGACTTCACCTACGTCGCGACCTGGGCGGGGTTCGTCTACGTCGCATTCGTCATCGATACCTATGCCCGGCGGATCGTCGGTTGGCGGGCCAGCAGGACAGCTCATGCCAGCTTCGTCCTCGATGCCTTGGAACAGGCGCTTCACGATCGTCGGCCGGCCCATCGGGGCGGGCTCATCCATCATAGCGACCGCGGGTCGCAATATGTGTCCATCAAGTACACCGAGCGCCTCGCCGAGGCCGGGATCGAGCCCTCGGTTGGCAGGGTCGGCGACAGCTATGACAACGCTTTGGCCGAGACAATCAACGGCCTCTACAAGGCTGAGGTCATCCATCGCCGTGGACCCTGGCGATCTTTCGAAGCGGCGGAATACGCGACCCTCGAATGGGTCGACTGGTTTAACCATCGCCGGCTGCTGGAGCCCATCGGCAACATCCCGCCTGCCGAAGCCGAAGATCAATATTATGCTGCCGCAGACAACATTGATATGGCGGCGTAACTCACAATCCAACGCCTCCGGTAAACCCGGCGCGGTTCAACCAGACAACGCTGATGTCATTTACGTCGACACGACCCTTCCCACTTTTGGGTCGCGCATATTCTACTTTTTGCAACACAAATGAGGATCGCGACTTACACGATCCTCTCGCCGTGAGCCGTGATGAACCGCTTCATTGCTTCCAGCGTGACGTCGCTGACGTGGTGTTCCATGCCTTCGGAATCAAGCGCGACCGTGTTTTCGTCAATGCCGAGTGCGAGCAGGAAATCAGATACGACACGGTGACGCGCACGTGATCTGGCCGCAAGCGCCTGCCCTGCCCCGGTCAGGAACAAGGCGCGATACGGCCGATTTTCCACCAGTCCCTGCGCCTTCAGGCGCTGCACGATCTTGGCGGCGGTCGGCTGCGACACGCCCATGTGCGCCGCCAGGTCGATCAGCCGGGCCTCGCCGAACCGCGCCGTCAGGTCGCCGATCAGTTCGACATAATCCTCGGCCATCTCGGTGGCATGCGCCTCCCGTGTCGCGCGGAATGCGGCTGCGCGGCGTTGTGCGTCATCGGCCATGTGCCTCCGTGCCAATATCCCGCGCAAACATCCAGCTTGCATGTAAATTAGCCATAGCTAATTAATAGGCATGCAGGGCTATTCATGAACACTGTAGCGCTACTGGTGCTGACCATCGCCACTCCGGATGGCTCGCCTGCCACGGCAGCACAGGGGGCGGCACCCCCGGCCGGTTCGAACACGGATACGGACATCGTCGTGACGGCGCGGGCCGAGCATCGTATCGGCCGCAATCGCGCGGCGAGCGCGGGCGCAGTGTCGGGCGACGATATCCGGGCACGCCCACTGCTGCGCACCAACGAGGTTGCCGAAGCGGTGCCGGGGCTGCTTGCCGTTCAGCATTCCGGCGGGGGCAAGGCGGCGCAATATTACATCCGCGGCTTCAACCTGGACCATGGCACCGATTTCAGCATCGCGCTGGACGGTATGCCGATGAACCTGCCGACCCAGGCCCATGCGCAGGGCTATCTCGACCTCAACGGCCTGATCCCGGAGACGATCGACCGGATCGAGTATCGCAAGGGGCCCTATGATGTACGGGGTGGCGATTTCTCGCTGGTCGCGGCAGCCGGGATGACGACGCTCGACCGCGCGCGTCCATCGGTTTCGCTAGAGGCGGGAAGCTACGGCTATCGTCGCCTCGCCGGGGTCGGCTCGGTTGCCTTCGCGGGTGGCGATCTGCTCTTGGCGGGCGAACTGAAGGCGAACGACGGCGTATGGGCGCTGCCCGAACGTCTGCGTCATGCCGGCGCCTTTGCCAAATACACCGTGGCGACCAGTCTTGGCACGCTGCGCGCCAGCCTGTCGAATTACGATGCCAGATGGCGGCCCACCGAACAGGTGCCGGTACGTGCGATCGGGGGGGTGTTGCCCGACCGGTTCGGCACGCTCGACTCGTTCCTGCGTGGACGCACGTCCCGCCGTATCGCGAGCCTGTCGCTGGAGGGAGAGCAGACGGAACTGTCCGCCTATGCGCAACGCTACGTGTTCGACCTGCTGTCGAATTTCACCTTCTTCCTCGACGATCCGGCGCGTGGCGACGAATTGCAGCAGACGGAGCGCCGCTGGACCTATGGTGGACGCGTGCGGCATCACGTGCCGCTCGGCCCCCGCCTCCGGATCATGGCCGGCGCCGACATGCGCACCGACCGCATCGACGATCTTGGCTTCTACCAGACGGAGCGTGGTCACCGGATCGCAACGCGCAGCCTAGCCGACGTGCGTGAGACGGCGCTGGCCGGCTATGCCGAGGCGCAGTGGCAGCCGCTCGATCGCTTGACAATCACGGGCGGCGCCCGCGCCGATCACCTCCGCTTCCGCTCGGTTGCGCGCGCTGGCACCGCCACGGATGGCGAAACCGATGCCACGATCATCACGCCGAAGGCGGCCATTGCGCTGACCATGGTGCCGGGCATCGCCTTCTACGCAAACTACGGACAGGGTTTTCATTCGAACGACGCGCGCGCGATCGTGGCGAACACCGATCCGGTGCCGGCCCTGGTCCGCGGAACCGGGTATGAGACCGGCACCCGCATCGAGCGTGGCCCGGTCGTGCTGACGATCGACCACTGGTGGCTTCGCTCGGCAGGCGAGCTGGTGTTTCTGGGCGACAGTGGCACGGTCGAGCCACGCGGGCCAAGCCGACGACGCGGCTGGGAGACGACACTGTACGTGCGACCGCTGCGCTGGCTGTCGGTCGATGCGATCCATGCCACCAACCATGCGCGCTTCACCGATGCGCCGGGTGCGGATCGCATCCCGAACGCGCTGGAATCCGCAACCTCTCTCGGCCTGACGGTTGCGGCTGGTGCCTGGCAAGGTGCGTTGCGCGTCCGTCGCATCGGGCCACGTCCGCTCATCGAAGACAACAGCGTGCGCGGTCCTGCCACGACGATCGCCAATGCGCGGATCGGTCGCACGCTGGGTGACGCCGAGATCAGCATCGACCTGCTCAACCTGTTGAATGCCCAGCGAGCGGATGCGGACTATTTCTATGCCTCCCGCTTGCCCGGCGAACCATCCGCAGGAGTGGAAGGGGTCCACAGTCGGGCGGTTGAGCCGAGACAGGCTCGGGTTAGCATCAAGATACAACTGTGACTGATGCCGTCACCCTGTCGCGCATCTCCTGAGTTTCGAACGTCTCGCATGCCGTCGCTTTTGCGACAGAAGCCGTTGATTGGAAGTGCGGACCAACCGCAGCTCATCAAGCGGGAGCAAGAGCCTCGATGATCCGGCATTGCGCAACGGTGCCGCCGTCGCAGGAGTCGATCACCGCCTTTAACTCGCGCCGGAGCGCGGTCAGGTCGGCGAGCTTCCGATCGACCTCCCGTAGGTGCTCATTGGCGATATGATCGATGCCGGCACAGTCGCACGTTCGATCGTCTGACAAACTGAGCAGCGCACGCACCTGGTCGAGCGAGAAGCCGAGGTCGCGCGCTCGCCGAATAAACGAAAGGCGGTTGAGCTCGGCCGCGCCATAAGTTCGGTAGTTGCCGGTGCTCCGCGGCGGTTTCGGCAGCAAGCCAATCCGCTCATAGTAGCGGACGGTTTCGACCTTGGTGTTCGTCGCCTTGCCAAGGTGCCCGATCGTCAGCGTCATCCTATTCCGCTCCCAGGCGTATTCGCACGCCGCCATTGATGGTGCGCCCATCGAGCGGCCCCCAGGCATCGACGGTCCACGCGCCGTCCGGGGCACGGTGTGGTAGCAGCAACGGATCGTAGCGTGTCTGGCGAAAGTTCAGCAGGTTCACCAAACCGAACCACCCATGGACCAACGGTCAGGTCGAACGGATGAACCGGACCATCAAAGAGGCAACCGTCAAGCGCTTCCACTACGAGAGCCACGACCAGCTGCGGACACACCTCGAGGACTTCATGGCAGCCTACAATTTCGCCCGACGGCTCAAGACGCTCAGCGGGCTCACACCCTACAAATACATCGCCAAGATCTGGACGTCAGAGCCAGACCGGTTCATCGTCGACCCGATTCATCAGATGCCGGGATTAAACACCCAGCGGATCAGGAACCGAGCATCCGATTGCCCGTTCTTGTTTTTGTAAGCTACAAAAAAGTGATTACGGTACGGGAGTGTAGCGATGAATGATCCGAAACCCGCAGATCGAAATTATCTCCGCATCGTGCTGGGGATTCTCATAGCGGCCATTCTGGTAATTATCGCTGTGGCGACTTTACAATATTGGGGAGATAAGCGCGACCCAAATGTGATATCGGAGACGAGTGGACAGTAGGAAAATCCGCAGACGCCTCGGTGTATGATGTAATTGACGCCCCTTGTTCATCAGTGCATTTGAACGAGAGTTTTTCGCCTAGGTGTTTAGTCTCGGCATCTGGTGGATCGGGTCGACGATGAACCGGTCTCGCTCTGACGTCCAGATCGTGGCGATGTATTCGTAGGGTGTGAGCTCGCTGAGCGTCTTGAGCCGGCGGGCAAAGTTGTAGGCGGCCATGAAATCGGCAAGGTGCGTCCGCAGCTGGTCGTAGCTCTCGTAGTGAAACCGTTTGACGGTCGCCTCCTTGATGGTCCGGTTCATCCGCTCGACCTGGCCGTTGGTCCAGGGATGGTTCGGCTTTGTGAGCCGGTGCTCGATATCGTTCGCCTCGCAGATCATGTCGAAGCGCATCTGGCGCGACCAGGCGGTGTTCCGGTTACGCGGCTGCTCAGCAAACTGGATGCCCCTTTCGACTTCGCTCAGGACAGGATTGTCCGTGAGGATGGTGTGGATGCGGTAGGGCACAGCCTTCAGCAGGTGTTCCAGGAACTCCCATGCTGTCCGCCGATCAGCCTTGTCGACCAGCTGCGTGACCGCGAATTTGCTGGTGCGGTCGATGCCGACGAACAGGTAGAGTTTGCCTTCGGCGGTCTGCACCTCGGCGATATCGATGTGGAAGAAGCTGATGGGATAGCGCTTGAAGCGCTGACGCTTTGGCTTGTCACCCTCGATATCCGGCAGGCGGGAGATGCCGTGCCGCTGGAGGCACCGATGCAGCGCTGAGCGCGTCAACTGCGGGATCGACGGCTGCAAGGCGTAGAGGCAGTCGTCCAACGGCAACAGCGTGTGCCGGCGGAACGCCACAACCATTGCATCCTCGGCTTCGGTCAAGGTCGTGGAGTGAGGGGCCTTCGGCCCGGTCTTCAAATCCTCAACGGTCTCCCGCTTTCGCCACTTAGCTACCGTCTTGGGGTTGATCCCGAGTTCCCGGGTCAGCGTCGCGAGCGAAGCTTGCGATCGCTGTATTGCTGCTCGGACGGCGTGCGTGGTCCCTTCGGCAGGCTCAGGACAGGCGTGGCGCACCCATAACGAACTTGTCCCATACGGCTTCCTTCCATTTCAACGAAAGGATCGCACCATCAAACCGTGGGATCAAACACCTAAGCCAGCAAGCTTCATTGATAATTATAGCGCCTTCCACATAGATCAGACTTAATGACTAATTTATATCATAATAAATTATGACTATTTTATAATAGAAGGCAATATTGAGGCATATCAATACAATAAACAGGAACGTACGCCGCTGCCTGTTTGTTGACACCTTACATCATCAAAGGAAATATCGATGCGTAAGCTACTTTTCGCTGCTGCGATTGCGGCATTGATTCCTGCTGCCGGCATGGCACAGACGGGCACTGCAGGTGGATCTACCGGTCAGAGTAGCACAGGGTCCGGGAGCATGAGCGGAACAGGCCAGTCGGCCGGCACTGGATCCCCGCAAACAATGGGGCAGGGCACCGCTGCTCGTAATTCATCCGCAAAGAAAGGCACAACAGCGAAACGTAGTCGCCGTGGTACGTCGACCGGATCGTCAGGGCAGGGTTCACGAGGATCCTCGGGATCCATGTCCGGAACTACTGGCTCGACCGGATCGGGCATGGGTGGAATGAACGATCCAACAGGCTCGACGGGCGGAACTACCGGCGCAACAGGTACCGACAGTTCGACGAGTTCGCCGCCCCGTTGACCGCAACCTCTGCAAATCACAGTCGGGTCGAGCACTGCTCGGCCCGACTCTCGTTGTAAGCGCTTGGTGCCCTTCGCTTGCTATCAAAGGTGCATGCCATGGCGACATCTCCTGACACCGTGGATAGTGGCAGCCAAAACGAGCGGAAGGCTATCTCCGCATTATATCGTGATCCGTCACCCGATCGCGGCCGGCCGGCCACTACCCTGCCACAAGCAATCCCAAGTGGTGACGTGAACCTCAACGCTGTGCTCTACGCAGCGGCCGGAGTTGGACCGCATCCAACGGTTCTTCTCCTTCATGGGTTGCCTGGCAACGAGCAGAACGTCGATTGCGCTCAATCCATCCGCCGGGCGGGGTGGAACGTCCTGGCCATCCACTACCGCGGATCGTGGGGTGGCCCTGGGACCTTCAGCTTCGTTCATTGTCTGGAAGATGCGGCAGCGGCACTATCGTGGCTACGAGCCACCGGGTTGCAGAGCGATCTTCGCATCGATCCGCATCGTATCGTCATCATCGGTCACAGCATGGGCGGCTTTGTCGCCGCGCACACTGCAGCCGCTCACCCCGAGGTCATCGGCACGGCCCTGATTTCCGGCGTGGACCTAGGTCGGGCGTTTGGCCGCGGCAGCACGGACGATGCCACGAACGTCGATGATAACATTGGCGTCAGCGCAGGACTGCACATTCTGACCGGCACATCACCGCGATCCCTTGCCCATGAAGCTCATTCTCAGGGAGAAAGTTGGCAGCTGACATCCTACGCCGTCCGTCTGGCGGACCGACCCTTGCTCCTGATCACCTCGGACGATGGTTTTGCAGACGAAGGCGTTGCACTTGCGAACGCCACCAGTCGATGTGGCGGTGCTACCGTCAGCTACACCCACCTTGCCGACGATCATAGCTATTCCAACAGCCGGATAGAGCTGCAGAAACTGTCGCTGGAGTGGCTGGCGACAATGGGCAAGCCAATGTCCTGCGACACCTGAACACCATGGCGCGCTCAAAAATGTCAGAGAAGAAGGACCCATATGGCAGGGACTGAACAGGCTGGCGACGAAGCTCAGCCGTCGACCAATATGAGCGAAGACGACAAGGAGTCTGTCAATGAGCGCAGCTCAGGGTCAGCCAAGGTCGTACACGAGGTCGTACGGCTGCAGGGAGATGAGGAACTCGACCGGCCGGTACGATCCCTGCTCTTCTCCGGTTTTGCGGCAGGTGTCGCCGTCAGCGCATCATTGTTGGCGGAGGCCTTCCTGCATATGCGCTTGCCAGATACAGCCTGGCGCGAACTTGTCGTCGGGTTCGGTTACACGACTGGCTTTGTCATCGTGATCCTCGGCAATCTGCAGTTGTTCACTGAAAGTACGGTGACGGCCGTTTTGCCACTCGCCACCCATCCAACCACGCGCAACCTACGTCGCTTGCTGCGACTATGGACCACCGTATTTGTCGCGAACATGGCAGGCACATTGCTCGTGGCGATGCTGATAGCACGGCAGATCATCGTCGGTGCGGATCAGCTCGATGCCGCAGTCGAAGTGTCACGATCAATCTTGGCGCATGATGGTACCACGACCCTGCTGCTGGCGATGCCAGCTGGGTTTCTCATCGCCTCGATCGCATGGATCCTGCCCAATGCGCGGGGAAGCGAGTTCTGGGTCATCATGCTCATCACATACATGATCGCGCTTGGTGGCTTCAGCCATGTGGTGGCCGGCTCAACCGAAGCATGGTTGCTGATGTTCACCGGACAGGCCAGCATAGCGCAGACGATAGGCGGGTTTATCCTTCCCGCACTTGTCGGCAACATCATCGGCGGTACGGGCCTCTTTGCCGTTGTCGCCCATGGTCAGGTAAGAGATGAAATTGAGACTAATAAATAGGCATTCTCCACCGTTACTCGGCGTTTACCTAGGTATATTGCATAATTGACCAGTCCATGATTTATGGATCACTGGTTGGGAAATGCTAAGCGTTCCTGATCATTGCGGGAAGCCCATTCTCATAGCGGACCTATTGCCGCCAAGCTGCTAGCGGCTGTCGGTGACCGAGCGCAGCGCTGCCTGCGATGCCATTTGCCCGCCAGCGTAATTCACACGCCAGACGGTGTTACCGACATCGTCCGCGACCAGCAATGCGCCGGTGCGATCGATTGCCACGCCCACGGGACGGCCGTGAGCCTTCCCGTCCTTGAGAAAGCCGGTGACGAAATCCTGCGGGACACCGGTCGGGCGCCCGCCGCTGAAGCCGATGAAGGCGACTTTATAGCCATGCGGATCGGTGCGGTTCCAGCTGCCATGCTCGCCGACGAACGCCCCCCCCTGGAAGCGACTTGGTAAGCTTGCCCCCGTA